>ENA-OPJW01000004-OPJW01000004.1-human-gut-metagenome-genome-assembly--contig:-NODE-4-length-50130-cov-8.458213_pt1 | contig 50130 bp, 46 predicted proteins | sample MGYA00241776_ERZ501677 | MGnify/ENA primary metagenome ERZ501677 (study PRJEB25962, sample SAMEA2042298) | human gut metagenome | biome: human gut; feature: human-associated habitat; material: faeces...
CATAGTTTTTGGGTTAGCATCTGCACAGCCCTCCACAGGGTTTGTCGGGTGCGCCAGGATTACCGATATACACTTTTTCATAATCATTTATAATTTGGTTTTGCTTCTACCCCATATTTCCATAGCTTGTTGACCCATTAGAATTGTTTGTGTAGTGCCGATTTTATGTTGAATGGATCCGTCCAGATTGGCTCGATGAATATTGGCAGGAGAGTCTTGTCTCCCATTCCGGGCATCTACACCAATAGGTACAAAGTTGCAGCCTGTACACGTAGAGATGACATTGTCTTTTGTGTTGCTTTATTGGCCTTCATCTTCAAAGAACCGTAGGAATCACCCATGCGTTTCCCATCTGGGTCTATAAATCGTATGGGATTATTCAAAGTATACGCATACGAAGAAACTGAATGATAGGTGTGTGTTAAATTTAAAGAAAAAAGAGTAAATGCGCAAGCAAATACCTCTCGGCTCGTTTTTTTGACCTCATAGCAGAATTCCTTTTAACAGTAAATGTTTATAAGAATTTTATAAGACGTGAAACTCCTGTAAACTACGCTTTTGCAGCATATAGCGTGTTATATTCAGTCGGATGACAGGCTTCTTAATGTATACCCTAATGTATACCCTGCGCCCGAGAAAGGGCGTATTTTAAGGTTCAAAACAAGGATTCGGGGAAGGGCAGAAAAGCAAAAAGAGTTGACAATCGACAGATTATCAACCCTTTTCTGGTGAACCCGCTGGGATCGGAATATATTAGCTTAAATCTCTAATAATCAGATTCTTGATTTGATTATTAATTGCGTAGGTCATAATTTAGTCACAGCAGGCTGTCTTCCTTTGTCTGATATCTGTCTGTGCTATCCTCGGTTCAAAGTTACGCTTTTTCTTGTTTTTCTGAAAGTTCAGTCGTTTATTTTTTTGTGATAATATGCTTCTTTATTCTCGTGTGATTTTCCCCATTTTTAATTCCGTTTTCAAGATCTCATATACATAGGCAGAACTCTCTATGTAAAGCCCCGTATTCGGATCGGAGAGTTTGGCAAATGTCTCCGAATTGTGGAATACAAAAATGGCATCGGTCATTTTCATGCCATTGTCTTCCATCAAATTGGCGATGATGTCTTTACTGATTCCTTCGATCAGATATTCGATTTTTTTATCATTCATAAGGCTTGAGGTATTTAATGGCTCTGTCCGTATGAAAGAAATATTGCGAAGAGACTTTATGAAAACGTATTTTTGATACTAATTTCTCCAGATCAATGATTCCATCTTTGAAATATCTGAATTGAGTTGCCATTTCATCATCTGCTACGGGGCCAATTACGATGTCGAAATGGTGTGTTGGATGCTCACTGTTTCGGTCCCTGTTTCCCATCACAAAAAGAGCCCATTCTTCATTCGGAATTGTAAATTCCTTGATGGATAACTCTTTATCGGCAAAGGCACCTTCTCTGTCAAATTCAAATACGCTGACGATTCCTTTGCCGCCATAGATCGTTGCTGTTCTTTCGGCCATTTTCGTGGCTTGCTCTTCAATTTCGGTCAAGTAAAAACCTTGCCCGAAATCTTTATATGGCCTGCATCGGGAAAAATCTATTTCCCTGATGAGAATGTTTGATTCGTGGTATAGTTTCATCGCAATCCTCCCCCGTTGTTGTAGCATACCCGAGCCAGATCTTCTACACTGTCATCTATCGAAAGAAGGTGTTCGGCATCGTAATGCTGTTCCAGAAAACTCAATCCTTTGTGCAAATTCAGATAGTTGCTCGCTTCACGGATTGTCAGGTCATATTTTTTTGCGAATTCGCTGATGTTTGCAACAACATATTCAATCAGTTTCTTGTTGATTCCTGTTGCTGCTGCATTCAATTCGACTGTTGCCGTAAGATTCAGTGTGTCTAAAACTTTTTTCAGAGTCGAGATTCGTGATCCCTGCCCGTTCTCTATTTTTGAGATCTGTGCTTTTCCAACTCCGACCTTTTGCCCCAGTTCCTCTTGTGTCAGGCCCAGGTTGTTCCGCTCCTTACGAATCAGTTTCCCGATCTCTTCAATCTTTGCTCCCATTTCTTTTTTTTGCAAATATATGTAAAGTTTCCTTAACTGGAAACTTTCTTGTTACTTTTATGACTTAAATAATAAAGGGACGATACAAATTTATCGTCCCTTTTCATTTGTTTAATGTTGATAGTTTATTGGAGCAAAAAACTCGCTGATCGTTATTCTATAAAACTCGCAGATCTTATATATTGACATCAGTGTTGGAATCTTAACGCCTGTTTCGTAGCTGTTGATGCTTAATCTTACTTTCTCGATAAGATATTCTTGCGAGTGATTGTGCTCCTTGCGCAATTCTTTAATTCGTTGTCCTATGCTGACAACGAATTCTTGGTTTGTATAATATCGCGCTTTCTTTACCACGAATGCAAAAGAACCACCGAATTTGAATATTTATACATATTCGCGAATACTTATTCGGGATTATTTCCTATATTTGTTGTCAATACAGAAAACGTGCAATTCTTTTGGTGTTTGAAGAATCTCATCTAATTTACATGACCTACTTTTTGTGGACCGTAATGATAATGATGAGAAAAATAGTTAGAATTGCGGGGATATGCCTGCAATAAATTTTGGGATATACAACGCAAGTATAATCTCGGCTTTGTGTACCCGACATAAAGTCCGGGAATGAGGGAACAATAGCTATTATGATTTACATGATCTATCGCAATCACATGTTAATCGAATAGCGTTCCCTCATTTTTTATTATTTTCTGTTCATAAAGTAAAACAGGAGCATGTATGCGGGCATGTAATCCTTCAGGGCGATTTTCAGCGTGTTGAGGGCTTGGGTAATCTCCCATGTTACCCGGCGGAGCGGGATCCGGTATTTTTCCGAGATCTCCTTATGTGTCATAAGTCCGAACCGGCTGTCGGAAAAGATCTCCCGTCGGAGTTGCGGCATCTTAGCGAGTTCGCGTCGGATGATTTTTTCCACATCGCTTGAAAAAAGGTTGGCTTCGATCTCGTGATTTTCCAGTGAACGGAGACTGATTTGCAGTTGCCGTTCCTTGTGGCCCTGAATATGATTTTGGATTTTGGAATGAATGCTGTTCATTCGGATGTACTCGTAGCATGCGTTTTTGATGATTTGTACGATATACATTCGATAATCACCTTTTTGGGGATCCAGTTTGTCTTTGTGTTCCCATAGTCGAAGAAAACAATCCGATACGATGTCTTCCGCTACGGTATCATTCCGTACATAGGAATATGCCAGCAGTTTGTATGCCTCGATGTTGGCAAAAAAATGCTTGCCGAGTTCATCGAAAGTAAAATCGATTCCCATAGATGTTGCTGTCATACCCATAACTCGAAAACAAAGTTAAGATATTTTACAGAAAAACGAAATTTATTTGTTTGGCATCGATGTGAAGGGCCATTATGAATAAATAATTCATAATACAATGTTTATCAAATAGATATTGTTAATAAACAAAATGAATAAATAAATTAAAAAATTTATTTGCAAAAAAATGCAAAATTTAGTGTAGTACCCCCTGTCCTTATTCATATTATATGTAGAACGTAAACTGAAACAGACATGCAAGACGAGGTAATATATCGCTATTTGACCGGAAAATGCTCGCCGGAAGAAGAACAACAGATTCAGGAATGGTATCAGCAGGATCCCGAGAATCATCAACGGGACATTGATCGGGTTCGTCTCGTTTTTGAGAGTGTTCTGGTTCATCAGGTAATCGGCGCGGTGGGGAAGCGTCCCAAACGTACCTGGACACTCCGCAAGGTGGTCCGATATTCGGCGGGCATCGCTGCCGGGTTGATTCTTTTTGCCGGAGGATTGTATTGGATGCGTGCGCACACCTATGATGAAATATCGGCTCAATTCACCTCTTTTGAGACACCGGCCGGACAACGTGTAAGCATGAACCTGTCCGACGGCACACATGTATGGCTCAATGCCGGTTCAAGAATCGAATATCCGGTGGTTTTTGATCGTAAGGTACGGCGGGTAAAGGTTTCGGGTGAGGCGATGTTTGAAGTCACTCACGACGCGAACCGGCCCTTTATCGTCGAAACATTTGTCTCGGAAATAGAGGTTTTGGGAACAAAGTTCAATGTTGTCGCGGATGAATCGAGATCCTTGTTCTCAACAACATTGCTTGAAGGCAAGGTGAAGGTAACCTCGGGCGATCAGAATGTGATTCTCCATCCCGACGAGGTGGTCAATCTCATCAATGGTCATCTTCTTGTTTTTCACAACAATGACCCTGTGGCGATGCAGTGGACGGAGGGTATCCTGAGTATGAAGGGGATCTCTTTCGAGGAGCTGATGTCAAAATTCGAACGAATATACGATGTCAAGATCGTGTATGAATGCGAGAAGATCCCGACCATCGAATTTGCGAGCGGCAAGATCCGTATTTCAGACGGCATCGATCATGCGCTTCGGGTGTTGCAGCATGTGGCGGATTTTACCTATGAGCGGGATGAGGAACACAACATCATTCGTATAAAATAGAAAAATCTTGCGATAGAATAACATATTGTGTAATTCGGGAAAAAAGAGTGCCTATGATAAAATGACAATGAGAACCTAAAACCATTGATTCTCTTGAAAAAGAAAGCCTGCGGATATTGCCGATCCGCAGGCCGGTAACAGAGAATAAAACTAACCTTACTACATCCATTACCTTTAATTTCACAAAAGTATGAATAAAACGAGATTCTGCAAAATCCGGAATCTGTTTGAGGTCATTCTGCTGATGTGTCTGTCGCTCCATATCCGCGGAGCGCAGGCGCAGACCGCCCGTTTTACGATCCATCTGGAAAAGGTTCCGATGGAACAGGTGGTCAATGAAATAGAGAAGCAATCGCGCTATCTGTTTCTATTCAATAAGGACATCGACAGCCGGCGTATTATCGTATCGGTTCACGCCGACAATCAAACCATTACACAAATTCTTCCCGTGCTTTTCAAAGATACGGAACTTGATTACACGATCGAAGGCATGTCGATTCTTGTAACCAAAAAGGCGAAGGCTTCGGAGAAACCGGTACAAGTCCGGGGAAAAGTGCTTGACCAGCAAGGACAGCCGATTGTGGGGGCTTCAGTCATCGTTCAGGGAACGACCGTGGGTGTCTCTACCGATGCTCAAGGCCGTTTCGAACTGGAAGTCCCGGCTCCGGCGGCTTCCCGGGTGCTCGAGATCAGTTACCTGGGTTATGAGACGGCGCGTGTGGCAGTCGGTTCGCGTACTCGCTTCGATGTGACGCTGCGCGAGGCGGCTTCGGAGATCGAACAGGTCGTTGTGACGGCCCTCGGCATCAAACGTCAGGAAAAGGCCCTCTCGTACAACGTGCAGCAGGTCGCGCCGTCGGACATCACGATGGTCAAGGACGCCAACTTCATGAACTCGCTGACGGGCAAGGTCGCCGGTGTGACGATCAACACCTCTTCGTCGGGTGTCGGCGGCGCCTCGAAGGTTGTCATGCGCGGTACGAAGTCGATCCTCCAGTCGTCGAACGCCCTCTATGTGATCGACGGCATTCCGATGAACAACGTCGGAGGCGGGGGCGGCACGGAGTTCGATTCGCGCGGTGCCACGGAGGCCATTGCCGATCTGAACCCCGAGGACATTGAGTCGATCTCGGTGCTGACGGGCGCCTCGGCGGCGGCTCTTTACGGGTCGAGTGCGGCGAACGGCGCCATCATGATCACGACGAAGAAGGGGCAGGCCGGACAGTTCAAGGTGACCTATTCGAGCCAGACGGAGTTCCTCGCGCCCTTCGTGATGCCGGAGTTTCAGAACCGTTACGGTACGGGCAGTTACGGCTCCGTTTCCGGCTCGCCGGTCTACAGTTGGGGTCCGAAACTCACCGATGCTGCCCGGACGGGCTATACGCCTGACGACTTCTTCGAGACGGGCCATGTCTATACGAATGCCGTGACGCTTTCGGGCGGTACGGAGAAGAATCAGACCTACTTTTCGGCTGCTGCGGTGAATTCTGACGGCATCATTCCAAACAACTACTACGACCGCTACAACTTTACGTTCCGCAACTCGACGCAGTTTCTTCAGGATCGGCTGCATCTGGATGTCAGCGCGAGCTATATCGTGCAGAAGGACCGCAACATGATCAACCAGGGTGTCTATTCGAACCCGATTGTATCGGCTTATCTTTTCCCGCGCGGGGATGATTTCGAGGCGGTGAAGATTTTCGAGCGTTGGGATCCGGCGCGCAAGATCAGCGTGCAGTACTGGCCGCAGGGTGAAGGCGGTGACTTGCGCATGCAGAATCCCTACTGGATTGCCTACCGCAACCCGCGTGATACAGACAAGAAACGTTACATGGCTTCGGCCTCACTGTCGTATGATATCTTGCCGTGGTTGAATGTCAGCGGCCGGGCACGCATCGACAACACCAACTCGGTCTATACGCAGAAGCTCTACGCCTCGTCGAACACCACGATCACCGAGGGCAGTTCGCAGGGCCACTATACGGAGATCACGAATGCCGACGAGCAGATCTATGCCGACGTAATGGCGAATGTAAACAAGACCTTCGGCGAGGAGTGGTCGCTGGTAGCGAACGTCGGCGCCTCGATCAACGACGTGCGCAGCCGTGAGTTGTCCTACCGGGGCCCGATCCGCGATTCGGGTGTTCCGAACCTCTTCACGGTCTTCGACCTCGACCGTGAGAAGTCCCGCGCCCAGAAGTGGGGCTGGCAGGAGCAGACGCAGTCGCTTTTCGGTTCGGTCGAGGTGGGCTGGAAACAGATGCTCTACCTGACCGTTACGGGCCGCAACGACTGGGCCTCGCAGTTGGCCGGGTCGCCGCAGAAGTCCTTCTTCTACCCCTCGGTAGGCCTTTCATGGATCCCTTCGGCGACCTTCGACCTGCCGGATGCGTTCACCTATCTGAAACTCCGGGCGTCGTTCTCGTCGGTCGGCATTCCTTTCCCGCGCTTCCTGACGACCCCGACCTACGCCTACGATGAAACGACGCAGCAGTGGCTGCCAACGACCTTCCGCGAGATCGGCCAGCTCTATCCTGAGCGGACGAAAACCTGGGAAGTGGGTCTCGACGCCCGACTGTGGAATGACCTGCGGCTGAGTGCCTCGTGGTACCTGGCCGACACGAGCAACCAAACTTTCCAGCCCACGGTCTCCACCTCGTCGGGTTATTCGAGCATGTACGTCCAGACGGGCTGTGTGCGCAACACGGGCGTCGAGGCGTCGCTGGGTTACGGGCACACCTGGCGCGACTTCTCGTGGGACACGAATGTTACCTTCACCTGGAATCGCAACGAGATTCTCGACCTGATGGACGGCATGTGCGACCCGATGACGGGCGAACCGCTGAAGGACCGTCTCGAAATCAAGGGACTCGGTAAGGCGAAGTATATTCTGAAAAAGGGCGGCACGATGGGTGACCTCTATACGACGTCGAATCTGAAATACGACGAGAACGGCTATATCCAGGTGGACCGCAACGGCAACTTCGTGACGACGGACGTCGGCGAGGAGATTTATCTCGGCTCGGTGCTTCCGGACTACAATCTGGCATGGCGCAACGACTTCTCGTGGAAAGGCGCGCATCTGGGCATTCTCTTCACGGGTCGTATCGGCGGCATCTGCTACTCGGCGACGCAGGCCAACATGGACCTGTTCGGCGTTTCGGAGACGTCGGCCGCGGCGCGCGATGCCGGGGGTGTTCTGATCAACGGCCGCGAGATGGTGGATCCGCAGCGCTGGTACGCCGCGATCGCCTCGCAGTCGGGACTGCCGCACTACTACACCTATTCGGCGACGAATTTCCGTTTGCAGGAACTCTCGGTGGGCTACACGCTGCCGCGCCGCTGGTTCGGCGACGTTTGCTCGATCGATGTATCGTTTGTGGGCCGCAACCTCTGGATGATTTATTGTAAGGCGCCGTTCGATCCCGAGGCGATCGCCTCGACGGGCAACAACTACCAGGGTATCGACTACTTCATGGTGCCGTCGCTGCGCAGCCTGGGCTTCAGCCTTCGTGTTACCTTCTAAAACCGAAAACGTATGAAACGAATCCAACATATCATCAATGCGCTTTTCGGAGCTTTGCTGTTGCTGTCGTGGGGCTGCACGGGGGATTTCGACGAGATCAACCGCAATCCGAGCGAGGCGACGAATGAAGAGCTCCAGCGCGAGAACTATAAGATCGGCACCAACATCCGGGGGCTTCAGAACCTGGTGATTCCGGTGCAGGAACACCGTTATCAGTTCAACGAATCGCTCACGGGCAACGCCTTTGCGGGCTACATGGCCGAAACACCCGACGGCTGGAAGGAGAAGTTCTCGACCTTCAACCCTTCGGCCGACTGGCTGAAATGGCCCTTTGTGATCGTCATGCAGGAGGCCTATCCCTATTTCCGGGGCGTCGTGAACAACACGGACGACGAGGTGGCCATCGCCCTGGCCAAGCTGTTCCGCGTGGCGATCATGCACCGCATGACCGACACCTACGGCCCGATTCCCTACTCGAAGGTCATCGAGGACTCGGCCGAGTCGCTGACAGTGGCCTACGACACGCAGGAGGAGGTCTACATGAAGATGTTCGAGGAATTGGACGAGGTGCTGGCGGTGTTGCACGCCAACGAGCAGCTCTCGGCCGACGCCTTCCGCAAGTTCGATTATGTTTACTACGGCGACATCTTGAAGTGGATCAAATACACGAACTCGCTCAAATTGCGTATGGCCATGCGTTTGTCGTATGTGAAGCCGGAGCTGTCGAAAACAAAGGGGGCCGAGGCAATCGCCGATGGCGTGATCACGGCCAACGCGGATAATGCGCAGATGCACGCTCCGGAAAACCGTGCTGCCCTGATCTACAACGACTGGGGCGACCATCGCGTAGCGGCCGACATTATCAGCTACATGAACGGTTACAACGACCCGCGCCGTGCAGCGATGTTCACGCAGGGAACGTGGAACAAGAAGAGCGACTACTACGGTATCCGTGTGGGTATTGACCCGACGAATAAGGCGACCATGGTGGAGACCTTTTCGAATCAGGTGATCAGTAGTTCTTCGCCCTATCTGTGGTTCAATGCCGCGGAGGCGACGTTCCTGCGCGCCGAATGGGAACTGCGTTGGGGCAGCCTGGATGTCGCGAAGGAACTCTACGAGGATGCCATTGCACTGTCGTTCGAGGAACGCGGGGCTTCGGGTGCCGACAGCTATGTCACGAGTACGGCGAAGCCGGCGAAATATATTGATCCGACCGGTGAATATACGGCCGATGCTCCGGCAAGCGACATTTCGATCGCCTGGGAGGCGGGCGACACGGAGGAGGTCCGGGAGCGGAACCTCGAACGGATCATCACGCAGAAATGGATCGCGATCTTCCCGCTGGGGATCGAGGCGTGGTCGGAGTACCGGCGCACGGGCTATCCGCGGCTGTTGCCCGTGGTGGAGAACAAGTCGGGCGGCACGGTGGATTCGCGGTACGGCATGCGGCGCATACCGTACCCGGTCGAGGAGTACACGGAAAATCCCGTGCATCTGCAGGCTGCGATCGACATGCTGGGCGGCCGTGACAACGGCGGCGTGCGTGTCTGGTGGGATGTCAAACCTTTACAATAACGGAATTATGAAAAAAATCGGAATATATCTCTCTATTGCGGCGTTGTTGCTCACCGCAGGGTGCAGCGACTGGACGCAGATGGAGCCCGTCGACCAGCAGCCCGTGCGGCCTTCGGAGCAGAATCCCGAGCTGTGGGCGCAGTACACGGCGGCGCTGCGGGCCTACAAGGCGGGCAAGCACACGCTCGTCGTAGCGAGCTTCGAGAACGGCTCCACAAATCCCACGAGTGAGAAGGACTGCCTGCGCAGCCTTCCGGACTCGCTGGATGCCGTCTCGCTGACCAATGCCGACAACTTCTCGGCTTATGACGCAGAGGATCTCGCAGTTCTCAAGGAGAAGGGCACGCGGGTGCTCTACTTCGTGGACTATGCCGCACGCAGCAGCGAATGGGCGGACCTCGGAGCGTTGGGATCCTACCTCGACCAGGTTGTAGCCCGGACTCAGGAACTGGGACTTGATGGGCTCTCCTTCTCCGGACTGCCGACCTATGGCGACGAAACTGCCCAAGCGGCCCAACAAGCCGTGGCGGCCCTCTTTATGGAAAAGTTCGGTGCGGTGGCCGGACAGGACAAGTCGTTGGTGCTTTTCTTTGAGGGCGACCCGCAGTTTCTGACGGCCGACCAGCGGGCGCAAGTTGATTACATTGTGCTGGATACCAAGACGACGGACAACGCCAGCGACTTGAAACTGCAGGTCCTGCGGGCCCTGGAGATGGAGAACGTCGCGGCGGACCGGCTGCTGCTGGGCGCGATGACCGAATACGAGTTCCTTGATGAGGACAAGACAGCCTCTGATGCCATCTCGGCCCTTGCCCTGCGCATTCCGGAACTGGGCCCGCTGGGCGGACTGTGCATCTATGATGCGAATACGGACTATTTCGGCAGCGAAATTATCTACGCTTCGACGCGGGCCGCCATCCAGTTGTTGAACCCTGCAAAATAAGCCTGACATGAAAAGAGTCTATCAATATGCTTTTGTGCTGCTTGCGACGGCGGTAGCCGCTGCGGGCTGCAAGAACGACGAGTACGACAACCGCTCACCGTTCGACAACGTGGTTTACCTCGATGTCGCCGAGGCGGACGCCACCCAATTGACGACCTTCAAGAAGACGTTGCCGACGCTCGAACGCGACTTCTCGGTGGTGATGAGCTACCCGTCGTCGCAGGATGTGGAGGTTACGGTCGAGGTCGAACCTGCTCTTGTCGCCGACTACAATGCCTGCAACGGAACGTCGTGGACCATGCTCGACGCCTCCTATTACGAACTGGCGGAGAATAGGGTGACGATCCCGGCCGGAAAGACCATCTCGGACCGGTTGTCGCTGATGCTCAAGAATCTCGACGGCTCGGGCGACGTGGCCGAACTTCCGATCGACGAAACCTACCTGCTTCCGGTTACGATCCGCAGCGCAAGCGGCGGAGTGTCGCTCCTGGGAAGTTCCGCGACGGCCTATTATGTCGTAAAGCGTTCGTCGGCCATTACTTCGGCGGCGTCGCTGCGCGACAACTGGATCAACTTCCCGACTCTCGACAAGGCGGGCCCGCAGAGCGACCTTTTCAACAATCTCACGGCCGTAACCTACGAGGCCATTGTCCGTGTCGACGACTTCTCGAAACACTCCGAGATCTCGACCATCATGGGTGTCGAGAACTACCTCTTGCTGCGTATCGGCGATGCGTCGTTCCCGCGACAGCAGTTGCAGTTCGACGGCACGGGGGATGCTGCTGCAACGCCGGGCTTCGGCAAGTTCCCCAAGAAGGACGAGTCGAAACTCCTGAATGCCGGTGAATGGTACCACGTCGCCGCAACGTACAGCTACGCCACGCGCGAGGTCTGCATCTACGTCAACGGCAAGTTGCAGAGCCGCGGTACGGACCTCGGCAATCCCGCCTCGACGCCTTTCAACCTGGCTGGCCGGGCTTTCTACGACCTCTACCTGCAGGATCCTGTCAAGTATGAACAGTACAAGGGCTGGGGCAATTTCCGGCAGTTCTTCCTCGGCAAGTCCTACGACGATACGCGCCAGCTGAACGGCGACATCACCGAGGTTCGCGTTTGGAACGTGGCCCGCACCGAGCAGGAGATCTGGGAGAATATGTACGATGTCGATCCGCAGACGCCGGGGCTGATCGGTTACTGGAAATTCGACGAGGGCGAAGGCAACGTCATCCATGACTGGACCGGCAACGGCAATGATGGCGTGGCTGAATTCGATCTCGAATGGCCCTCGGGCATCGAGGTGCCGCAACTCAATAAAGAATAATCATGAAAAGGAACATTATGAAACATACAGAAATTATTCGACTGTTTCGGGGCGCGGCGCTTGGATGCGCAGCAACCCTGCTCCTCGCTGGCTGTACGGAGGAACCCATATCGTATGGAGCCGGACAGGAACCCGATGGAGAGGCGCTTGAAACGGTTTCCGGGACCTTGCGGAGCCGCAGGTCGCTGCGCGACCGCATTCCGGTGCGCCTGGTCGAAGGCTACGAGGATGATGTGGCTGATCAAGTCTACTACAGGCTCAATACGACGACTTCGCAGCCGGTGTCGGTAACCGTGTCACCCGACCTGTCGCTCGTCGATACTTATAATGAAGCTAATCAGACGAATCTTCAGCCCTTGCCGGCAAAGAATGTGTCGATAGGGAATGGTGGCGCACTCACTGTGGCAGCAGGGACTACGGTTTCAGATCCGCTTAAAGTTACCTTCTCGGCCGATGGTCTGACTCCGGGAACTTATCTGTTACCTCTTGCCGTGCAGGACGCTGATGAAGTACTTTATTATGGGGTAACTGTTCGGGAATTCGACGAGAACATCTATCAGGAGGGCGATGACCTTTATAATATAGAATTGGATACCGAGTGGACAACCGTGTTTTATCTCAACACAAGCGAGGTGCAGGCGCATTATGCTGACTACGTAGCTTGGGAAAAACAGGATATGACCACTTTCGAATCGGTCTACAGGGCTTCGTTGGGCAATATCATCGTATTGCGGATTGCGCAGGTAGACTACGATGCCGCGTCGCAGCGGGTGATTTTTGCCCCGACCTCCGACCTTTTCTATACGTTGGAGCATTCGGATAAGTACATCGCCCAAATGAAAGACAAAGGCCGGAAAATCTGTGTTTGCATCGAGGGCGCCGGTAAGGGAATAGGCTTCTGCAATATGACCGATGCGCAGATTGCCGACTTTGTAGCACAAGTCAAGGTCTTTGTCGAAACCTACGACCTCGACGGTGTGAACCTGTGGGATAGGGGCACCGGTTACGGCAAGGAGGGAATGCCCGCCATGAACACCACCTCCTACCCGAGACTCATCAAGGCGATGCGCGAGGCTTTCGGCAAGGATCGGTTGTTGACCGTTGTGGATTATGAAGAACCGACCGAATACTTCTATGATACCACGGCCACGGGCGGCATTGAAGTAGGAAATTATATAGATTACGCTTGGCATGGATATGTTTCCGAGGATGAACCGATTGCCTTTATCAACCCCTATAATGCAGGAACCTCTTACACTCAGAATTATACCCGCAAACCATTTGCCGGGTTGCCCGAGGCAAAATATGGTAATGTAAACGTGCCGTTTTATAGCGAGAAAAGCGACTTGTTCATAGATATGGATATGGATATGTGGTCGATGAATGCTATTATGTGGAATATTGAGCGAGCCAACAATATTATTGTTTTCGGCGATCTAGTATTACCACAGGTGAATTTCGCAGAACTCGGATGTATATCGATGATCCAGAATTTTCTCGCATACCTTGCTTATGATGAAAATTTTGAAGCGGCTTATAGCTACAATGTGATGATGCGTACTTTTAATGTCTACCACAAAAATGGATATAATACTTTTGCAAAAGACTGGTAATGAAAAACATATACAGGGAAAGCACCTCTAAATATTCAATTCATTTACCCTAAAACTCAAACGATTATGAAAAAGAATCTTATTCTCTTGTGTTCGCTTTTCATGGCGACAGCTCTGATCTCGTCCTGCGCTCAGGATGCAATGGAGCCCGAAGTTGACGAAATTGCTGCCAAGGCTCCCGAAACGCGTGCCTACGGAGACAAGACCCCGAAAGTTATGATGTATATCGAGGTCAACGACACCAACCCGCTGAATACGATGCTCTATCGTATGAACAATGAGCCGTTTATCGACATCACAACTATTTTCGCTGCAAACATCCGCGCAAACGGTTCCGAACCGGCATTGTGGCTCAACGACAACGTGACGAAAATTCTCGTTCCCGATGCAGGTTCCACGACGACCGGACACTACAAATACGTACAGCCGATCCGTCAGGACGGCGGCAAGGTGCTGATGACGATTCTCGGAGATCACCAGGGAGTAGGTGTAGCCAATTTGACCGAAGCCAATCAGGAGAAGTTCGCAGAGATTCTGGCTTGGGCTGTCGAAGAGTACCAACTCGATGGCATCGACTTCGATGACGAGTGGTCCAAGTACGGCGAAAACCCTAATTTCCCCACTTCGGTATCTGGCTCGTTCAATGGTCTCATTGCGAAACTTCGTGAAAAACTCGATGCTCGTTTCCCGAACGATCATAAACTGATCACGGCTTACCACTACAACGATGCCACCAATCTCTCCTCGGCTGCGGTCGGCGATATGGATTTTGCATGGACGGTGGGATTTGGTCCTAATTTGTACACCTCTCCCTCTTCGCCGTGGACAAATGCCAAATGGTCGGCTCAGATGCCTAATATGAATAACACGTTCACTACGATACAACTCAATCAGATTAAAAATCGTTCGGCACAGTCTAAAAACGCCGGCATGGGTGCTATTGCAGGCTATGATATGCGTGTTCATACCGAACGCGATCCGCTGCCTGCTCTTCAGAAGATCGGTGAGGGTGCTTTCGGCGGTACGGTAACTCGCAGCGGATCTGCCTACACGAAGGACTGGACTGCTGGTGCTGGAACGATGATTACTTATGCTGATGTTCAATAACAATCAGAATGGTGCTTAACCTGCATATTTGACAAGTGCAAACAGCGACGGCATTTGTCTGCCGCACACCATTCCAAACGGTGTGCGGCTTTTTATTTAATATGAACCTTAAAAACTTATTGCTATGAGACGTCATGGAAATATATGGGTTTCCCTTGTTCTTATCGTGTCCATTATTTTTTCAGCCTGCCAAAATAATCTCAATACTACGGATGCTGTTAGAACTTTAGAAACTCGGGCATACGGAGACAAGACCCCGAAAATTGTAACATACATTGATGTAAACGATACCAATCCACTCAATGCAATGTTATATCGGATGGATAACGAATCGTTTATCGACATGGTAACAATCTTTGCTGCAAACATTCGTGCAAATGGGTCGGAACCACAGTTGTGGCTGAATGACAACGTAACGAAGATCCTTATTCCGGATGCAGGATCGACAACTACCGGACATTACAAGTACGTTCAGCCGTTACGTCAGGATGGAGCCAAAGTTCTGCTTTCAGTTCTCGGAGATCATCAAGGAGTAGGTGTCGGAAATCTGACGGAAGCTAATCAGCAGAAATTCGCAGAGATTCTGGCATGGGCAGTCGAAGAATACGATCTCGATGGTATCGATTTCGATGATGAATGGGCAAACTACGGAGAAAATCCTAATTTCCCATCGTCTGTGGATGGCTCATTTAGTGGGTTGATTATTAAATTACGCAATGAATTGGATGAGCGGTTCCCTAATGAACATAAATTAATCACGGTGTTAAATATTGGTAATGCTTCGACTCTTTCGTCTGATGCTATTGCTGATTGCGATTTTGGGTGGAGTGGAAATTTCGGGCCTAATACTTATAATTCTAATTCCATATTATGGCCTAAAGAAAAATGGGCAGCACAAGCAATTGATTTAAGCCAGCTTTGTAGCCCCAACATGTATATCCTTAATCAGATATCTACGCGCTGCACACAAACCCTAAATGACGGTATGGGAGCAATTCTGACATATGGTTTGAGGAATCACACAGAATGCGATCCTCTTCCCGTACTTCAAAGAATTGCGTCTACGATTTTTTCCAATACTGTTACACGCTCGAGTACGCCCGCAAACGGTTATACAAAGGACTGGTCAGGGGACTCTGGAACAGCCATAACCTATGACGATATAGATTAAATAATAATATGATTCATTATTTCAACTCATTGGTGTCCCGTTAAAATGGGACGAGTTAAACAATTAATCAAAAAGCCCCGGAATCAGGGGATCATTTAGATCTTTGACATCATTGAAATTAGTCTTGTCGAACAGGTCACGCAAGTGGGTTTTGTCAGTCAATGATATGCTGAGAATTTGCAAAACTTCATAGGTTGAACGTTTCAACTTCATATCATGTTGGACAATAGCCACAAGACAGTACGTGATAATAGCCACACTGATTTGTATGCGAACAGCGTTCTCTGCTGTGCCCCAGAATTTCTTTATCTTGAGATGCTGCTTGAGCCATTTGAAGAACAGCTCGATTAACCATCTTTTCTTATAAAGATTGGCGACATCCAGTGCAGAAAGTTGTTTTGCATTCGTCAAGAAAGTGAACTCACGGTCATCCTCTTCGTCGTAATATCGGACGAGTCTGAATGACTCAGGATATTTTTTCTCGGAGAGATATCCGGTCAGTTTCACTTCCGCATCTGTCATTATGTTCTTTGGCATTCTTCGCTTCCATTTGACTGTCTTATACTTTAAGTTTGTCTTGGCTCTGACAACAAAGAAAGAGTCTGTAAGATGTATCCTATAGAGTTCTTTAAAGGAGTCATAAGCCCTGTCGAATATATAATAAGCATTTGGTTCATAATGGATTGAAGACATTGCTGTGGAATCATGCTTTGAAGCAGTGGTTACGGTATAGAAAGCAGGAACTTGTGCTTCAATGTCGTATAAGACATGAGCTTTCACCCCTCCTTTCTTGCTTCGGAACTTTGCCCATGGGAATGTTGCAAGACACAACGGAATCGTTGTTGAATCAAACGCATATTTCTTTCCGGAAATGTCAAGGATGTTGGTCGTCCGCTTCTCGCAGGCTTCCTTCATCATATAGAATGCAAAGTCTTCGAAGATTCTGTAATCACGGTTCTGGTTGGCTGTCGCAAGAGTTGTTTTGGCTATCGGTTCACGACCTAAACCAAGATGATATTGCTTGGCCCTATGCGCCTCGAAAGCAACGATTAAGTCTCGCAGGCTTTCACGGTTACTCAGTAGTCCAAACATCATCGCGAGCATCTGATTCCAGCAAGTAAAATGTTTCACATATCTGTTGCCATCATACTTGCGAACATAGTTGTTGAACTGAGTCCTGTTCAGAAAAGCGGTTAATTGAGAGAATACGTATTTGTCTTGGAACATAGCAGCCATTTGTATTAGACTGCAAAGTTGCAAAATCAAGTCCGTTTCATTTCAAAAAACCGTGTAATTGACTATATTTCAATAATTTCAAAGAACTATTTATCCACTTTTACGGGACAGTAGTGATTTCAACTATTATATGATTATGGAAAGAGGAATCAATATAGGAGCAATACTCCTTTCAATAATACTTGTGTCTTTTGCGAGTTCTTGCCAAAAAGAATTGTTGAATGAATCTGAAATGTCAGCGACTCGTGCTTATGGAGAAAAGACCCCGAAAGTTGTAACATACATTGATGTAAATGATACAAATCCGCTCAATGCGATGTTATATCGGATGGATAACGAGCCGTTTTTCGATGTTGCGATTTTATATGCTGCAAATATCCGTGCCAATGGTACTGAACCTGAATTATGGCTGAATGATAATATGACGAAACTACTCGTTCCTGATCCTGGGTCAACAACAACCGGACATTACAAATATATTCTGCCGTTGCAAGACGATGGAACTAAAGTATTACTATCGATTTTGGGAACTGATCAGTCGATTGGTCTTGGAAATCTTACAGAAGCCAATCAGCAAAAATTTGCAGAGATTCTTGCATGGACAGTCGAAGCATTTGGTCTCGATGGAATAGACTTCGATGGCGATGAAGGATGGTACCAATATGGCTAATAGCGACTTCCCGGAATCTGTATACGGGTCATTCAGTGGATTGATAATTAAATTACGAGATGAATTTGATGAGCGGTTTCAGAATGAGCATAAATTGATTACGGTGTTGGATACAGGTTATGCAACCCAACTTACTTCAGAAGCCGTTAATGTTTGTGATTATGGCTGGTATCCGTATGTTTCCCCAAATGCGTATGTTTCAGCTACTTCTCCATGGACAAATTCGAAGTGGTCTGCGCAAGCCTTATCGCTGAATACATTTTATAGTGCAATAACTCTTTATCAGGTTAAGAACCGCTCGGCACAATCGAAAAATGATGGTATGGGAGCTATTACAACATATAATCTACAACTTCACACAGTAATGGACCCTCTTTCTGTACTTCAGAAAATAGGAGAAGGAGCGTTTTCGAATGTAGTTACTCGTTCCTCTACACCCTCATTGGGCTATGCTATCGACTGGTCTTCCGAGAATGGCACTGCAATATGCTATGACGATATCTATTAATTGTTAATTCTATTATTTTTATATTATGAGAAGACATATTTTTATGCTGGAGCAATGCTCCTTACGATAATATATCTGAATGCTGCATATAATTCTATTGCACTGACGCAAATTAACAATCGTTCTGCACAATCCAGGGTTGATGGTATGGGAGCAATTTTTACGAAGGATTTGCGTATCAAAACGGAACAAGATCCTTTGCCTGCTTTATTAAAGATAGGCAATGGCGCATTTTTGGACTCCGTTACCTATAATGGGAATGCGTATTCAAAGAACTGGACTGGAGTATTGAGGATAATATCATCATCTGAAATCAATGATTGAGAAGAAAAATGGGACCGTATCACACTGATACGGTCCCTCACAAACTGGTTGAATGTCCTGCACATTTGACAAGTGCCAGCGACGGCATTATTGATTGGGCTTCCACCAGTTTTATTGTAGCAAGTTTCGAATATTGTTCAAACGGCTATGTATTATTTTCATTATAGTTCTGTATCTCATAAAAAAGGACGCAGGTGCCATTCTTGAACGTCGGGCCTCGCAATGCCTCTCTATCAATAACGGTCCTTACGCCCACGGCAATACCACATAGTATATACCGAGGACTATAAGCCGCTTGCATGATAGAGAAACGTGATTTGCGAGTTCGACGTTCAGTTCAGCGGATTTGTCCTTTGTATGTTGTTATTCCCTTTATATTATTCACCTGCAAAGATAGTATATCTTTTTTATTGTTTAATATGTTGTCAAAAAAAACGGACGGAGCATTGCATTATGCGGAGTAGGTCGTAGGAAACCCTTAAGCAATAACACAAAGCCCACGCCCGAAGGGGTCGTTTGCTTATGCTCCCTGCCCATGCGGGCGTGGGGCAATAAAAGTTGCCGCTTAAAGTAAATTTCCTACGTTCACTCCGCAGCAACGGTTTCCATATATTGGAAACTGTTCAAAGGTAAATATAAAAAATAATTTATCAAAATATCGATGTTGTATATTGTGTGTTAAATAACTTGTATTGACCGTATTGTAATGTAATTGGATGTGCGGCAAAAACAATTAAAAAATCTCTATATGTTGAATTATATAAAAAAGCTCGAAAAAGAGATTGCCCAAAGTATTCGAAGGATTGAGTCTGTAGAGCATAATATTGTAAATCAATCTTTGTTGATATCAAATCGCCTTGATGATTTGTTCGGGCAATTAAAGGATTTTATATTGCAATATCAATTCAAAACAGAGGAAGAAGAAATTTTGTTTTTTAAGGAAATTAAACCGCGCATTCATTGTAAGTTGATATATTATAGAAAAATTTATAATATCGAGTTAAATCGTCCCATTAGTGGCGTGGATGTATGTCAAGATTACTTACAGCAAGAATTAGGCAAACTTCAGGATTATATTGATAAACGACTTGATTTTTATCGATACTACAAAAGCGGAGCAACTCATTTGGATCGGGATTATTTCCTGCGAGGTCTGAGGCCATTGAAGAATCAATATCTTGATTGTTCATACTACGAGCGGGATCCATTATTTTCAACGGAATGTGATTTTCGAATTGCTAAATTTCTTGCCAATGATATGCTATGCCAATACATCATCAATGAAATGATGATATTGGAGGAACATAAGTTAGCATTACGTTCTGATATAAAATTAACATGGATGGATACTAAAACTGATCTTTGTGAATTGATCTTTGCTTTACATGCGAAAGGTTCTTTTGGTAGTATTCCCTTGACTCGATTGGCAAATTATATTCAGAATGTATTTAATATTGAGTTAAATTCTAACTTTTCTCGAACATTCAGTGATATGTGTTTGCGCAATGATCCGACACCGTATTTGGATCATTTAACTAATTCGTTGCTCGAAAAAATGAAGCGACAGAAAAAGAAAAGGTGAATTATATTTCTTATCCGAATATTTATAATGATTGTCAAGTTGTATAGCTTATTATTCAGCAATTTAGAAGATATAATACCGTACTCGATAGTTGTTTTTTTAGTAAAGTGCCGGCTGTAATACTGCTGGCACTTTTTTGCGATATTTTCGTATAGCACTGATTATAAGTAATTTTCTTCCATGTAAAATTATGGAATAAAGATAAATAAAACTCATACCGTACTCGGTATATGCGGCGAAAATAATTGCGTAATTTGCTGACGTAAGATTTATTCGTTATGGAAGTGATAATGATTGAATCGGATGCGTATCATGAAGTAATCGAGCGGCTGAAACGTATCGAGCGTTACGTTATAGAGACGAGTCAGTCAAACGAAGATCTTGACAAGATGTGGGTGGACAGTTATGCCGTCTGCCAATATCTTCAAATCAGCGAACGGACTCTGCAACGGTTACGCAGCAAGGGCGAGATTCCCTATTCCAACCTCGGCGGTAAAAACTATTATACGCTTGGCGCTATCAAGCAGGCTCTTGAATCGCGGACGATCAAACGCCGCGAAGAACAATTTGCAGAGCTTCGGGCCCATTATGAAAAGATTCGTCATACTTTTAAAAAGTAATTTCCATGCTTCTGGAGAAAGAATACTTCGATATTTGGATGCACCGGATCATGGATTTGCTGGAACGCATCGAGCGGAATCAGAAGCCTTCGAAGGCATCAGAATATCCCGTGGTTGAGAATGGTGAAAAGCTGTATGACAATTATGATCTGTGTCGTATGTTGCACATCAGCAAAAGAACGCTTCAGCGCTATCGAACGCAGTATGGTTTGCCCTATAAGATGTTGAATCAAAAGGCTTTTTATCGAGAGACCGATGTATTGCGATTTATCGAGGAAAAATTTGATAAACTCCGAAACTTCCGGAAAGGAACTGTTTGATTGCAAAAAGAGCCGCGAGATTACTCGCGGCTCTTACTTTACAATTTCATCTTTTTCCCGGGAACTTTATTCGTGTCGAATCTGGGCATGGATGCAATGACTATGTGTCCGTCAGAAGCCGCAGCAATCTGCTGCAACCGGTTTGGAATGTTGTTCAAAGTATGGTTTTCCTCTGTCGCAGGCTTCTGCTGTTGCTCGGGATCGACCTCGATTTCGTCGTCTGTTCCAGTTTCAGTCTCCTCTGAAATGGGTTTCAGCGAGAGTTGTATCCGCCGGTCCAGGCTCTCCATTTCCGCTTTCAGAGCTGCCAGATCAGCCTCTTTGCGCCAGGAACTGTTTATGATGGCTTCAAGTTGCGGAATGTCCTTTATGCACTCGGCATAATCCTTTTTCAATTTCTTCAGAACACTCTCGATCGTTCCCAAAGCATTAAGCGGATTCATGGCTGCCGTGCGAGGATCGCCGGCCAGATTGCCGTAGTTGTATTGGTAGAGGTACCCACCTTCGCCGCGAACGTAAATGCGGTTGTGCAGCATCTCGAAATTCTCCTTCATGGTGCGCTCGCTCTTGACGACAATCTCAAATCCGTATATGGATCCGATCTTCTGCGGATCTTTTCCTGTAACGGCCGATTTGACAATCTGGTTCAGGGTCTTGCCGATGAGTTGGGGATCACTTGTCTGCACGCTGTCGAGCGAGATCCGGTTCTTGTATGATCCGTCCTCATTGAATTCTACGCGGCTTTTGAAGGCCGCAAGGTCCTTTTCAATCCGTTCGGACAGATCTTTTAAGCGTTCCATCTCCGAACGTAGCCCTTCGAGCCGGTACCTGCTCGACGACTTGTTGCGGGCAAAACTCTGTCGTTCGCTCTCCAGCGCTGCGATTTTCTTCTCCAGCCGAGCCTTTTCCAACAGGTCGGTATTACCCGAAAGGACGGCGACGTATTCCGAGAAATTCATGCCGCTGCCTTCGTCCATACTGCCTTCATCAATGGTTCTCATGCCGAGTTTGTTGCTTTTGAGTTGTCGGATAAAGAGTTGCTTGTTGTGCAGAAGCCCGAACTTGTAGGCATCGAGCGACTTTTCCACGGCATAGATGATTACGTCGACCTTGTTGTCGGCATGGAGCTTCGCCACTTCGTTTCCTTTTCGAATGCCGCGACCTTCGCGCTGTTCGAGATCGCTGGGACGCCAGGGACTGTCCAGGTGATGAATGGCTACGCAACGTCGCTGGGCATTGACACCTGTTCCGAGCATCTCGGTCGAACCGAACAGCACCCTAATACGTCCCGTGTTCATCCCGTCGATCAACTCTTTGCGTGCCTTCTCGGATCCTGCTTCCTGAATGAACCGGACCTCCGAAGACGGTATGCCGTATTCTTCGACCAGCTTGCGCTTGATCTCGGAGTATACATTCCACTCCGAGGCGGACTTGTAGGTTCCCAGATCCGAGAACACGAACTGTGTTCCCTTGTATTCGTCGTAGCGACGATAGTACGCTGCAATCTGTGCCGCACAATGGCTCGCCTTGTTGTCGATATGATCTCCGTATAGCTCGGGGGCGATCATACGCATGTCGAGCGCCATCTTGCGGGCATAGTCCGTCGCGATGAGCATCTTGGCCTTCTCTTCGGATTCGGAGAGCGGAGGCCTTCCGAGCAGTTCGGCGTCGCCTGTTTTGGCGAATTGCATCAGTCGCTCGATAAAGTCCTGCTGGTCGGGCGTCGGAGGAATGTTGTGCAGGATCTCGTTTTTCTGAGGACGATCGATACCGATGTCCTCGGCCGTGCGATAGTCCGTAATCTCGGAGTAGAAAGCAGCCAGTTCGGGTACCTTGATGAAGTAGCGGAAGCGCTCTTTCTGCACGATCTCGTTGGTAACGGAGAACTCGTAGTCGACGCTTTTCTTGGCGAATACGGCTGCCCAGGCATCGAAGGTGCGGATGTTTTGCCGTTCGAGTTCTTTGGGGCGCAGATATTTGAACAGCAGATAGAGTTCCGTCAGCGAGTTGGAGATGGTCGTTCCGGAAAGGAACGTGGCCCCCAGGTCGCGACCTGTACGCTGCTGGATGGTCCGCAACGCATAGAGCATGTTGAGCGCCCGTTGGCTGCCGTCGGGGTTCCCGAGTCCTGCCACACGGTCGTGTCGCGTTGTGAATGTGAGATTCTTGAACTTGTGGCTCTCGTCCACATAGAGATGGTCGATTCCCATCCGGCGGAAGTCCACAGCGTCGTCCTTTCGGTTATCGAGAGCATATTGCACCTTCTGGAGTTTGGCTTCGAGGTTGGCCTGGCGTTTCAGACATCCGGTCATCATGCGTCGGGATACATTCTTCCCCTGCTGTTTGAGAAGCATGAGATTCTGCTCAACGCTGTCGAGCTCGGCCTGGAGGATCTCCCCCTGAATTTCGGGAGTCTGGGGAATCATTCCGAACTGTTCGTGTGTCAGAATGATGGCGTCCCAGTCGTTGTTCTTGATCTGGCGGAAGATCTGTTCCCGCTTTTTGGGTGTAAAGTCTTCCTTGCCCGGGTAGAGAACCCGTGCCATCGGATAGGCTGTGCAGAAAGTCCTTGCAATCTCGTGAATGTTGGCCTTCAGACCGATAATCATCGGTTTGTGTGCCATGCCGAGTCGTTTCTTCTCGAACGCGCCGCAGCACATGATAAGCGTCTTGCCGCCTCCGACCTCGTGGTCGATGATACCGCCTCCCAGCAGAATATCCATCCAGATGGCATCCTTCTGGCTCGGATACAGATCTTCGATTCCGAGCCCTTTCCGGTCAAGCCCCGGGAAGTCCATGTGCGAACCGTCGTAGTGAGGTCTTACGAAGCAGTTGAATTGGCGGTTGTAGGTATCCGCCAGTCGGTCCTTGAACTCCATGGACTGATCGCGGAGCCAGTCGGAGAATCCGTTTCGAATCTCGTCGATCTTGCTGTTTGCCAACTGGATTTTCTCTCCGTCGCGGACTTTGACTTCTATAATCTCACCGTCTACGAGTTTCCTGATTTTCTTCGTAATGTCCGGAATGGTATTGTGCAGAGCGTGTTTGAGCAGGTGTAATCCCGTGTAACGTCGTGATTCGGCATTCACGGCATACTCATGTAGAATTTTGATGTTATATGGATCCCGAGCCGAAATGTTATACTCATCCAAATCCGGCAAATAGTCAATTTTCACCTCTGTCTCGAAGAGCCATGAGGCATAGCTTTCGAAGATGCCGACAGGAATCCATCGCTCTCCGAAGTTGAAGTCCAGGTCGTCGAAAGCGATGGGTTTGGGCGTCGCTTCCCGCAAGGCCGTCAAAGTCTCCTGTGCTGCCTTGTTGTCGGGATGAGCGTCGAGATAGCGTTGCACGCGATCCGCCTTTTCGATGACGTTGCCGGCAATCATCCGTTCTGCGATCTTGTAACCGTCCGTGTCGGGATCGAAGAATATCTTTCCGCGGAGTTGTTCGAGGACATCCTCTACGCTGGCTCCTGTGATTTGAGAGATATATTCGATATTCACATCGGCAAACCGGTTCAGACATGCCGCCAGTGCCACATGTACGTCCTCGGTTTTTTCGATCTCCTGGGTATGGAAAGAGACCGGATGGTCGAAAATATCGGCCCTGCGAAGTTCGCCGTCGATATAACGTTCCAATCCCAGAATCTCATCGCTCCCGGGATCCATCTTGATGAAATCGACATTGCGGGGCGCATTCAGTTCTCCGTAGCGTTCCGTGAAACTGTCATAGAGCCTGCCGAGCATTTCACGCAGGGCAGGATTTGCTTCGCGACGGTCTGCCTCGTTGTTGTAGAGATGGTGGTATGTGTCGCGCAACTCGATATATAGGGATGCTTTCGCCCGCTGTTCCTCCGGCAATTCCAAAGGGTGAAACATCGTGCGAGGGCCCTTCAATCCCCGAATGGTCCCTATCCGGTTCTCTTCGTCAGCCACCAACGTTCCTTCGCGGTAGTGTTCCAGGATCGGCCCGAGAAAACGTTTCGGGGCATTTGTCGGTTCGCTTCGAACAGTCCCGGAAGCGATTTTGCGCTGTCCCGTAGATTTGGAATTGGGCCTGTCCTCCGGCGCGGACTGTATCTGCGGAGCTTCGGGAGCCGTTGCCGCGGATGTTTCTGCCGCTTCATGCCGGGGCTTTGCAGAAGTGCTGTCTTCGTCTTGTTGTCTCTTTTCAGCTTCAAGGCGTTCATGGCGTGCGATCATCAACTCTTCACGCCATTCGACAAAGCGCTCTTCTTCGACCGACGGTTTTACAACCTTCGGCTTCGGTTTTCTGCGGCGCGGACGGTTCACCTGACTTCGCTCCTCGGCCGAGAATCCCAGCAGATCGTAGAGCGTAAGAAGAGGCTCGGCCGATGTTCCCGGTGTTATAACACGCTTGGCGGATGAGTCGGGTTGCCGGGCCTCTTCGTTGATATTGTCGAACAGAGAGCCTGTAAAGCCTGCTTGCGAGGGCTTTTCCCCGGCTGGTGTGGCGGTGATTTCCGGTTCGACGATATTCGGAACTTCCGACTCCGGAGTCGTCGCATTTTCAATCGCCGCCGATTCTTTGGCAAGCGATTCTTCCGGCTGTTGCAGATGTTGCTCTTCGACCTGTTGCTGCTGCTCATGGCTCCACGCTCCGAATTCCGCCCAATCCTGTTCGGAGGGCTGCCAGTCCTGCTGTAAGCCGAGTGGCGGCAATTCTTCGGCCGGTGTTTCCACGGGTGCGGGGTCCTCTTCCCTTACGACCTCGGCTACAACCTCCTCGATGGGTATCATTTCTCCCGTTTCTGGATTCAGGTGATAGCCTTCCGCTGCGGCGTTCGTAACAGACTCTCGTTCGTCGATCCATCGGTTCAGATCGTCCCAGTCTTCATCCGTTGCGTGCCAGAAGGGTCCCGGTTCCTCGTTGAAGGGAGCGGGTTCGGGCATTTGCTGCGCCTGGTAAGCCTCCATGCGCTGTCGGACATCGGCAAGGACTTCGGAGAGTACCTCCCCAGCTCGGCGGGGACCGTTGTTTCGTCCCGTTCGACGTTGGCGGGGCGTCTCTGTGGCTCGGACGGATTGTATGGCAGCCTCCGGAAACAGGGATGTTTCTTGGGTTTGAGCAGACTCAACCTTTGGTTCTGAAAGGCTTTCGGTGGGCGTTTCATGTTGAACCTGCGCCTGACTGTCATGTTGATGTTGGATAGCCGGTTCCTCGGCCTGCTGATGTTTCCGGTATAGAGACAGATCGAGGTATTCGCTACAGTCGTCCGCAAGCATCCGTTCCAGATCGTAGGCAATGCCTTGAACACTTCCGGCGTGTGTGAAAACCATGGCCGGCTGTCCGTAGGGATTCGTTGCAACGAGCGCCGAGGTCTGCACGACGCGATCCAACGAACGGAAGATATTGTTCACGGAAATTCCGTTCGAGAGCTTGCGCGTCTCGATAAAGTGTTTTTGCCGCACGGAGAGTGCTTGCTGTGCGGTTTTCTTTTGTAGCACGAGCAGGTCGCTTCCGACCTCTGTTCCGGCGTATTCGTAGAAGAGATTGTTCGGGAGCCGCACGGCCGAGATGATGTCGCAGCGTTGCATGAGCCATTCGCGGACCGGGCGGTTCCGCTCCGCGTCGGCTACACCCTGCGATGTGATGAAGGCAACGACACCGCCTTCGCGGACGGCATCGACGGATTTCATGAAGAAATAGTTGTGCAGGGCATGTGCTCCCTGTCGTCGCACGGGATCCCGGGATGTCGAGAAGGCAGGGTCGAAGACGGCAACGTCTCCGAATGGGATGTTGCTTATTGCCAGATCGAAATAGCCGTCATAGGCCGGATCCATGGTTTCGAAACCTTGAACCTTGACCCGATCCTCGGGGTGCAGGTGTTTGAGAATAAGACCCGTCAGTGCGTCTTTCTCAAAGCACGTCGCCTCCACCTGGTGGTTCTGACGATGAATCTCATCGACAAAAGCCCCGACACCGGCACTGGGTTCGAGGAGCCTCTGCGGTTGGATTCCTTGATCGTGTAGAATACGGACGATTGCCTCCGTAACTTGCGGGGGTGTGTAAAAGGCGGTAAGTACCGACGCCTTGAGGCTGTCGAAATAACGCTTGTAGGCAGCGTCGTTTGCCGAGTTCTCTTTCAGTACGGCGTGCAGCTCTTCAATCAGAGGCGTCAGATGGGTGTTGCGCTTCAGAGGCAACTCTTCCAGCACCTCCTTGATGGCACCGAATCCGCTGTATGAACGAAGAATCTCCTGTTCGGCTTCAGTAGCTGTTCGGCCCTCTTTTTCGAGGAGGAACGCCGTACGTATTGCGTCGATATTGCGTCGCAGAAGTTCGGTTTTATTGTACGCCATAGTCGAGCAGATTTTGTATCGCCCCAACCAACTCCGTGTAGAAGCGCTCATACGTGGGTGACGAGCCGAAATCATCGTTTAAGTCATATTCCCGTTTGAGATATGCGACTCGTGGAAGAATTTTACGTGCGATGTCGCGTGCCTGGTCTTCGGGCACAAGTTCCTCAAACTCATCCCAAAGGATGTTTACGATGGTGTTGTATAAGGAGAAGTGAAGCCCTTGATAAAGGATCTGAGAGGCTTGTGCTTCGGCTTCAGTGCGGGATTCCCCATTGCGGATCGCCTGACTGTATGTCTCGGCGGCACGATCTGCCCGGCTGCGAATTAAAATGCTGTCCGCGGCAAGGTCGGGATGGCTGTCCAGCAGAAAGGACAGGAGCGAGAGTCCGTAATAGGATAAGCCGTCGACGAGGGCGTTGTTTTGACCGTTCGACATGTTCTGGATGATTCAGTGGTTGGGAGATGAGGTTAAAAAGGCGCTCCGAGTCCCCTCGAAGCGCCAGCCACTGAATAAATCCTTGCCGAACACAACGTGTTTATGACAAGTCTATTCAGCGGCAAATATACGAATTATTTCCGAGGTTTATATCCGGGTTTTCGGGCTTGTTTGCGCTCTTCGAACGTAAACTCCGTTTTGAAATCGGCATTCAGGGCTACGGAGGCTTCGAAGGTGTCACCGTCTTTTTTACTGAAACCCTTGATGACACCGGTACGGCCTTTCTCGATCAACGTCTTGAGTTGCTCGTCCGAAAGGTCCTTCCCGGCCATCGTTCGGAAAATCACCAATTGACATTCGGAGTTGAAACACTTGGCAATCTTCGGGTAGAATGCCATCGGAGCTCCGCATTTCGGGCACGAAGCCGGTGCCGATCCCTGGATCTGTACTTTGAGCAGTTCGCTGGTGATCTGTGTCGCGAAGACCTCGATTCCATGTTTGAATGTGAAGGCATTCATCTCGCCGGTAGCGATCTTTGCCAGGGCGAGTTCCCAGCCTCCGGTCAGGGCTACGTCGGCAATGCGTTTGTCGGCGACGATGTTGTACACGGAGAGTCCTTTCTCGGTGGGTACCAGCGATCGTTTCTCCCGGCGGATGTATTCGCGGGAGATGAGGGTCTCGATGATGGCTGCTCTCGTTGCCGGGGTTCCGAGTCCGGAGTCCTTCATGGCTTCGCGTTCGGCTTCGTTGTCGAGTTCCTTTCCGGCGGTCTCCATGGCCGCCAGCAATGAGCTTTCCGTATACAGGGAACGCGGTCGGGTCTCCTTTTCCAGCAGGTCGCAACCCCACATGAGCAGTACGTCGTTTTCGTGCAAGGTCGGCAGAGCTGCGGCCTCCTCGTCGGATGTCTCCTCCTTCTCGTGCCAGATCCTCCGCCACCCGGCCTGCAGGATTGTTGTCGCGCGGACCTCGAAGAGATGCCCGGCGCATTCGATTCTTACGGTCGTGAGGCCCTTGACACACACCTCGGAGAAGGCTTCGAGCATTCGTCCGGCAATCATGTCGTAGATTTTGGACTGCTCGGCCGAGAGCTTCGACGGAACATTCCCGGTGATAAGCAGCGCGTGGTGGTCGGTTACTTTAGCATTGTTTACCGAATGCCGGTTCAATCGGCTTTCGGTGAGTTCAAGAGCATAGCGTCCAAATTCGGGATGAAGTTTCAGCGCGTTAAGTAATACCGGTACCTGATCGAAAAGATCTTCCGGAATATACCGGCTTCCGGTGCGCGGATAGGTAATCAGTTTTGCCTCGTAGAGTTCCTGGGCGATGTTCAGTGTTTTTTCGGCCGGGAAGCCGTGGCACCGGTTGGCATCCCGCTGTAGAGAGGTAAGGTCGTACAGCAATGGTACGTTCTCCGTTGTCTCACGGCTTTCGACCTTGATGACCCGAACCTCTGCCGATTCGAGAACAGCCTGTCGGTGTTGTGTGGCTTCTTCCTGCGATGCGAATTTGTCGACGGACAGGGCGCTGAATGCCGTGGCATCCTTTGCCGTATGGAGTTTAAGCCGGTAGAAGGTTTGAGCGGTGAAATCCCGATTTTCCAGGTACCGTTGGCATACCAGAGCCAGCGTCGGAGTCTGGACACGCCCCAGCGACCATACGCCGCGCCCTGCGGCGATGGCCAGAGCCTGTGAAGCGTTGATTCCGACGATCCAGTCGGCCTCGCTGCGGGCTCGGGCCGACAAATAGAGATTGTCGTACTCCGATCCTGGCCGGATGTTGCGCAACCCTTCGCGGATTGCCTGATCGGTCAGACTGTTGATCCATAAACGGTCAAAAGGTTTGTCGCAGTCGAGATACTGATAGATGTAGCGGAAGATCAGCTCTCCTTCTCGCCCTGCATCTGTGGCGACGATGATGCGTTCGGCCTGTTCGAAGAGCGCTTTGATGACCTTCAACTGTTTCAGCGTTCCGGGGTCGGGTTTGTACTCTTTGCCTGATTTTGTGCTTCGGGGTTCCAGCCGGAATACCTCGGGGAGAATCGGAAGGTTCTCCTTGTGGAAACCCTTGAAACCGTAGGATTCAGGCATGGCGAGTCCTACAAGGTGGCCGAAGGCCCAGGTTACGGTGTACCCGTTGCCTTCAAGGTATCCCTCTTTGCGGATGGTTGCCCCTACGATCGAGGCGATCTGCCTTGCTACGGAGGGCTTTTCAGCTATGATGACTTTCATGTGTTCGACGTTGGATTTTTCAGTGGCTTATTTTTTGTTTTGAGCGCCTTGCGCTTCACGGCGCTTCTTGTAGGCGATCAACTTGCGGTCATAGTAGATATGGTCGCCGTTTTCGTCATAGTAGGACTCTTCGTCTTCGTCTCCGTCCCGGGTCATATCTTCCGGGACGGGGTTTCTCCAGAGTCGAAACAGAACGATGACGATGAGCAGCGACAGCGTGCATACGATCGCAAGCAGGATTAACAGGAACAGCAGCATACTACAATCCTCCTACACCTTTTGAACGACCTTTCCGCTGCTGCGGAGCCTGCCTTTGATGAACCTCCTGCCGGGGTTGTGCCTGGCTCTCCCGCGGTTTGTCGGGCTGGGCCTGTGCCGGCTGCTGAGGCGCCTGTTGCTGGGTCGTGTTGGACTGTCGACGGGCGTAGTCCGGGTTCCAGCGATAGGTGCGGATCCGTTGCTCCTCGAAGTTGGGTTTCACCCAGCGGTCAACCCGTTCGGCACTGCCCGGGAACTGCAGCCCCCGCATGTAGACGGCTTTGACATCCTTCTGTTTTTCGGGAAAGTTCAGCGCCTCCTGCCATTGGATGTAAGCCTCTTTGGGCACTTCAACACCGAAAAGCCGCTGGGGAATGAACATGCCTTGCTGTTTACTCGGTAGCGCATTTCCCTCCTCGGCCCGCTTCTGTTGGTAAATTTCACGGTTCTGCTCCTGATAGCGTTTGCGATCCAATCCGCTGTGGTCGAACTCGATGTTGCGCTCCGAGGCATCGATCTGAATGTAGGCATCGCGTTTGTATCCCGAGCGTGTCGTATAGCCTTCGAGCAGAACCTTGCCGCCCGAAAAAAGGTCTATCTGCTTTCCCTCGGACAGCTCGACATTCTTCAAGCGGCTGAAGCGTTCGATCTCCGAGACGGGCATGGCGACCAGTTCGTTGGTCCACTTGTCGCGGGAGACGAAGCAGGGCGTCAGTTTGCCCTCTTCCAGCTCCAGCTCAAGAACCTTTCCGGCATGGCGCGTCTCAGTGATGTTACGTTTGGTCTCCTCGTCGAGCAGGACTCCGTGGAACGGAGCGTCCAGGTCGCATTTTTCCCGATAGTAGTGCGGAATGACCTTCAGCGAGCCATCGGGCTGTTCCTCCAGAGAGACACGTCCTTTGGTCGTTACGCGCATCCCTCCCGGCTCCATCTCGGGATACATCTCGATCAGGCCGTGCGATTTGTGCCCGTAGGACATGGCTCTGAGATGCGGCTCCAGATCCTCCATGCGAATTCCCTTGCGCTCCATGTCGGCCCGGTCGATTTTCGAAATGTCCATAGGTTGAAACCGTTGTCCTTCGTCGCGGAGCTGTTCGATGCGGGAGAGTTCCGCCGCAGGATCGACCCGGTAGTGTTCCATCAGTTGGGGAGCCAGATCGACCTTGAAGAGCTTATCCAGTACGGCGACCGGCATGATGAAGATGTCGGAGATTCCCGTCTTGACCGGAGCCTGCATCTCTTCGATGAATTTCTTCAGAAATGCCTCGATTGCCGAATCGTTCGTGTAGACGTTGAACAGGTTCGCAAGATTCGATGATGCGGCAGCAACGGTTTGGATGTTGCCGTCTTCATCGATCTGTGAGACCGCCTCGATTTTTCCGTTTTTGCCGGCGTCTCGGACGAGCATTACATTTTTCTCGTCATTCTTAATTTTTTCGTCCATAATACATTTGTTTTAAGTTCACCAACATCGGTGTCGAGGACGAAATTAGGTTATAGAGGACCGATCGGTCCCGCTCTGGCGAACAATGGCAGTGGTTGGCGTCGGTGTGGCAGTGGTTGGCGTCGGTTAAGCGGAAAATTGAAGTGTATATGTCAGAATAAAGTGCGCTGATCTGACCTGAACTTTTTCATATTTGCTATCTTTGTATTGTGGATTCTCAAGAACAATTGTCATGGCTCGTTTCATTGTAGATATAGCGCATATTACTCCGGAGATTGAACGGATTCTGGAACAGCTGCGAGCCCTTCCCGGAGTAAAGATTTCTCCGCAGCAGGAACAGTGCGCATGGGATAAGGCCTTTGCTGATGGCGCCGTTGGCGTTGATGACTTTTTCGACGAACTGGATGTCCGAATCGACAAGTGGTCAGATGTTCGGTGTTAAGCTGTGTTGAGAGACGAAAATGTCCGGGCTTTTGGTCCGGACGTCTTTTAAGTTCCGTTTGTACTCTTGAAAAGTATTGGCAGTTGCAACAAATGACTTTGCTGTAAAAATCGTCATTTAGAAGTGTGATTTTTATGCAAAAATCGCCATTTGCGAAAAATAATGAGTATATTTGCAAAAAGGTTTGATAGAGATATGGAAACGATAAACAGAATACTCCAAGAAAAAATTACGGCACGAATCGCACCCAATAAGGCTGTATTGATTTTCGGTGCCCGCCGTGTGGGTAAAACGGTGATGATGCGCAAGATCGTGGACAGTTACCCGGGTCGAACTATGATGCTTAACGGCGAGGATTACGATACGTTAGCTTTGTTGGAAAATCGCTCGGTCGCCAATTATCGGCATTTGTTGGAGGGTATCGATCTGTTGGCTATCGACGAGGCGCAGAATATCCCTCAGATCGGCAGTATCCTGAAACTGATTGTCGATGAAATACCGGGTATAAGCGTATTGGCCAGCGGTTCGTCTTCATTCGATCTGCTGAACAAGACGGGAGAGCCGTTGGTCGGCCGCAGTACGCAATTTTTGCTGACGCCCTTCTCTCAACGGGAAATTGCGCAAACGGAAACGGCACTGGAAACTCGTCAGAACCTCGAATCGCGCTTGATCTACGGCTCTTATCCGGAGGTGGTGCTGATGGACAACTACGAACGTAAGACCGATTATCTGCGCGATATAGTCGGAGCATATCTGCTTAAAGATATTTTGGCGATTGATGGCTTGAAAAATTCGAGCAAGATGCGCGATCTATTGCGGCTTATCGCCTTTCAGTTGGGAAGCGAGGTCTCCTACGAGGAGTTGGGCAAACAGCTCGGTATGAGTAAGACGACCGTAGAAAAATACCTCGACTTGTTGGAGAAAGTCTTTGTCGTCTATCGTCTGGGAGCTTACTCGCGGAATCTCCGCAAGGAGGTTACGAAAGCTGGGAAATGGTATTTCTACGACAATGGAATCCGCAACGCGATTATCGGAGCATTTTCTCCGTTGGCCATTCGGCAGGATGTCGGCGCGCTGTGGGAGAACTACATCATTGGAGAACGGCGCAAGGCGAATTTCAACGAAGGGCTGCATAAGGAGTTCTACTTTTGGAGAACCTATGACAAGCAGGAAATAGATCTGATCGAAGAGAGTGCAGAAAGCCTGACAGCGTTGGAGTTCAAATGGGGGGACAAGATGCCCAATGCCCCGAAGGTGTTTCAAGAAGCATATCCCCATGCCGAGTTCCATGTCGTGAACAGGGGAAATTATTTGGAATTTGTATAAGACTACTAACTAATAAATAGCTGACATAATGAATCTTGAAAACTTTTACAATGAAATCATTCGAAAACTACCCGTCGTTCGTGAGAAGGAAGACTTTCGTGATGATGTGAAGGCTTGTTTATCTGAATATATAGAAAACGTAAAATCATTAGATAACAATTTATTTACAGGCGATGCCGAGAAGCAAGATATTGTTGCTAAAATACAAGAACAGTCGGATCAAATATCTGAAATTATAAATTCATATTATGCGGGGCAACATGCTATTGCTTTTGAGAAATTCCAGCAACTATTTAATGCTCCGAACGGGATAATAACTAATATACAATTATATACAATCCAGCAGCAATCTATCGAGGAGTATTACGATGAAGAAGAAGAGGTTCTCAGATCAGAAGAAGTTCCCAATATCTGGTTCCGAGCAAGAATATTTGACAATAAACAGGAACATACTTTTAAGGAAATGTTCCATATTCCTCTTAATAAACGAGAAATTGTGAATACTCAAAGGTATAGTGCTCCTGGATATCCTTGTTTGTATTTGGGTAATACTATTTATTCTTGCTGGGAGGAAATGCACCGACCTCGTTTTGACGATATTATGTTTTCTGGATTCAAGGTAAAGCAAAAATTTAAAGTCTATGATCTGAGAATCCCCAAACGATCCTGTTTCGAAGGAGACAGCTTTGAGCAGGTATTACAATGCATGCCTTTAATTATAGCATGTATGATTCAAGTTAAAAATTATAATTATCCGTTTAAGCCGGAGTATATTATACCGCAACTATTGATAGATGCGATTATATGTAACAATCGTAAAGATTGGAAAGAAAAACACGGGCCATGTGATATGCCTTGGGGAGTTATTTATACCTCTACACATATAAGCAAAGATTTCCTATATGGAACTGAATATTTAGAGAATATTGCTTTGCCTGCGATCAAAATTGACGGAGATAAAGATTATTGTGAAGTCCTTGCCTCTTTCTTCGATATATCTGATCCTTTATGTTATGAATATGAGGCTCTGAAAGAGAATGATTCACGTATTTTTTTTGAAACAATAACAACTGATCCAAAAGAAAAACTTCGACGACAATATTTAGAATCGAAAATGGGATATTTGGAGAATCGGATTAAAAAAAATGGTAATTTTCAGATGCTTGATTATATTTTTATTAATGGTCCCCAATCTGGTATAGTCATTCCACAAGATGGCTCACCTGTGCAAGTTGAATTAAGAGCAAGTGGACCTTGGGAAATCGTTAGTGATTAAACGAGAAATAATTTTAAGTAAATTAAGTCTATATGAATAATACATTTTGGGAATCATTGCAATGGATTTTGTCTGCCGGAGGTACAATTGGCGCAATTGCAACATTTTTCTTGAGTAAAAATATCAATCAACAAAAGCACAGATTAGATAAACTCAAAACAAAGTTCGATAATTTGGTCATTAAAAGAGATAAGGTTATTTCGTATATCAATATGCGGGTATCCGATATTGAAGTGTGGATGATTCGGACTAAAAAACTGGAGTCGGCACAAGATATTGATATTCATAAATTCCGTGATCTTGTATCAAAATTCGAAGTAACTTTCATCCATGGTCAATATTTATTATCAGATGAATTAAGCCAACCGATAGATAATTTATTTGATGCACTTAATAAATGTCTTGAGGTATATGATGAAGAATGTGAAAAAATCGGGCATGAGTATATTTCATGTCCACCCGAAGAAACATTTGCAGAAAAATTGTATAGCAGAGAAATTCAAGAGCTATTCAAGACGGTGAAATGGCAATTGAAAAAAGAGACTCGCGATAGTGAATAAGATAACCGCCGCAAAATTGCGGCAGTTTATCTTATTGATTATTCTCCGGTAGTAGCTTACACAGCACCGGATCGTTCTTGATTCGTTCCAGCTCCTTGGCTACAATCTGACTTGTTTCTGACTTAATACGTTCGTAGTTTTCCTGCACGACCTCTTTCATGTGGTCCTTGCCTTCCTCATCCATGAAGTTGGTGATGATGGGGATCTTCTCATAACGAGCCGTCTCAGCCTTTACCTTGGCGCTGTCCACGACAATCTCGCAATGAAAGATCTTTTGCTCGATCCGTTCGTCGAAATTGTCCGCAACGGCCCCGACAAACATACCCTGTGTGAGCGTTGAAATTTTCGATTGCGGGATGAGGCTTTCCAACTGGGTCGAGATCGAGGTCGATTTTTCGTTCCGGTTGATCGTCATGCTTTCGCGTTTCTGAAGCACCTTTCCGAAACGTTCCGAGAGTGTCTTTGCCGTCTCGCCGACAACCTGCCCCGAGAAGATGTTGCCCACGGTATTCATGACGACGGCAGCCTCCTTGTCTCCGTAGTCGCGTTTGAGCTGCGAGAAATCCTGAAAACCCAGCAGTACGGCGACCTTGTTCGAGCGGGCTGTGGCGATCAGGTTGTCCAACCCTTTGAAGTAGATGGTCGGCAACTCGTCGATGATGACACTCGATTTGAGCTGTCCCTTCTTGTTGATGAGTTTGACGATGCGCGAGTTGTACAACCCGAGAGCCGCTCCATAGATATTCTGTCGGTCGGGGTTGTTGCCGACGACGAGAATCTTCGGCTCCTCGGGATTGTTGATGTCGAGCGAGAACTCATCGCCCGACATGACCCAGTAGAGTTGCGGGGAGATCATACGCGAGAGCGGAATCTTGGCCGAGGCAATCTGTCCCTGGAGTTGGTCCTGGGCGCCACCGAGCCATGCGTCCATGAATGGGGAGAGGTAGTTCTCCAGATCCGGATAACTCGTAAGAATCGGGAAGATGTCTTCATAACGCTTGTTAAGAAACTCGATGGCATGAGGAAACGTACAATACTGCCCCTTATCGTAGGTGCGCAGAAACCAGATTATGGCAGCGAAGAGTATGATCGGCGATTCGACGAAGAAATCGCCCTGTTTCTGTACCCACGTTTTGTTCAGATTCAACATGATCGTGTAGGCCGACTCGTAGGCATCCGCGATGTCGGTCATAAATTTCGGCGCAATGGGGTTGCAGCGATGCGACCGTCTGGGATCGTCGAAATTGATGACGTAGAAGGTCGGCAGGACTTTGTAGCCGTTTTGGTGATTCAGCAGGTGGTTGTAGGCGATTTCCGAAAGGTCCGGGAACTTGAAATCATAGATGTACATCGAGTATCCCTTTTCGATCTGCTGTTTGATGAATTGATTGACTACGGCATAGGATTTTCCCGAACCGGGAGTTCCCAAGACGATCGTTGCCCGAAACGGGTTTACGACATTGATCCACCCCGGATTCCATTTCTTCTTGTAATAGAACCGTGTTGGCAGATTTACCGAGTAATCGTTGCTCAACAGACGGGTCTCCTGCATGAAGGATTCGTTTTCATTGTTGAAGACATCATCCATGAGATGGTTTTTCATCAGGCGCGAGATCCATACGCCGCTCATGAGCAATGATATGTATCCCAACGATAAGGTCAGGATATACAGGATTCCAGCAGCCGGTGACTTGAAATTGAGCAACCACCAGTTCAGAAAGAAGAGTATGAACCCGCATCCGAGCAGGATGCCGATTTTCTTCCACGTAATGAAACTGTCTTTAATGCCTTTGGTTCCGATGCACGATAGTGCCAGGAACAGCACGGCGAAAATCTTGGTGTAGAGCAAAGAGTTAAATAAACCTGATGTCCGATTGAAGTTCAGCAGGATTCGGTCAATAACGCCTATGTTGATTCCCCATGATTGAATCAATGCGTAGCAAAACCAGTAGATGTGGATCAGTACGAATAGAATGCTGATGGCCCGCATGAAATCCATGACTTTGGCCAGGGCCCGTAAATCGTCTTCCTGTTGCATAGTTTTCGAGTTTTGGTTCGGGGACGAATTTACGGTAGGTCAGGGCAATATGTTCCGAGGTTCCGGGTCGTGGCAGTCGTTGGCGTCGGTGTGGCAGTGGTTGGCGTTGCTGGATGGTTGGAGGATCAATTTTTTTCACTATTTTTACGTCTTGGTATGGCAACAATTGTAATTGAAAACTCACAACCGGAAAAGATTCTGCGACATGCTGTTCTTGCAGATCCTTCGGCCTTTTATGTCGGCGAGGATAAACACGCTGTAACTGGTGGTCGATTGACGGTTAATGTCATTGATCAAAAGATTGTTATCAATAGCAATAGATTCGATGAGGATGAACTGAAACGAATGTTTGCAGACTTCATTACAAAGGATGAATAATTGTAATACATAACTACTATGACAAAGGCTGAAATTGTTAAGCAGATTGTGGAGAAAACAGGTGTTGAGAAAGGTATTGTCTCCGCTATTGTAGAGAATTTTATGGAGCAGGTTCGTACATCCATGATTCACGGAGAGAACATTTATCTGCGAGGATTCGGTACCTTCTTACTTAAACAGAGAGCCGAAAAGGTAGCACGTAATATATCTAAAAATACAACGATTGTTATTCCTGCTCACATGGTTCCGGCATTTAAGCCATCTCCGGAGTTTGCTTCAAAGGTAAAATAAAACAGTCAGGTTGATACGAGCAAGGCCTCGAATTTGTTTTCGAGGCCTTGTTTATGAAGGTTTGCTTTGTCCTACACCTTTGGTAACAGCAAATTTTTGATGTAGGTTTCTATCTCCTGAGCGCTGATGGAATACAAAGGTTCCAGTTGTGCAAAGTTCTGATCTTCCCCGAAGCGGCGGTGATCGGTCAGCATGGCAAGAATATTCTTGCTTTTAAGCGTATGGTTTGAATATTCTCCGGCAGCCCTGACAAATTTCATCACATCCGGCTGCTGCTGGAAAATACAATATAAATCATAATAGTCCCGGAACTTGCTGCGGCGAAGCATTACCTCCATTTTCATTGCGGCGATGGCTTCCATATCCGCCAGAACAATATGGTTCAGAAACGGGACTGTGTGATTGACCGGAGATTTGCTTTCCCGGGCATAAAAGGAGAATTTTACTCCCGCCACGATGAATTCGACGTGGTTGTGATCGAGAATGTCCATGGACTGGATCTCCGCAACGGTTTCCAGTTCTTTGTGTATTTGCGGCCAGTCCACATCCATACGCTCACCCTTGTGTGTCTGCCAACGCATGAAATCCAGATCTTCGCTCATGCGGTGCCCGAGCTGAATGGCAAGGGCCGTACCTCCGACCAGAGTCCAGCCTTTCAGACAATCGAGCCGGGAAACAGGTTCGATGATTTGTTGCGTATGTTTTGCAATTCCTTTCATGCCGTGAATTTGGACAAATGACGGGTTTGCATCGATTTCAGATAACGGTCAGGGTACCGGATACTGAAATAATACCAGGCAAAGAACCGATTCAAAGAGTAGTAATAATCGCCTTGTATGACCATCGTTTCCAACCATACCTTCTTGATTTTCCGCATGGGAAACAGTTCGAAAAGCAGATTGATGTCGTCGATATCCAGTCGGATGAGTGTCTCTTCTATCAGTTGGCGATCCGTAATTGAGTGGCGGACAGACGCCCGGTCATAGGACCAAAACGCGCCGGCCTTCATCAAACGATCTACTAATTGATTCCGAATCTCCATATTGCAAAGTTAGCAATTTTTTTGTGAAAGAACGGATTGATGAAGCGAATTGTTGTTCCGAAATTCGGATGGATTCATTGGTGCCGAGCCTCTTTCATCCCACTATGCGACCGACTGGAAGGAACTGCTCACAATCAAATTATGACGATGTCTCAATTTATCGTTTTTTGAGTTTGATATTCGCATCTTTCTTGACCTGGCGACTGGTTTCTCGTGTTTCCTTTACGGCGCTGAACCGTTCGTTGAAGGCGTTTGCCGAATACTCTTTCCCGCGTCGGGAACCATTGAACACACAGCGATTCTCGTGATCGATGAATGTGACACCGGTGATTCTGTTTTGGGCATTTCGGCGCAGGAATAAATCGATGTGATGGGTTTTCAGATGCTCGCGCAACGCCTCTTCGGATGGCGCCTCAATCAGCGCTTCCTGCACATGATGCAGTGTCATTTTATGAAGGTTGGCGTTTTTGATCTTTTCCTCGGATCCGGCCAGAATTTTCTCGATCTTCTTCAATGAGGCGTCGTCTCCCAGACGGAATGCTTTCAGTGGCGACACGGGGGCTTTTTCTCCTTTTTCATCCAGTGCGACATATACCAAACCGCGGAATGGTTTCCCCGCACGGACTCCTTGCACCTCTTCTATCCCGATGCGATATAAAGACAGAAGGGCTCTCAATTCTCCCATTGTCTGAAACCGATACATGGCAAGAGCGGGTTTTACGACCGCGGCGATCTGATCTTTCAGGTCGCCTTTTTTGTAATCTACGGGTTTGAGTTGCCACAGGGATACTCTTTTCTGTCCTTTTGCCGGGTGAAGGTGGTATTTCCTTTCCAACCTCTCGGTTATGGCCACGCTGCGTTCATTACGGCGACTGTCGTTGATCTTGCGCCCGTTAGTATTAACCTGAATCGTAACGATGTGTATGTGTGTCCGTTCGATGTCTGTGTGTTTATAGACGATGTAGGGTTGCTCGCCCCAGCCCATACCTTCCAGATATTCGTGTGCAATTTCTGCGAGTTGGTCGTCGTCAATCACATCTTTGGGGTCGGGATTCAGGGAGATATGAACGACCGGTTTTTCCGTTCGGATGCAGGATGGTATCCAGGCGAGTATCTCCTCGGCCGTCTGCGCAGCGTCGAATTTTCCGTCGGATCTTTCCCGGATAAGACTTGTCGCCAGCACGGAAGCCTTACCTTTATCGACCTTCTGCTGGTTGTAGATCAAGGCTCCGAGTATGCTTTTTCCTGTGGTTATGTTGGCTACCATCGTTGTCTGAATTCTTCGGTCAGCGCAAGGATCTTTTCACTTACGGCGATCAGATCGCGTGTTCCGTTTTCGAGTTTGTAAAGCAAAGCGAGGGCTTTTTTCTGTGAAAAATGGGTGTTGAGTTCCTTTACGACCTGGTTGTAATTGACTCCGATCTTTCGAAATTGCGCGAGGAAGGTAGTCAGTCGTGCCGCAACTTCCATTGTTCCGAGGTCCTTTTGGATGACGCGAAAAGTCACGTCGAAGACCCTTGCTTTGATAAATTGTGCTTTTGACAAGACCCCGGACTGCTCGAACATGGTCAGAAAACGGGCGTATTCTTCATCCGTAAATCGGACCATGAGGCAGTTTTTTGCCGGGTCTGTTTTGGGCGGTCTACCTCCTTTTCCACGTTTTGGGGGTGATTTTTTCTGTTCCATGTCATCGAATTTAGCGCGAAGGGGGGGGGCGAAAACCCTACGGCGGTTAAAAATCTGGTCTCGGCACACGGGGTGCCCGGTAAAAAGCGACGACTTCGGAGGAGCTTTCCTCCCCCTTGCGGGCAAGCTGTTTTGCGTTACCGAAAATATTTCGCGTAACGGAAAACACAGCTTGCTGAGTCCCGAACAGGTACTGTTTCGGGGACTCAAAAACGGGTCGAACATACCGCCCCGTTTCCACTTATTCGCCGGCCAACATAAATAGGCGAACATCGGGTCCCGTCATTGCTTCCCGGGACAAAGTTACCGCGAAGAATAATCGGTTGTATATCAGTTACCGACGCCAACCACTGCCACAGCGACGCCAACCACTGCCACAGGCATAAGGCCCCGAACAGAACGGGTGAAATACACCTTTCTTTGTTTCCGGAAACAAACCAGTATTGATTCGATTCAACGTGTCAGCCATTCACTTTTCCAACATGGAATTCGATCAACATGGATGTGAAGATTTGCTGGTACACTGTTTTGCTGTCGTACAGTTTTGTTGTTTTACAGACATGCTTTTTTGCTGTTTTGCTGTCGTACTGTTTTGTTGTTTTACTGACATGCCGTTTTGCTGTTTTGCTGACGTACTGTTTTGTTGTTTTACTGATACACTGCTTTCAATATGGATTCACAACACCGGATCAGAGATGAAACATGACTATGGTTCAATCTATCTGCCGTTCGCTGCGGATAGACTGAATCCCTGTATTGCTTCAATAAATATGAGGCTCTATGAATCAATGATTTATACATCAACGCTTAAATCTGAAAAGAGTATGGCAAAAGACCCTATTTATCTGGCCTTCTCCACACAGAAAGGAGGGGCCGGGAAAACGACGCTCACCGTTCTTGTTGCGTCGTATCTGCACTATGTAAAAGGCTACGATGTGGCTGTTATCGACTGTGATTATCCGCAGCATTCTATTGTTGAGATGCGAGGTCGTGATTTGAAGATGGCCAAGGAAGATGAATACTACCGGAATCTTGCCTATGAGCAGTTTACCCGTCTCAACAAGAAGGCTTATCCGGTCATCGAGAGCAGCACGGAGAAATCGATCGACGATGCGGAGCGAATTACGTCGCAGGCCGATTTCGACATTGTGTTTTTCGACTTGCCCGGGACGGTCAATAATCCGTCGGTCATCCGTGCGCTGTCGAATATGGACTACATTTTTGCGCCGATCAGTGCGGACCGAGTGGTGTTGGAAAGCACCTTGCGGTATATGACGGTTGTAAACGACGTGATTCGCAAAACGGGAGTTACCAACATCAAGGATACCTATCTGGTCTGGAACATGGTCGACGGACGCGAAAAGACGGAGTTGTATGAAGTCTATGAGCAGGTAATTTCCACCCTGGGGCTTAAAGTCCTCAAGACATTCCTTCCCAACAGCCTACGCTTCCGCAAGGAACTTCCAGGCTCGTATCGGTCCATCTTCCGTTCGACCTTGTTTCCCGCAGATCGGAGTCAGCTTCGCGGCAGCAATATCGAGCCTCTGACGCAAGAGATTCTCACCCTCATAAAACTGGATCGGGATGGCGAAAAGAGTTAAAGCCGGTGCATTGGATGAGTCGATGATTATCCAATCGTTCAAGGATGACAATCTCATTGCGGATCCTGCATCTGCGGTGCGTTCGGAGTCTGCGCCCCCGATCCCCTCTGCGGATCCTCGGAGCGTTGCTTCGGAAGTTTCAGGACCGGCACAATCCGAAGCCACGGTTTCGGAGGATGAGAGTTCAACAGTCAAGGTCAAGTCTCGGCGCCGTCGCGGCGGTTACGAGGATACCTTTTTGAAGGTCAAGGAATTTCGTGCGCGACAATCCGTGTATATCAGTCAGCCGACGCATCAAGCCATCTTGAAATTGGTACACCTTCTGGCATTGAAGGGGATCGAAATAAGTGTCGGCGGATATATCGACAATGTTATGGCGGATCATTTCCAGCAGCACCGGGATGATATTGCCGAGATGTTCCAGCAGCATTCGCTGAAAGATTTTTTATAACCCCTAAAACTTAAATTCTTATGACAGACAAAATGTTTATGGCCATTCTTGTTATGGCCGGTGTCGCATGTCTTGCTCTCTTTTTTATTCATCGGGCCTTGACCTATCGCAAAAGGATGAAGCAAACTACGTCTCAGGAGTCGGCAATGGATTGTTCCGCGCATTCGGAGCCTTCCGCATGGGCGCGTCATCAGGAAGCGTATGAGACACGCTTTATCTATGCTCCGCGCACGCGATTCGCGTCGGATTGCCGGATTAAAGTCCGGCCGCAATATTACGAGCAGCTTCTTGCAATCGTCGATGTCGTGGGTTCCCGTCATCTGTCGCTTGCGGACTATCTGGATCGGGTTCTTCAAGAACACCTGGAGGAGAATCGGGAGCATATCGAGCGATTCTGCCATCAGTATGAAGAGGATTCAGTGCAGAAATAACCGGAGTTATGAAAGCCGCAATTCTCGTTGTTCTGATCCTGCTGGTTTTGTGCTACGGGTTCTGGGCGGTTCTGTACTGGAAGCGTATTACCTCCGCTGTTGAAGAGTCTCGCGTCGAGGATTCCCCGCCTTTGTCGCGGTGTTCGATCGTCGGAAAAAGCCTCTATGTCCTACCTTCGCGACGCCAACCGACGCCAACCACTGCCACAGGATCAGAAACTGAAAAAGGAGAGGAAAAAGCCGATATATTTGCCCCTGAGAAACAAACGGAACACCCCCGGCAGATCCCGCAGGAAAAGATGGATGCCGTCTTCGAGACACCACCTGCGGAGGAGAGCAATGAACCAGACCCGGAGGGCATCCCCTTCATCGAACAAGAGGTCACGGATTATGAGGCCGACATGGATGAAGAGATGGACCGCGAGGAAGAGGAAGAGGCGGAATCGCAGCCTCCTGCCGGCCGCTCGTTAGCCCGGGGAGTTCGATTCGAACAGATCGGCGAAGCCTACCGCACCGTATCCCGTGAAGCAGCACCCACGGAAGAGAAGCAGCAGCGTGTCGGACGCACGCTTGTAGAGCTGGAACAGACGGACATGTTTGAAGCCATCGTTTCAGCCAGTCCCGAAGGAGCCGACAAGGTCTACGATCTGATGGATTCTTATCTGAAGGCATATTACCGTCGCATTGCCGAACGAGCTGCGGAAAGCCCACCTCCGCAGGTTTCTGCTCCCGAGGATTTTGATGTCCAGCATTATGTTTAACCAAACGCACAAGCCATGAAAGAGAGAGATTACGGATAGCTTCAGCTATCTCCCAAGCCACTGAAAAAATCCAAGTCGAATCCGGTGCAGGGGCCTATCCACCCCCTGCACCATAACAACAAGAAGCGTTTATGACGAAACGAAAATATATTTTGTCTGTGGTGATCATCTACCTCACCGCAGCGTCAGCCCTTGCTCAGGGCGGCAATGGGCTGGCGGGCATCAACGATGCGACCAACATGGTCACGTCGTACTTCGACCCAGGCACGAAGCTGATCTATGCGATCGGAGCCGTAATCGGGCTGATCGGAGGCATCAAGGTCTATAACAAGTTCACGTCGGGGGATCCGGATGTTTCGAAGGTCGCCGCGTCGTGGTTCGGAGCCTGCATCTTCTTGATCGTTGCTGCGACGATTCTGCGGTCGTTCTTCCTCTACTAAAACCTGCGAGCCATGCAATACACAATCAATAAGGGGATCGGGTGCAGCGTGGAGTTCAAGGGACTGAAGGCGCAGTATCTGTTCATCTTTGCCGGAGGTCTGTTGGCGGTGTTCATCCTCTTCGTCATTCTCTACATGATCGGGATTGAGCAGTGGGTGTGCATCCTCTTCGGAGTTGTGTCGGCATCGCTTCTGGTTTGGGGAACCTTCCATCTGAACGCCTGTTATGGCGAACACGGCCTGATGAAGCTGGCGGCAGCACGCCGTCATCCTCGCTACCTGATCCATCGGAAAAGTGTCTATCACCTGTTACGAAAACCTCAAAACAATAATCGGCCATGCGCAATGTAATGAAAGCCACGACCCTGGAGAGCAAGTTTCCGCTTCTGGCGGTTGAAAACGGATGTATCATCAGCAAGGACGCCGATCTGACGATCGCCTTCCGTGTTGAGTTGCCGGAACTTTTCACGGTAACACATGCGGACTACGAGGCTATCCATGCCGCGTGGTGCAAGGCCGTGCGCGTGTTGCCGCAGTACAGCGTCGTTCTGAAGCAGGACTGGTTCCTTCGCGAGAAGTACCGTCCGCAGACCGGCGACGGGGAGATGAGTTTTTTAAGTCGGTCGTTCGAGCAGCATTTCAACGAGCGTCCGTTCCTGAATCACGTCTGCTATCTGTACCTGACGAAGACTACGAAGGAGCGTTCCCGGATGCAGTCGAACTTCTCGACGCTGTGCCGGGGTCATATCATCCCTAAGGATGTCGATCGGGAGAGTGCGGTGAAGTTCTTTGAATCCGTGGAGCAGTTCGAGCGCATCATCAACGATTCGGGTTTCATTACGCTCACCCGCCTCACGGACGAGGAGATCGTCGGCACGGCCGACACGCCGGGCCTCATCGAGAAATATTTCTCCCTGTCGCTGGATGATACGACGACGCTGGAGGATCTGGCAATGAGTTCGGAGGTTTTCAGGGTCGGGAACAAGCATGTCTGTCTGCATACGCTCTCCGATACGGAGGATCTCCCGGGGTATGTCGGTTCGAATATGCGCTACGAGCGTCTCTCGACGGATCGTTCGGATTGCCTGCTGTCGTTTGCCGCACCGGTTGGGCTGCTGCTCTTCTGCGATCACATCTACAACCAGTGGCTGTTTCTGGATGACAGTGCCGAGAATCTTCGACGCTTTGAGAAGCAGGCCCGGAGCATGCACTCGCTCTCGCGGTATTCTCGGTCGAACCAGATCAACAAGCAGTGGATTGACCAGTATCTGAACGAGGCGCACTCGTTTGGTCTGACCTCGATTCGCGCACATTTCGATGTGCTGGCGTGGAGTGAGGATCCCGAGGAGCTGCGTCGCATCCGCAACGATGTGGGCAGCCAGCTCGCCCTGATGGAGTGTCGTCCTCGCCACAATACGGTGGATGCCGCGACACTCTACTGGGCGAGTATCCCGGGCAATGCCGGAGACTTCCCGGCCGAGGAGTCGTTCTACACGTTCATCGAACCGGCGCTGTGTTTCTTCACCGAGGAGACAAACTACAAGTCGTCGAGCAGCCCTTTCGGGATCAAGATGTGCGACCGCATCAGCGGGAAGCCGCTGCACCTGGACATCTCGGATCTTCCGATGAAGCGCGGCATCATCACCAACCGCAACAAGTTCGTCCTGGGGCCGTCGGGTTCGGGCAAGTCGTTCTTCATGAACCACCTTGTGCGGCAATACTGGGAGCAGGGAACGCATGTCGTGCTGGTCGATACGGGTAACAGCTATCAGGGACTTTGCGAGCTGATCCGCCGCAAGACAAAGGGTGCGGACGGGATCTACTTCACCTACACGGAGGAGCATCCCATCAGTTTCAACCCCTTCTACACGGACGACTATGTCTTCGAGACGGAGAAGATGGACAGCATCGCGACGTTGCTGCTGACCTTGTGGAAGAGCAGCGAGGAGCGGGTCTCGAAGACCGAACTTACGGAGATCGGTAATGCCGTTTCGGGCTACATCGCCCGCATCAAGGCCGACCATTCGATCAAGCCGTGCTTCGATACCTTCTACGAGTACCTGAAGGGCGAGTTCCGTGAGGATCTGGAGAGCCGGGAAATTGAGGTTCGCCGCGAGGAGTTCGACATCAGCAATCTGTTGACGACCCTTCGTCCGTACTACCGGGGCGGGCGCTATGATTTTCTGCTGAACTCACAGCAGGAGATCGACCTGCTGTCGAAGCGTTTTATCGTCTTCGAGATCGATGCCGTGAAGGACAACAAGGAACTGTTCCCCGTGGTTACGATCGTGCTGATGGAGGTCTTCATCAACAAGATGCGCCGCTTGAAGGGTATCCGCAAGATGCTCATTATCGAGGAGGCGTGGAAGGCTCTGGCGTCGAACAATATGGCCAGCTATCTCCAGTACATGTACAAGACCGTGCGCAAGCATTTCGGCGAGGTTGTAACGGTTTCGCAGGAGGTTCAGGACATCATTTCGTCGCCGATTGTCAAGGAGGCGATCATTAACAACTCGGACTGCAAGATACTCTTGGACCAGCGCAAGTTCATGAACCGTTTCGATTCGATCCAGACGCTGCTGGGCCTTACGAATAAGGAGAAGTCGCAGATCCTGTCGATCAACATGTCGAACCATCCGGGGCGGGTCTATAAGGAGGTCTGGATCGGGCTGGGAGGCGTTCAATCCGCGGTTTACGCCACGGAGGTGAGCCGCCAGGAGTATCTGGCCTATACGACCGAAGAGACCGAGAAGTTGGAAGTGCAGCGACTTGCCGATGCGTTGGACGGCGACATGGAACTTGCGATCAAACAACTTACGGAGTTCCAACAAAACAGATAAAGCTATGAGCAGGAGCAATAACGGCAAATTCACGACACCGATCTCCCATATGTTTTTTGAGATTCCGGATGTCCTCGGCCGGTGGTGCAGCCGGGAAGGAGCACCTCCGATCCGCATCTATCGCCAAAAGCAACGGGGCGGCAAAGGTTATCATATCGCACTCGCATATCGTGGAGGTGTAGTCCTCCGACGACCTGTCTATACGAATCGTGGGACGCATTATTTCGATTTGTATGGCTGTGTGTCGATGTTCTACGACAGTGTGCAGGACGTACTGATGCTCTCGTGCTACGGCAATTATTACCGCGTGGAATAACCACGGAACCATTCACAACTAAACGAACAATAGAGATGAAACGAATGATAATGATTGTGTGCGCACTGCTGATAGGCTATGCGCACACGGCCCGGGCCCAATGGGTCGTTACGGATCCCACGAATCTGGTTCAGAATATCATCAGTGCGACGCAGGGCACGACCACGGCGACGAACATGATCAAGAATCTTCAGGAGGGGATCAAGATCTACAACCAGGGCAAGGCATACTACGATGCCCTGAAGTCGGTCCATAACATCATCAAGGATGCGCGAAAGGTCAAGCTCACGATCGAGATGGTCAGCGAGATTACGGACATCTACGTCAACGGTTTCAACCGCATGGTTACGGACCCGAACTTCACGCCGGACGAGCTTGCGGCGATTTCGGCCGGTTATGCCCGGCTTCTGGAGGAGGGCGGCGCGCTGGTTACGGACTTAAAGAATGTCGTAACCTCCGGGAACGGGCTCTCGATGTCGGACAAGGAGCGCATGGATGTCGTGGATCAGATCTACTACCGGATGCTGGAATACCGGAATCTGACACGCTATTTTACGAACAAGACGATCTCGGTGTCGTATCTGCGGAGCCGAGCGAAGGGCGATTCCTCGCGAGTGCTGGCTCTATATGGAAGTCCGAGTGAAAGATACTGGTAGCCATGACGCCGCTTGCAATCGATTTTGAGAATCTGCACCAGGTGTTGCGGAACCTCTATCAGGAGATGATGCCCCTGTGCGGCGACATGGTTGGAGTAGCCAAAGGTGTCGCAGGTCTTGGAGCCCTCTTCTACGTCGCCTATCGTGTGTGGAAGGCCCTTGCCAATGCGGAGCCTGTGGATGTATTCCCGCTGCTGCGGCCCTTTGCCATCGGGTTGTGCATCATGTTCTTCCCGACGATTGTTCTGGGAACGATCAATACGGTTCTCTCTCCCGTCGTTCAGGGGACTCACGCCATACTGGAGGGTCAGACCCTCGATATGAGCGAGTACCAGAAACAGAAGGAGGATCTCGAATACGAGGCCCGAGTCCGCGAAGGCAAGGCGTGGCTGGTCGATGATGAGGTCTACGATCAGAAGCTCGCCGACCTGGGAATTACGGACATGGGAGAGATTATCGGCATGTGGTGGGAGCGGACCTGGCATGGAATCAAGAGTTGGTTTCGCGAGCTGGTTCGGGACTTTTTCGACCTGCTCTTCAATGCAGCATCACTGACTGTTGATACGCTGCGCACGTTCTTTTTGGTTGTCTTGTCCATTCTGGGTCCGCTTTCCTTTGCCCTGTCGATCTACGACGGTTTTCAAAGCACGCTCACGCATTGGCTTTCGAAGTATATCTGCGTGTATCTGTGGCTGCCGATAGCGGATCTGTTCTCGGCTGTTCTTGCCAAGATTCAGAACCTGATGTTGCAGGCCGACATCGCGGCCTTGCAGGATCCCAACTACATTCCGGACAGTGGTGACGGTATCTATATCATCTTCCTGATAATCGGAATCATCGGATATTTCACCATCCCGACGGTTGCAGAATGGGTCGTACAAGCCGGCGGTGGTTCCGGAACGGGAGCCGTCAATCGAGCCGCCTCGTTTGGTGCCGGAGTAGCCGGTGGCGTTACCGGCACCCTCGTAGGGAAGAGTTTTTCCCATGGGAAAAGCAATGGAGGTTCATCACCTGAAGGACGTAATCTTGCCACTCCGAATCACTCATAAAACATTATTGAAATGGAATTCAAGTCATTGAAAAACATTCAGACGAGCTTTCAGCAGATCCGGATTTTCACGCTGGTGTTTCTGGGGCTGTGCGCTGTGGTAGCGATATTCAGCGTTGCCAAGAGCTACCGGTTTGCCGAGCGCCAGCGGGAGAAGATCTATGTGCTGGATCAGGGCAAGTCACTGATGGTGGCCCTGTCGCAGGATCTGAGCCAGAACCGTCCTGTCGAAGCCCGGGAACATGTCCGTCGCTTCCATGAACTCTTCTTCACGCTGGCCCCGGACCGTGCGGCCATTGAGAGCAACATCACGCGGGCGCTGTTTCTCTGCGATAAGAGTGCCTATCACTATTCGCAGGATTTGCAGGAGAAGGGCTACTACAACCGCATTGTAGCCGGCAATATCAACCAGACCTTGCAGATTGACTCCATGTCGTGTGATTTCGACCGATACCCTTACCGCATCACGACGTATGCCCGTCAGATGATTATCCGCGAGAGCAACATCACCGAGCGGTCGCTTGTCACGCGCTGCAATCTGATCAATTCGGTGCGCTCGGACAACAATCCGCAAGGATTTACGATGGAGCGTTTCGAGATTCTTGAAAACCGCGACCTGCGGGTTTATGCCCGATAGCCATGATACGACGAGGAATGAATCACCTGGGCGCCTGGTGTGAAGCACAACTTCGGCGTCTGTGCGAGGCCATGAGTCCCGACCTGCGGCTCTATGTCATCATCGGAATGTTGCTGCTCTTTGCGGCCTTGTCTCTCTACACGATGTTGT
>ENA-OPJW01000008-OPJW01000008.1-human-gut-metagenome-genome-assembly--contig:-NODE-8-length-42352-cov-3.367307_pt1 | contig 42352 bp, 71 predicted proteins | sample MGYA00241776_ERZ501677 | MGnify/ENA primary metagenome ERZ501677 (study PRJEB25962, sample SAMEA2042298) | human gut metagenome | biome: human gut; feature: human-associated habitat; material: faeces...
CCATCCGCCATTCCCGCAGATCGCTTACCGTCCAATTTTTAATCTTGTCATAGATTCGCTCGTTTACTGTGCCGTCCACAAGGAACCGGATTGATGCCGCGTTCTTTTGCGTTACCGCGAACGTCACGCTTTCGCCGACGGCGATTGTCGTTTTGTCCGCCTCAACGCTGATGATTTGCGGGCGCTGTGCCTCAAGCGCTGATACATCGTCCTTCCACGCTGCGTATAGCTTGTTATAATTTTGCGCGGCGGTGTTGGAGCGATATGCACCCATTTGCAGCAGTTCCAGAAGTAACAATTTTTCCTCATCCGTGATGTACTTCCCCAGGAACTGCTGCGCTGCGGATGTTGCGCTTTCTGCCGCTGCATTCGCGTTTGCCGCTGCGTTTTTGCAGTCTTCAACCTTTGCAAGCACCGTTGTAATGTCGGGGATGACGTTATCCGGGTCGTACACCGTCCCGGTTGCTCCCACCGCGACGCGTCCCTCAAGCCACAAGATAGCCGTCGTGTCCTCGCCGACCGTCGCCGTGACCATCAGGCGGAAACGCCCAACAACAGCATAGCAAGCAGCGGAAAGCGTCACGGATGCCACGCCGTCGCTGACTGCGCCTTGAAGAAGAATCGTCGGGTTCTCGTCTGTGCTTGCGACGCTATCCAGCCTGATAAAGCTGCCGACAATCGTTGCGCCCGAATCCATGCTATACGGTGCGCCGTCCTTCTCAAACGCGATTTTCAGCGTGTGGGCGTTTGCTTCGCCTTGCACGAGCGCCGCTTTGAGCGGTGTCATCCGCAACCCAGCAGACAAGTTGCAAGTATAATTTAACTCATTCATGCGTCCTCCTTATTCCGTTCCGGCGGAAATAAGTCCACTCTTGCCGCCCAGCGCCTCAATGATGCCGCTGACGCTCTTGCCCTCCGTTGACATGGTGACTTGTACCTTTTGCGGCTCAAGCAGCACATTGTCCGCGTTGAGCGTGAGAATGCGCTCATCGTAGCAGCGCCCGAATTTAGGCATTGCAACCCGGCAGATGCTCCCCAGCCGGAAATGGTCGTAGGGCAATCCTGTTATGGCGGAAAGCTCCACAAGGGAAACGTCAATGGAAATTGGCGGGGTTTTCTTTTTCGCCAGTTCCTTCTTTGCGTTTTCCAGCAGCGTTTCCTTGTCCGTGATGCTGTTATCGGAGTATTTGCCGCACACGATGCCCCACTCGTTGATGGTGTCCGCGTCGATGTAGTCCTTGCCATCGTTTACCGTGCCAACGGTGATGCCGTTTTTACCGTATGCGTACATACGGGTCACAAGGTCGTCGCGGTCGGTGCTGACCGTTGCGCTGGTTAGCGCGCCGTTAAAACGCGCTTCACAGGAGACGGTGTTTGGCATATTAACGAGATTGAGCGTCCACGGATGGGTGGAAAAGTCGTACTGCCACATCATTTCTGCGGGCGACAAGTTCTTGACGTTGTTGATTGCTGTCCAGATGTTCGTCCCTGCGTCAAAGTCGTATGTGAGGTGTTGCGATAACTCGCACGTTCCCATCTGCCAGCGTGTTTCCGGCTGGTATGTGAGAAGCTGCGCCAGCACGTCAACCGCGTCAACGGATGCGCTGCCGATTTTTAGCTGCTCCGGGAGAAGTCCGTCCATCAGCGTGGAAATAGCGTGGTCAAGATTGACTTCCTGCGTTGCGTAGTTGCGGAAATTTTGTGTGTCCGAGCGCAAGCGGAAGATGCCGACGCTGCCGCCGATGTGGTACAACTCCACGAACTGCGTTGCGTCCATCCATGTGCCGTCCACGAGCGTCATGCTCGCGGTGGAAATATCGTCGATTGTCAGCGACAAAGACAACGAAGAAGGGCGCAAGCGCTTGATTTCTCGTAGATTTTTGTCCAGCAGACGCGGCAAACGAACGTTGTTTGTGTATGCTTTGCTTGCGTCCGGGTCTGGGATGATGCCGGAAACATAGTCGATTGTGAGGTAGATGTCGCGGACGTCCGGGGATATGGAACGCGGTTTGGTGTCGGTGTATATCGTTCCCCACGCTTGAAATGATAGCGTGGCGACAAAAGAAGTTGTAAGCGCGCCATCTGGAAGCGTTACCGTCGCAAAACCCGCTTCGTCAACGTGCACATCATTTACGTCTTGTTTCTGCTGATTGCCGAAGAGGTCACGGCGGAAATCCGCGTGTACTCTTGCCGAAGTAATCACCGCGTCAGCAGGGAGAACGACTGGAAACGTAATATTGCGCCTATCGATTGTCGGACCATAGTCGTAATACCATCCGGTTGCTGTTTCGATACATTTCCATTTTGACGTTAAGGTTACTTCCTGCGGTGTGCCATATGCTTTGTAGTTAATATTTCCGCCCCCTCGCCGTAACCGTTAGCGACAAAAGCCCGTCGCCGCTGAACGACACCTTATTGATTCCGGGTTTTAGCGTGATTTCGTCGGCGGACTGCCCGTTTCGGTTTCTCATTGCGGATTGCCCTGCCGCCGTGATTTGCTGGATGCCGTTATCGTCGTGTCCTATGCGGATTTCCTCGCCTGTTTTCACGCTGATGTTCGTCAGCGCGATTTTTTCGTTGCCGCAACTGATTGCAATGCTTGTCAGCGTGTCGATTGCCACAAAAACGGCTTCCAGTGGGCAGGGCATTTCCCCGCGGTTGTAAACCGTCAGGATGCCACTTTTGCTTGCTTCAACTGTTTCCATTTTGGAAACAGTTGCTTCCTCCCACCACGGACGCTGGTATGCCGTCAGCTTGATTCCCAGCGTATCCGTCCACTTGAGCGCGGAAACACTCGCCGCCTCGATGCTGTCGATGTATAATCGCTGTTCCGGGCGGTATGACGTGCGCAGGTACTGTCCACCGCTGCCCCAGCGCATGATTTTACCGAGGACAAGCTGCCTGTGGATGGTGTTTGCTTCGTGGATTTCCACGGCGATTGTTACCGTGATGGACTGCCGAAGCTGCCCGGTGAGGTACATTCCCCCGCCGGGGCGTGCTTCGGTTGTCACGGCTTCCTTCGGCGCGTCCTCCGAAATGTCGATGATGATAATGGACGGGTCGAGGTCTTCCAGCGCTTCCTCACCCATCCACGCGCGGTATCGTGTTACCATTTATCGCGCCACCTCCATCAGATTTCCACGGATGCCCCTGCCGATTATCTTGTTAACAATGGGAGCAACCTCCGTTGCGACGGTTTTGCCGTCCACGCTGAATGTGTTATTGATGGTTGTTGGCGGAAGCCCGGAAACCGCGTTCGCAATTTCGTCCGGGTTTGTAACTTGAACGAAGAGAACGCCGTCGCTATTGCTAAAAATGTTGGGTGCGCTATTATTTCTTAGGCTTTCCTTGTAGTTCTCCATCATTTCTCCAAGCGCATTGAAAATAGACTGCGTTACAAAATCTTCCTGTATCGTTCTACTTTCGATTTCTTTTGCTGCGTCAATGGCGCTTTCGATGGCGGAGAAAACATTGCCGCCCGTTGTTTTTTCTTGCTGTTCGCTCGAAGGTGCGCCGATGTATGTATTCGGCACAAATTTAGGGTGCGCTGCGTTGGCAATAATCGTGTCCATCATATACAGTGGCGGCATATCTTTTGTTGCTCGATTGTTCCACTGCTCCGCTTCTTCGGCTTCCCGCTGACGCTGGTTTTCCTCCATGCGCTGTTCCAAAATGTCAACGATGTCGTTCATTTCCTGCGTCTTTATTTCGACGAGCCGATTCCACCGCTGCGCGCGGGCTTTGATGTCGTCGGGCATTAGCCCATCCTCAATCATGTCCGCATAGCCGCTTCGCGCTCGTGCCTGTTCGCGGGCGCGGCGTGCTTGCGCTTGCTCTTTGAGCGTCGGGGCGGTTTTCTCGTGCGCAATATCTTCTTCTCGCTGGTCAGCATCGCCGCGAACGAAGAAGTCGGATATCCACGGCTTATCTTTCAGTTCGTAATCGATTTGCTTGAACCCCAACTGTTCGAGAAGCGCATTGATGCCCGGAATTTCCGCTTCGAGCGTCTTGCGTATGTCGTCGATGCCAGCCAAAAACGCGCTGTCATTTTCCGCCATGTACGCAGTGATTGCGTCCTTTTGGTCAAACGCTTCGAGCGCCTTCTCCATGGTTGAAAGCATTGACTGATAGGTTTCATCATTCGCAAGAGTAATTTCTGTTGCGAATGCCGCGCTATCATTTTCGGCTGCTCTTACTCGTGCATATTTCGCATTTAGCGCAGCAATCGCATCTGGATTATTTCGCGCCATGTCGATATAGCGAGCCAGCGTAGCCTCATTCTCTGTTGAATAGGTTAAAAGCCCTTCAATGATGCCAGTGTCCAGCCCTGCGTCTCTTGCTTCGCGAAGCTGGGCGTTATACTCTTCAAGGACGTTTGCGTTCTGTTCCCACCAACCCATAACGTTTTCTTCGCTATAAGTTGTGTTCAGCAATTCTTGCATTTCATCCCGCGTGTGCTTTACCATGAAGCCAAATCCAGACGCAACGCCCTTGTAAGATTTCTGCATCTTCTTCAGCGCATCTTCCTGGTAGGTGTAAACGTCTTTCACCGTGCTTTTAAGGTCTTCGAGCGCTTTCTTCTCGTCCTCAATGGCTTCGTTGAATTTTACCTGTTCTTCGGCTTCCGGGTGTGCACGTTTGTACGCTTCCCATTCCGCTGTTGCCCTTGCAAGCGCGGTCTGATTCTCGTTCAACTCCTCGTTCGTTTCTTCGATTTGCTTATTGACATCTTCCAATTCTCCGGCGGCGGCGCTGCTATCGAATGTTTGCAAGCTCATTGCTTCTGTGAGCTTGCTCCACGCCGCAGCTTGCATGTCTCCGAAATCGAAGAGATTTATGGAAGAATCTCCAACCCCGCGAATCGCCCTGTCGACTTCATCATATTGCGATGCAAAAAATTCGTCAAATGTATTGGCAAACGTATAGTTGGCATTTGTTCCAGCCATTGTGCGGACAAAGGACTGATAGGCATTTTCTACCACATCATGATATGCGGCTTTTACTTCTTCAGCATTAGACCCCACAATTAGCGAGTTTAGATAATCTCTGCGTGCATATAGGGATTCAAGCTGTTTTTCCGTTTCATCAACTGCTGCTTGTGCATCGGTAACGGCGGTATCATGTGCACCATACAGCGACACGCCATTCACGGTATCCACATACTGTTTAATTCTCTCTGTGTTGCCCATAATGGCGTCAGAGGTTAAATCAACGTATTGCGAAAGTCCCGGCATAACGTTTTTAAGGTTTTCGAGGGCTTCCTGCCACGCTTTCGTTGCCTTTACAGCTTCGCCGCTCTCCTGCTCCATGTTGCGCATGGAATTAACGATTGTGAGCGACTGCGCATAGGTCGCCTTTGCGTCGTATATTGATTCGTCCCGCTCTTGCATGATTTTTTCGGCTGTCGTGTACTGGTATGACTTGTCAGACAGCACGTTGTTGAGCAGCGAAATCGCGGGCGTTACAACGCCCAGCAGCCCCTTGCCAAACTCCGTCTTGATGCGGTCGAGGTTCGTTTGCAGCTTGCGCATCTCATTCGAGAAGCTGTCCCCGGTTCGCGCAAAGTCGCCCTGCGCGTCCTTCGTGGCTTCCAGCAGATACTGATAGCGCAGCGTTGCTTGTTCCGCCTGCGTCATCTTGTCGAACGTCTTTGTCATGCCCTTTTCGAGTGCAAAGGCGTTCAGGTTTGCGACGGACAGGTTCAAACCAAGCGCCTTCAAGGGCTCGGTTTCCCCGGAGATGCCGGAGCGGATTTTCTCAAATGCCGTATCGTGGTCGAGGTTGTAGAACGACGCCATATCTGCCGCCAGCCCCGCCATATCCATTGACATTTGGAGAACTTGGTCATCCGCGATGCCCATCGACTTAAGCATAGCGCCCAGTGTAGACGAATACTGTTTCGCTTTGGTTTCCGTGATGCCGTAGGCGTTCAGCGCCTCCTGCGCCCACTTGTTGATAGTGGATGCGGAATCCTCAAACGTCACATCCACAACGTTCTGCGTCTCCGTAAGGTCGGATGCAAGTTCGATTGATTCGCTAATTGAACCCGTAACGCCGTCGATAATGCTATTGATGCCATTCACTGCCATATTGGCAAGGAACTGCCCGCTTGCAATATCGCCAATCACATCAAGGCGGCTCAAAAATCCGCTCAGCACACCGCCGCCCGAATCGCCAGAACCGCCGTCTGCGGCTTGCTGTAAAGACTGGATTTGCTGCTGCAAACGCTTGATTTCTTCCGTCGCTTGCGTGGACTGCTGCTGCGCTTGCTGCAATTCTGCTTGAAAACGTCCACCGTCGAACGTCGGATGCACAGCAAAGCTGTTTAGCTCTTGCTGAAACTGCTGCATTTCCTGCCGGATTTTATTCAGTTCCTGCGTGTATCCGCTTGTATCAATCTTGAAACTTGCGTACAACTCAAATGCTTCCGCCATCTTCTGCACCTCCCCTCGCCATTAGTCCGTTTATAATATCGTCGCAGATTTCCTCTGCTGTTTTTTGCTTTGTTTCGTGTTTTTCTTCGCCGAAAACGTCGCTGTATGACGGGATTTCAAGATTCGCGCCGCCGAACGACGAAATAGCAAGCACCGTCATCCACGCCATATTAGCCATGTAGCAACGTTTTGCTTCCTCCTGCGTTTCGTGCGCCAGAAGCACCCCCAGCGCGTGAACGTTTTGCGGGCGGTACTTGTACAGCACAGGGATTACATGATGCACCCCAGACGAAGCGCAAAGGTAAAAAAAGCAAACAGCGAATCGAGCGTGTCCTTGTCCATCATGGCGGCGGTTTCGGTGAAGTCCATTTCTGCGACTTCCTCCGCCGTCTTGCCGTGCATCGCGCCGAGAATCCCCATCGTTTCCTTCGGATGCTTGGCGTACAAAATCGGCAGCATCTTCATCAGGATGTCGCGCCCGACAACGTCGCCCTTGCTCTTTTCTTCCACAAAGGCTTTCATTTCCTTGCTATTTACCAGCTTGTCGATGTAGGGAATAGCGTTCGCCATCTGTTCAAATGCGGTTGCGGTATTCATGCGTTTTCCTCCTCAGATTCACTAAAATGCGGCAGGGCTCGAACCCTGCCGCGTGTTGTTAGGCGGCGGGGTCGAAGAAAATAACCTCGCAAGGGGCATATCCGTCGGTTTCAAGCCCGTCCTGATGCGCGGTAAACTCCACCGGAATAGTGCCCTCGCCCTTGTCCGTCCACGTCAGCGTTGCGCCCGCCGTGTTCAGCGCGTTTTTGATGGCAATCAGCACATAGCCCTTCGAGGTGTCGCCCACCCAGACGAGACTCTCAATATAGTCCGCGGCCTTGATGTCGGTGCGAATCTTGATTGTGTGCTTCTTCTCCGTGTCCGTTACATCGGCAGTGCCAAAAGAACGCTTAAGGTTGGTTGCGTTGATTTCCAGCAGGGTAGTCGTCAGCTTGATAGTCCAACCATCGTTGACGCTGCTGCCTTTCCATTCCTCTCGCTTGCCGTCCGCTTCGATGCTGCGCGTGTTGGGCGTGCAGACGAACGTGCCGCCGCCGCGCGTTGCGCCAATCAGCGCAGAGCCGCTTGTCTTTTCGCGCTCCGTTTTCAGCAGCGCGCCCAGCGTCGCCGCGTCCGTGGCGGTGGAATAGTCGAAATTAGCAAGAAACATCCCGGCGTTGAGCTGCAAGTTTTCAAATGTACTTGCCCGAAGACCAGTCGTCATTTTGTTACCTCCTGTTAGGTGTAATAAGTCACTATTTCGTAGTAAATCCGTCCATAGCAGACGCTCTTGAGCGTCGTGTCCACTTCGAGGCGGAAAAAGTTGCTATTGTTGCGGTACAGCGTGATAAAGCCATCGTCGCAATAGATTGCCGTTCCCTCCGGCGGAATAGCGCGGCGAACTTCGTCAAGGATTGCGGCGCGCTGCAAGTTGACGTTGCTGCCGTTTTCCGCCTGACAGCACAGCGTGCAAATCATTGTAGATTTTCCGAATGTGTCTCCCTCTTGCAACTGAAACGCAAAATAGGGAAAAGACGCTTCCTCCGGCACTGCGTCCTCAACATACGCGGGAATTGGCTTGCCCTCGTAGGTGAAACTGTTCCAAAACTTGTATAGTTTCCGCTGCAAGTCAATCATGCCGTCACCACCTCCGCGTCCGCCTCGCGAAAGTGCATATCGCTCTGCTCCGGCGTTGTCATATCCCGCGCGTCCGACGTGATGCGGAAGACTTTGCCGTCGGAAATCCGCTTCACGCGGTCGTTCGGAAGCAATTCCAGCATATCGGAAAAGACGATGGTAAAAAGTTCGCGGATGCCGTTCTGGTATGCAATCCGAGCTTCCGTGCTGCTGTTGCGGATGAATCCGGCACGGAACGGCGCGCCATCTGCCCATGTGACAACGATGCCGCCCATGCCGTCGGATTCCGTGCGCTTGTCTACGATGCAAGCGTCATCCAGAAAATCACTCCACGCCATCAGCACACCTCCGTGTACATATGGCGATACGGTCGCAGCTTGTCCGCGAATGCCGCTTGCCACGTCACAACGCCGTTGCTCCCGGTTGCGCGCGAATAGCTGTAATGCCCGAACGATTCCGACGTATATGCCCCCGTCGGGTTTTTCGTCTCGTACTCCGCGCATTCTTTTGCAATTTCGATGAACGGGCGCGGCGGGTAAAGAAACCACAACGTGCCGTCGAAAGTTTCCTCCCCGTCTGCGTCCTCCATTGCGCCAGAAACAAGGCTGTGAACGCCGTCGTTCCGCGCGCTGCCGCTGATGTACACATACGGAGAACCTACATCAGGAACGATTTTACCGCCCGCGATGCGAATCTCCCCTGCGTACTTGCAGCGCTCAAAAAAGTTGTTACACTCGCGCATTGCCATTTCCAGCGTCACAGCCATGTTTCCACCTCCATTAGGTCGCTGCCGTCACCGTCGCGCTGCCGGAGCGAATCACGCGGTAGTCGCTGGTGCATTCCGCAACCGTCACCTTCTGCCCGGTTGCAATCGCAAGGTCGGACGTGCCGTCCCAGTTGCTCCAAGTGCGGACATTCTGCCCATAGGTCGCAGTAGGCGCGGTGCTGCCAGCCTTCACCTTGTACAGGTTGGAACTGGATTCCTTCGCGGGGCTGACAGTCAACTTCGTGTTGCCCTTGCCCGTGCCAGCGTCGGAAGAAACCGTCAACTGTCCCGTCGCCGCGTCTGTGATGGTAGCAATCCAGATGCTCTGCGGATTAAAGATAACCGGCATAAACAAGCCGGATGCCCGCGTCCACAGAACGACAGGGTCATTTTCGACCCACTGCGACACCATCACATAGCGGTGCTGACCGGACTGGTTGACGTTAAGCCCGGTGTTCGCGGTGTTGACCGTTTCTTCCGGGGTCTGTCCCCACAAGCCCGCGCCGATGCGCGTCATGGCGCTGCCCGTGCCGAGGAACGTCATCTTGTTCTGCGGGAAATAGCGCTTGGTCGTGCGAATCGGTCGCCCGTCCGCACCGATGCCGCCATCAATGGCGTACTGCAAATCGTTAGTGATAACGCGGTTGATGCCGTACTCCGTGGAAAGGAACGTATCCAGCGCGGCGTTGCTCACATACGCGCCCTCGCTCAACGTGCCGTTGATGCGCTTCTGGATTGCACGGTTTGCACGCATCTGATTCCGCACTTTGCGACTTGTAACGATGGTGTCAACCGTTGTTCCCGCTTCCTGAGCGGTGTCAGACACAAACTGAATCTGTGCCGGGATGTCCGCGTCCTCGCTGAAATCGAACGTGAATTCCGTCTGTTCCGGCTTCACGCCATAGTCGATGGTCAGGTCGAGGTCGTTCTCCTTGATGGTCATTTTGCCAGTCGCCAGAACCTCGTTCTTCGCAACCTTCGTGCGCGTAACAACTTGGTCGGCGAGCATGATGCCGTCACGGATAACGTAGTCGTACATAGCATCATTCTGCACGCCGGAACGCAGCAGCGCACGCATACGCTCGGACTGGTTAATCTTTACCTTAATCAGTCCCTTCTCGATGCTGTGCGTGTCGACGGGGATGCGGGTGGCGATGTTCGTCCGGCTGTCGAAGCTGTGGAAGTCAGCCATCACGGGAAGCTGGTACTGGTTGGCAATCTCCTGCCACTTAGCCACGAGATTTTCACTGTATTCGTCGGGAAACAGCGCGTCAACCGGGTCGTTCGGGCGGGTGACGTTGAAGCCAACGTCCAGCCACTCTTCTTTGGGGATAAGACCGAAAATATTGTTCTCAAAAGATGGAATCTGCATAGTATTCTCCTTTCGTCAGTACGGACGCACCGTCGCGGCTTCGGCGGCGATGAAGTAGAAGCCCTTTGCCGTCAGAGCGCTCTTGGCGGTGCTGTTGATTGCGGCGGGCAGACGGCTCTCGTAAACCGTGCCGCGCGTCACGACGCTGCCGGGCATATCGCCGCTGGTAACGTCCACGTCCTCGTACACGATGCCGACGGCAGTGCCGTCGTTCGCGGGGTAAACAGTCCCCATTTTGACGTACTTCGCGCCGTTTTCGGCGTTGGTGGCGCCTGACTGCTTAATCTGCTTAGTTTCGCGGATTGCGTCTTCCGCGTTCTCAAGAAAATAACCGGGCTGGTAAACAGTCCCGGTTGCCTTGCTGGTAAAGCTCATTTATTTGCTCCTTCCGGCGCAACTGCGCCATACATATCTTGCGCGTACTTCGCCGCCAGTGCTGCGGCGCGTCCGCTGCCGTGCGTGGCATTGCCGCCGCTCGGCGGGGTTGTGGTAGGTGTACCCTGCTGCTGCTGCGTGGAGAAAAGGTCGCCATACTCGCCCTTGAGCGCGTCAATCAGCTTGTCGCCGTCCTTGATTGCGCCCTTGTCGTCGAGTTCGATGCCGTCCAGTCCTCGCTTTGCCATCACAAGGTCGGCAAGTTTCTCCTGCATCCCCTTGCTGGTCAGCAGCTTTCTCGCGGCGGTTGTCAGCGTCGCGGTTTTCTTCTCTGTTTCCACCTGCTGCTTGTAGGCGTCGAACGCCTCCTGAATCTTCTGCGCGTCGCCGCCGCTCTTCTGCGCGTCGGCAAGCTGCTGCTTGAGCGTGTCGCGCTCCGTGGTCAGCGCTTCAATCTGCTTCGCCTCTTCCGCGTACTTGTCACGCTCCGCCTTGATGTCGTTGATTGCGTCGCTGTGGGCTTCCACAATTGCGTCAATTGCTTCATCAGGCACATTCAGGGCTTTCAGGTTTTTTCGGGTGAGGATGTTCATGATTCAATCTCCTTTGCTTCGGGGCGCGGTGCTTTGCGCCTTTGATTGTTTGCGGTTAGGCGGTGCTTTGCCTTTCCGCTTATATGCAAACAGCGCACGGCGGTGCTTTGCCATGCGCTGATGTTGCTGTTATTAGTCCATGTTTTGCTTGATTACATCCGCCATGATGTCCACAAGGCGTTCCGCGTTTGCGGAATCCGCGAACGTGTCCATCATGAACGGTCTGCCGGGTGTGTACCCTCCCGGCATGACGCGAAACTCGCCTTTGTCGCCCAGCTTGGGAAAGAAAACGGCGTGTCCCGCGTGCCCATCGTGTACATAATGCGCGTACTCGACGTTTGTGCCGATGGTTACTTCGTTGTTGTCGGGGTCGATGTCGGCGGTGATGCTTCTCGCCAGATTGCCAGTGTCGTAGACCTTATGCTCATAGCCTGTCACCATCTTCTCGCGCACCATGCCGACGGATTCTTGTGCAACCGCCAAAAGCCCAACAAACATCGCCTGTTCCAGCTTCTGATTGATTTCCTGCGTGTGGTCTACGAACCCGCTCATTCCTTTTCCTTCTTTCGGATGTTGCCGTCTTCGTCCACATACTCGGTAGACAGAATGACTTTCGGCATAATCATGCAGTAGCAATTGATTGTTTCCGCTGCGCTTCCGTTCGGGTCGCCAGGAAAGCGGATGTTGCTGTTCGGGAAGCACTCGCCCTGCTTCGCCATCTTGCCATGTCGCGCCATATGCGCTTCACGGCTGTTTTGGAATCGGCAGAACCACTTGTTGTAAACCGTTACACCTTGGTCTGCTGCCTCCTGCGACGCGGCGTAACTCGCTTGACTTTGTGAGCGCGTCCGCTCTGTCTGCGCCACGCGCCGCGCTTGCCACTCGCTCTGCCCCGTGATGTCGCCGATGCGGTTCATCAGCTTCTTCCTGTCCTCGCCCAGCGTGGATGACAGAGCCAGCGCGTTTTGCAGCTTGTGGCGAATTTCGGTGTTCTGCCCTAAATTCTTGTACGCCAGCTTCGTGAATGCTGTTTCGTTCGCGGCGAAAATCGCTTTGATTTCGCGCTTGTTGGGCTGTGCGAACGATACCTTTACACCCGCGCGGTCTGCCTGCGCCTCGATGACGGTTTGCGCCTCTCCTAAGCTATCGGCGTACACGTCGCCCATCGTGTTCCGGATGTCGTCGGTTGCCCGTTTCCCTGCCTTGCAGATTTCCTCCATAATGACTTCTTCCACGCGATATTGGCGGATGAGTTCGCGGACGAAACCCGATTTCCATTGCTCCACCTTTTCCGGCGTGTCGTAGTACGCGGGCGGCTTTATCTTGCCTTCGTCCACTTGTTGCTTTTTGCGCAAGAAGTCTTTCAGGCGCTCCGTGGCGATGTCAAGCGCCTCTTGGTACATCGCCTTTATGCGCATTTGCAGCGCGGCTTCGCGCAAATCGTTGCGCTCCACGTCTGTCACGGCTTGCCCGTCTCCCCAACATCAAGAAATGCAATCAGGATTCGCAAGACAAGCCGAACCGCTACAATCCACCAGCCGATGCACAAAAGCCAGCCCGGAACGATGACGTTATTTGCCGCCAGCACTTGCAGAATCACCATCAGATACAGCATTTTCTTCCTCCTCGCCTGTTTGCTGCATTGCCTGTTGCGCCATGCGGATGCCCAAAAGCGATTCTTCCTCCCCACGCTTCATGATGTCGTCGATTTCCTCCGAAAGAATCATCGGGTTGAGTTTCAGGCGCGTCTCCTTGTCCAAATCGCCCTGCGCTGTGTAGATGTTCTGGATGATTTCGCTCTCGTTGGCAATCGTCTGCCGCTTGAAGCGGATTGTCTCGGTCTCGATACCCAGAATCCGCAGAAGTTTCTGTACGAACTCAAAGCACTGCCATTCGTAGGCGTTCGCCTTTAAGTCCAGATTTGCCATGCTCGCCCGAATTGCAACGTTCGTCAGGCTGCCGCCAGTCAACTCCGACACGTCCAGCGCCATATAATCGCGGTATAGCTGCCGTTCCAGCAGTTCCAGCGCGGTTTGACGCGCTGCATACGGAACTTCAAACGTTTCCGGCGTTACCGTGCTGGATGACGTACCGTCCGAAATGTTCGCGATTGCTTTCAGTCGGTGAATCTGTTCCAGCATCAGCGCTACTTCGTCGAAGTTGCCTCCAAAGTTGTTCAGCACCCAGTAAACATCGTTCGCCTTTTCCAGATTGTTTCCGAAGTCGGAAAGAACGATGTCGTACAGGTCGATTTTTGAGCGAATCGCCAGCGTCAGCTCCGTCTGCTTCTTGTCGTTTGCGTACAACGGCACAATCGGCAATGCGCTGTAATTCTCCTCGGACACAAGGCGCTCGCCCGTGATGTCCCTCGCATATGTCCGCTTGTAGGCGCGTTTTTCCTGCGCCACCTCCAAATCAGAGGCATTTTCGCGCGTTTTATAAACCGTCACGCCGTCAGGCTCAAAAACACGCGCCATCAGCGGCTTGTCGTCGCCAATCTGCCAGAACTGCACCCCAACCATCGGTTCGCCCGTCAGCTCGTCCAGCAGCGCCACAAATCCGCTATTTTTGTCCGTGTACGCACGCAGAATCTCAACGTGGTCGAGATTCCAATAGCCCCAACAAACGCCATGCACCAGCGCATACAGCCCGATTTTCGCAAGCGTCGTGTCGAACCCGATTCCCAGCTTGCCCTTCATTGCGTCGTTTTCCAGCTCCACGCCATTGCCAAGCAGATAATTAGCCTGCTGCATGGTAAAGCGGCGGAAAAAGTCGCTGTAAATGCGCTGTCCGGGGACTGCTTCCGTCGCCGTCCCCTTCTTTTTGACCTTTTTCCCGTCGGCGGTGGTCTGCTCCGTCTCCGACGTTGTAGCTCGCAGCACGACTTTCGCGGAAACCGTGTCGTTCCGCGCTTCGTAGTATCTTTGCGCGATTCCCGCCTTGTTAAAGTCCTCGCTGTGTTTATATGCTCCGATAACCGCCAGCGTTGCCTTTGCTTTGTCCGGCTCGTTCTGCCAGTCTTGCCATGTGATTTTTGTAAACATCTGTATCACCCCCCAACATACAAACTCGCGCCGCTCCTATCGAGAATCCGGCAGCAGCACGCGGCGCTGTCCGGCGCGTCGTCGTGCTCTGCGTCCTCGGTGTAGTCCATAATCTGCGCGATATAGTCCCTGTCTGTGCCTTCCAAAAACACGATATTTCCCCACCACTTTTTGAGGTATGTGCTGATTTTCAGATACTTGTTCATTTTTTCCGGGTATGCGCGTACTGCCATGTTTCGGCGGCGCAATTCCCGCGCCAAATAACCCTTGTCGCCGTTTGTCTCGCAGTAAATCGGCGCGCACATTAGGCGCTCCGTCTCCGATTGCAGTGCTTCCATCAGCGTATCAACGTGCTTGCGCCACAAACGCCCGTACAAGTACAGCGTGTCGCCGTCCCGCTTGGCGCACGTCAGCGCGGTGTAGTCCTCGCCGCCGTATGCAGCATCAACGTGCGCGATGCCGTCCCGCAGCTTTTCCGCTTCCGGCGTGAACGTCGGCGGCGTGTCGAACAGCGCATTTTCGGCGGCAATGTGGCGCAGCTCATAGTTCGCGGCAAACAGCGACGGCGACATTGACTTCCGCAGTTCTTCCAGCTTCTCCGGCGCAATCAACCCGGTGGAATAACAGTCGTGCTTCTCCGGCGGCGCAACCAGCGTGAACGCGTCCTCGATGTGCCACGGTGTGCCGATGAAGACGATTCGCCCGTCGCGAGTGACGATGTTGCGCAGCTCCTGTATAACGCCCTTTGTGCGTTCTCGTTCTGCGCGGCTGATGCGGTCGTTGAGGTTTACAACGTCGTCACACACAATCAAATCCGCGTGCTTGCCCGTCATGGACGAACCGCAGCCGATGCCGATTAGCTGGTCAGCACCACGCGGCGAATCGTACACGCTCACCGTCATGCAGTTGCCGCCTGATTTCAGCAGTTGAACGTCCTGCTGCATGAGGATTTGCGCCATGTAGCAAAAAGCCTCGTTCGCGAATACCTTTTTCGCCTGTGCGATGCTCTCCACAACGTCGCTGTCGGTTTTTCGCATGAAAATCGCGTTTTTTCCGTGGTTAAGGACGCACCACATTGCCAAAGCGACGGAAAGGCAGGAAGACTTGTAGGATAGGCGATGCGCTTGAAGCGTGTAGTCCTCTGCTCCGAAGATGATGTGCTGCATCCAGCGTCCGTGAAGTTCGTCCGTTAAATCACGGAATCCGCACATTCTGCCGACGGCGGCGGGATGGTATCGCCAGATGTTCCACACTTCATCCCGCGTCAGCGTCGTCATTTTACTTCTCCCCGCGTCTCTTTCAGCAGCTTGTCAATGTCGGCTTTCGCGTCCTCGGACAACTGCGGCGTTTTGACTGTCACAACGTCTCCGGGGTCTTCGCCGATAACCTTCATCAGAAACTGGATTGCTGCAAGGTTGCCGTCTGCTGCCATTTTAATAAGTCGCATTGCCAGTGCTTGCCGAAGCGTTTTTCCGTTTTGCTGTGGAGTGTCAACCAATTCCAGCGCTATTTCCTGGATGCTTTGTTTTGCGCGCTTTTTTTCCGTTGACTTCTCGTTTGCTTTGCGCGCGTCCACTGTGTTTCCCGCGCCACTCCCGAACCGTGGACCTTTTTTCAGATTCGCAAGGCTGTTCGGGTGTTTCCCTTTTGGATACTGTTTTGTTTCCTGTTCCGTTGGCATTTACTCACCGCCTGATGATTACCTCATGATTTCGCCCGTCTCTCGGTTCACCCTGTAATAGCTTCTCCGTCTGTTGATTGCGGGTGTTCGCCCTTTCAGCGTCCCGCCGTTTTTGAGGCGCAGTCTTGCCTTGCCAGAACCGCTTGCCATGCTTTATTCCCCCTTACTATTTTAGGTTTCGTGTAGTCGATTGTTTTATACTTGTCGATTAGACTGTCGAACGCTTCCTTGTAGAAGTTGAACAGCTCCTCGTTCTCCTCGAAGTCGAACTGCTCCAAGCAAGACGCGCTCCGCAAATTCGCGCTCCCCGTCAGCACATAATGATTCCCCTCGTGTGTTTCCATCAGCAGGATTTTCATGTGCGTGTTCGTGAAAGCCACTTGCAATTTGTTGTCGATGTCCAGTTCTTCGTACAAGTACGGTATTAAATCCGTTTTGTAGTGGCTGTAGAAGTAGCCGGACAGCATCAGATTGATTTTCTCCACGTTGCGGAAAAGCAGCAGATTTTTGAAACTGTCTACGTTGTTTTCCGACAGCGACAACGTGGAACAGTAGATTGTTTTGAGGTCGATGCCGCGATACATCACAAGCGCTTCCGGCAGGTCGCCAAAAATGAAATTGCCGGGGACTATGCAGGTTGTCCGCGTGTTTTTCTCAAGGCTGATTTTGGAGGCAAGGTCGCGGGCATACTGGAAATCTGCCTTGTTGTAGATTGCCGACTTTGCCATCTTGGGCTTTATGATGCGCGTCTGCTCTTCCTCGTCTACGATGGAGAAGTCAGCGACGGAGAAGTCTATATCGTCGTCAAGCTCGATTGTGTCCGGGAGGTGGATTTCCGGGATGTCGAGGTCGAAATCCGTCACGTTTCCGCCGTACCTCCTAACCCTTTTATGATTTCCTTTTCGCGCTCTGATAGCTCAATGTGATACGCTGCTCTTTCTGCGGCTGCTCTTTCTGCGGATCTTTCTGCGGATCTTTCTGCGGCTGCTCTTTCTGCGGCTGCTCTTTCTGCGGCTGCCTTCTCCGACAGCAGGAAGCAAGCCCCAAAAACGCCTTTCTTCGCGTTGTCGAGCGTTCTTGTAAAAAAAACTTCCTTCTCGTCGAGCGTGAAGTATTGTCCTTTCGCGGAAAGCTGGTTGAGTTGCGCGGCGGTTGCGGCTTGCGGCGGCAAGTTCAGCTTGCTAAGTTGTTTTTTCTGCGCTTTGACGTTTTTTGCGTCTGCTGCCTTTATTCTGCGGTATAAGTCCGGCGCAGTCTCAACCAAATGCCACCCCAAGTTTGTTACAAATCCCGTATTGACTTTTGCGCCGTTTTGGTATGTCACGCTGTACCCGACACAGACGAAATGTAATCCGTTGTACGGTTTGAAACAAGCAGTTCCGGGTGCAAACAAAAAAAGCGGATTCCATGCGCAAGGTAGAATTTTTCGATTTTGGAGAGGATGGAGAACGGCGGGTTATCAATAACGATGCTGTTTTCTGGATATTCTGCGTGTTCGTAATCGCCGCCCGGATAAAATGGACGAATTACCTTCGTGCTTTTGCCAAGGTTGTAATGCTCGAACACCCACTCTTTTACCGTCTCGTAAATGTTCGGCGGCGTATAGCAATCGTCCGTTGTCAGTTTCGGTTTGAACTTATCAACAAACGCCTTGTACTCCTCCGATGCTTCTGCAAGCGTCAATTGCTCCATTTCCCCTCCTATTCGTCCGTCGCGTCCCCACCAACGCAACAAAGCGCATCGCGCATAAATCCCGCCGCTGAAGAGGTAAGAGCAGCACTTCCATAGTCGCCTCTTCCAACAAAAAAAGACGCTTGCATCACTGCTCACGTCTTTCTTGCTGCTTTTTACATTTTACATTATAGCACGAAAATTACTCTCATAACTCTCATTTTTTTATTTCTATATGTTTTTGCTTCTTTGACATTGCCAGCAATGCCGCCTATTTCGCGTTCTAACGGCTTGATTGTTTTTGCTCATAATTTATGCCGCCTGATTGCTCCAACGGCTCTCAGGCGGCATTCTGTTGCGATTAGGCGGGCTTGATTGCTTCCACCTGCTGCTTGGTGAACAGGTATGCGGTCGTCAGGAAGAACCCGCTGTTTTCCTCCTTGTCCGCTTCCACGTTCTTTTCGTCCTTCTTCTTGCTGGTCTTGGGCTTCCAGATGCTCACGACCAGCGCGGCGTGTTCGCCCTTTTTAACCATGTACCCGTGATTCTTCCACTCGGCGAAGGTGTGAATCGGGAGGCGCATTCCGTGTGAGAAGTAGGCTTCTGCTTCCTCCTGCGTGAAGATTCCCGCTGCGACTGCGGAGTTCGCGATAATCTGCTCGTTCGTCATGGGGCTTTCTCCTCTCTTTTTTGATTACTTAACCTTCGCAACGACTTCGGGTGCAGCTGGCGTATCTTCTTCGCCTTTCTTCCAGCGAACGATGCTGCGCTCGTAGTCGCCATCCATCGTTTCGTCCCCGTACTGCAACTCGTAGCAGTATTTCTTCGTTTCGTAGTACCAGTTGATAGCCAGCTTCTGCACCATCTTCTCGGTAATGCGGACGCCCTTCTTGATGCTCGCGAACTTCATAATTCTTACCTCTTTCTGTCGGGGGCTTTTATTTTGTACCGCCCTCCTGACACTCTTATTATAACATATACTGCCGTATATGTCAAGGGGTAAATCACATTTTTTCGAGATTTTTTGCAAACTTTTTTACGCAACCAAAAAAGGCGCACCCCAGCGGATGCGCCCGATGCCCTTATTGCTTTCTGTTGCTTATTATTTCACGCCCGACGTAGGCGTTTACGGAATCAACGATTAGCTGCGCCACCGAGAGACCACGGCGCTTTGCTTCTTCTTCCAGCGCCTCCTTGCTCCCAGCGCGAACGTCGAAGCGCACCGTCTTAATTCCTTCTTTTTCGCGATACTTCTTCATCGCGCGGACGGAAATGTCCCCTTGGTAGTACTCTTTACGCATTTTGTATCCTCTTCTTATTGGACGTTGTATTCGCTGTCCCTGTCACAGGTTGCGGACAAATCGCGTTCTGCGAAGGCTTCCGCGTAGGTGGAGAAGGTTGCAACGACTTCGCCCTCTTCGTCCAAATCTGCGTCATTGTCGCGGCGGTACACGTTGATTTCAACTGGCGCGTCCGACGAACCAACACATTCGATTTCCGGCATGGTGTCATCTTCATCTTCCGGCGCATTGACTTGATATTCGCCGTAAAAGAATCCATGCTTATATGCGATTCCTCCGTGCCCGTAGAAGCATGATGTTTTTCCGGCAAAAAGTTTTTCTGCCTTTTCCTTGTCCTCCGTAACCAGCAGAGGATGCCCGCTTTCTTCGGCACGATCGTAGCCGTCGAATTTGTCAAGGGCTATCAGGTCATCCGACGAACCGCGAAAAGTTGATTTCGCTTCGATGTCGTATTCTGATACGATATAGAGCGTAATACCGACTTTCTTCACCTTCTTGACGTAGGCGATAATAGCATCAACGTAGTCCGGCGACCATTTTCCAGGCATGTACCGTGCGATTTCCTCCTCGGAAACTTCGCTGGGGTCACGCTTCTTCGGCGGTTGAATAAGGTTGCGGACTATCGCCAGAAAAGCATTGATGTTGGAATAACCAGCGCGATAGAGACGCGCAGGAAGGTTGAACGTGATTTCTTCGCCGTCGCTGCGCAGAATGGTGAACTTCGTCCGTGTGCAGGTCTGCACGGTCAATTCGCCATCAATGCCGTGCTTGTTTAGGTAATTTATGACGGTTGTTTCATTTTCCGTCAGTGCTTTTCGCGCCTTTTGGGTATCAATCATATGCTTTACTCCTCCCTTTTTTACTTAACGCCAGTAAACTTGAAAATTTATGCGGTCTTTCTTTGCCATATCCTCCTGTTCTTTTGCAGTTTTTACCCATGTTTCAAAGTCAAGATTTTCTTTTTCTACCGGATAGTCCTCGAACTCACCCCATTCTTGCGGGGTAAAATACTGCTTATCCAGCATGACATACATTCCGTACCAGTTATCGTTGACCGCCCATGACTTCAAAAACTGAACATGATTTTGGTCGAGAATCAATCCGTAACCGTACTTTGTCTTGAACACCTGTCCCCTATCGACACGGACAATGATTTTCGTCCCGTCCTCGTTTATATGGCTCATCGAGAAGTAGTTATTAGAAATGCGATGGATGCCCAGGTCGCCAAACATATTGTTCAAAAAGCCCATATCTGTTACCTCTTTCTGTCGGGGGCTTTTATTTTGTACCGCCCCTTGACACTATTATTATATCATATACCGCCGTATATGTCAAGCGGCAAATCACATTTTTTTGCGATTTTTGCAAAGAAAATCGCGCACCTTTCGATGCGCGACCGCCTTATTCCGCGCTCTGGATTTTCCTCTCCGCGTTCCCAATCACGCGGAAAACGTGCTGCTCGGAATACGCCAGATTGTAGCTGATTTCCCGGACGCTCCGCCCCTCAAGATACCGCATTCTCATGCACTGCACTTCCAGCGGACTTTCCAGCGCATCAACCAGCGGCGCAAGCTCTTCGCGCATCCTGCACAACTCGTCCCAGATTGCTTTCTTGCGTTCAAGCGCCTCGACGCGATACAGTAACCCTTCCTCCGTGCTGTTCATACTCCCGCCCCCGCGCGGCGCGTCGCTGATTGTCCGCGTCAGCTTCTGCGCCCGGATTCGCGCCTGCTCCGCTCGCAAGCACGCCATAGGATACCGCCTGATGAGATACCGCATCCGCTTTAAGTCAACCATTTTCCCCTCCCGCAACCGCCCAACGATTATTTTACCCCTTCAAACGCCTTTACAATCGCTGTATACAGCGCAGGGCGAATCTGTCCGCTCATAAGCTCCGTGTACAGCATATCTTGTACCTTCTCGATTGCCACGTTTGCCTCCTTCTCGCCGTTTAGCCGCCTGATTGCGTCCTGTGTCGCCCTGACTTTGTAGGCATCGTGGCGGCTTTCGCATCCGCGCGAAACGTTCCCTGCAAGCCGCTTGACGTTCTTTTCCAGCTCTTTCTCAAGCCAAAAGGAGTAACGGATTTCGTCTGTGTCCACCATTGTCTCACTCTCCGTCCATGTATCGCATAATTGCATCAATCGCTTCTTGGCAGCCCTTTGCCACAACGCAGCGGTATCCCTCGGCAGTCAGCATCTTCATGCGCACCTTCTGTGATGACGATACCGTCCCGCCCTTCCGCCGCTTCATCTCGATAAACAGCCCGTGTTCGCGCCCGTTGGATACGGGCAGGAAAATATCTGGTACTCCTGCCCGCGTTCCGGTGCGTTTCATTCGCGCGGCTGTTGCCTTGGCGCGATAACCGCCGTTCGGGATGGCGAACATCCCTTTCAGCCACGGCTTCGTTGCGCTTTGAGCCTCCGCCCAGCGGAAAAGGGCTTCCTGCTCTTCGTCCTCCGTCGGGATTACATCGGCATAAAGAGAACGCCGTGTAGTCCGCACTCTGGATTTGTACATTTTACCCATGCGCCTCCCTGAACATCAATCGTAGTGTATCGCTTCATCACTGCGTTGCAAACCGGACAGATTGTCAGTGCGTTCAGTCATTCTTGCCTTTCGACCATGTTGCACCTCCTCTCTGCGCCTTCATACACATTGCCGCAACCTGCACAGCTTCGCAAGCCAGCAGTGTAGCTGCCGCTGCTGTTTTGCTCGCGCACATCGTGAATGCTTTCTCGTCGTCTCGGCGGTTCGCAAGCCAGACGTCGTTTGCCTTTCGGATGACACGCTGCATCTCTTCTTTCGCTTCTTCGACTTCTTCCCAAATCACGGAGAACGCCTCCGGCATGGAGTTGAACGTTTCTCCATGCTCTTTTTGCGCTCGGAGAAGCTCGGAGAACACAACCGTCACAATCTCATCTTGCAATTCTTTCACAATCATCATCACTCCTTATTGATAAGTGCGCAAGCAACGCACACCGTAGCCGCCAGCAAACACAGCACGCCGATAACCGTCATCGTTAGTCCTCCCTATCCTCTTTCAGCCACCAGCGCATGACTTCCTCGCCGTTCATCCACGTCGTCGGCAGTCCTTCCGATTTGCGCTGCTCAATCATGCGGTCAAATGCCCTGACGTACAGCGCCCGAAACTTTGGATAGCGTTTGAATTGTGCCTTTTGTCCAGCCGCTCCAGCCATCGGACAACCGATGCAGCCGATTCGCGTGTAGCCCTCATCGTACAGGCAACAGTGCGAGACTTTCGCAATGTCGTTGAGAAATTCCCAAACCTCGTCATCTGTCCAATCGACGATAGGATTCAGCAGCATCTTCTGCGTCCGGTAGCAAAACTCCGCAAGACGGCGGTTCTCGTCGTTATCCTCGTTCATCACAAGCGTTCCAGATTTGGAAACTTCATATTCTACGCCCAGCTCATCCGCCTTTTTTTTGCGTTGTTTTTGGCTTGCCTGCGATAACCACCATGCCTTGATTTGCCTTGCGCCGTGCTGATTCCGCCCAGCGCACGCCAGTCATGACCATCCTGCCGTCTCCGTTTGGTTCTTTCAGTTCGGCGCAGCAATATCGCGCAATGCGTGTCGGCGGCATTTTGTTCTGCCAGATTAGTGTCCACATACTGATGCGCTTGCCGTCCTTATCGTGTGGAATGTCGAAAATCACGTCCTGGTAATGCTCGCGGATGAAGTAAATCAATTCCGGCGGGTCAACGCTCGTGACGTGATAATGGGCTTCAAACTTCACCCCTGCCATATTTGCAAGATGGTAGATGCACTGACTATCCTTGCCGCCGGAAAAAGCAAGGAAGTACCCTTCCGGCGGCTCAAAGGATTTCAGGCGCTGGATGGCAATGTCCAGCTTTGTGCGGATTGTACCATCCGCGCCGATGATTTGCTCCATCAGCATTTGTCATCCCCCTAACCACGCCGAAAGCGCATCCGCTCCGGCGTACACCAAAATCGAAATGATACAGTTGACGAGCGCCAGCAGAATGTACACATACCACGGTCGCGTTTCCTTCGCCAGCAGGAAGCCCGTCACTCCCAAACCAATCATTGTACCGAAAAGCACCGCCTCGGGCAGCGTCACAGTTTTCAGCAACTTTCCTCCTCCGTCGCAATCTGCGCCTTTGCCAACTCAATTGCCAACAGGTACGTCTTTTCGTGCTTTGTCCCGGCATGGACTGCCTTGACTTTTGAAGCAAAGTCGTCAATTGAGCCGTTGAAGCATCCGCAGGAAACGTATATTTTCTCATCTGCGCCACGGTAAAAAGTGGTTGTGTCGTTACGGCTTCCGATTGCGCCGATGGTGATGCAATCAGACGACTTCATTACACGCGCATTTCCCCTCACGTGCGCCTTTCCCGTCACACACGCTGTGCCCATCACCAGCGCCGAATCTGTCACGCGCGCCGAATCCATCACGCACGCCGAATCCGTCACACACGCTGAATCCGTCACCCATGCCTTTCCCGTCACACACGCCTTCACCGTCACCAACGCCTCGCCCGTCACCAACGCCTCGCCCGTCACCCACGCCTTTCCCGTCACACACGCCTTTCCCGTCACACACGCCGAACCCGTCACCCACGCCTCGCCGTTTTGCGACAGATTTCTCTCCGCCTCAATCCAACCGCCCAAATCGCCCGCCTTCACGTCGTGCTCCGGAATATCAATCAGCGCACGGATGCGATGCAGCGTTACACCGCCGATTTCTTTTGTTCCGTCCGTTAGTTCATACTTTTTCATTTTTGCTTTTCCTCCCACGGCGTATTCGCCATTTCTTCTGGTGTCGGCTTCCGCAGCCAGCAACGCCATTCTATACCGTACTCTTTTGCGGTGTACCGATCAAACTCTTCACTCCCAACCTCATTAAATGTTAAATAACCATCCTCAAGGGTATCTATACATCCCGACCAAATTGGATAATTGCTGTTCCGTTCAAGCCAGCAAACGTGGTTGTACCGAACATTATTTTCGTTCGCAATTTCCAACACCTCTTCCAGCGTCAACACCCGGTTCGGTTCTTGCCGTCGCTTCATTGCTGCTTTGTACGCACCTTCTTTCGTATGATTCGCAGGGCTGTGGATGCCACACGACGGCGTATTGCATTGATACCAATACATTTTCTCCTCGTCCGCGAACAGTCCGAAGATCACATCCTCGTTGTCCTCCAAGCGCATTTCCGCGCCGCAGTAGGGACAGCGCGGAGCAGGGTTGTTTTCCTTATTCATCGTCGTCGCCATCCTTCTTCTTCTCCGGCAGCCACTTCGCAGCTTTGCGTTCATCCTCCGTCGGCTTCCGAAGCCAGCAGCGGAAACCACGCAGATATTCATCCAGCGGATAATCCCAAACGTCCCAGCTCTTTGTATACACCTTGATTTTATTTTCTGTTTTCCCTTTGTCGTTGATTACCTCTTCCACAGCCACAAGACATTCTTCAATATCGCACGCCTCACCATGCCACTCAACAAAACATGCTTTTGAGCAAATATTGTACAGCGACAAAATCTTGTTCGGCTCTTCGCCCCGTTTTAATGCCGCTTTGTAGGCTTCTTCTGCCGTTCTACCTGTTGGGCTTTTGCTTTCACACTCTGCATTTGTACATTTGTACCAATACCGCAGCACACAATTCCCGTCCGTTTCGAGCAAGTCAAAGATTCCAGTTTTAAGAAGCATCTTTGACCAACAATACGGACAAGATACGGGAAACTTCTCGTTACTCATTGTCGCTTTCCTCCTTTGGCGCGTCCGGGTATGGCATCCAGTGCGTGATTTTCACGGGCTTGCCGGGGTACATTTCGTCGCAAAACTCTTGTTTGCCTGGATAAAAACGCAACGATGGATAGTTCCACCCACTTTCTATATCAAATCCGATAACGTGCGTTCTGTTTAGCGGCAGCACCTTGTCCACGGAAAACCATTCCGGCGCACGTCGATTCCACTTCTTCATTGCCTTTTTCGGCGTTTTTCCTGCTGCAATGGCTTGTCTACACGCATTGCATTCGCAAAACTAACTGCCGAAAAAATAATCAGGTTCTACAAGTTCGATTTTTCGTTCCCCGCAGAACGGACACGGTTTCAGATTATAATCCTGCATTCTTCTTTCTCCTTTCGTCATTATTCCACGCTCTTGCGGCTGCGGCTCTTGTTTTCCCGAACTCACCGATATAGCCACAGTCCAAGCATCTCACCTCAAAACCGTTACCGCCGAAAAATTTAGTCAACATTTCCACGTACTTGCTTCTGCAATTCGGGCAAGGCTTTGGTTTTACTCGCATTACGCCCATCCCCCCTTAAACTTGTTGATGAAGTACACTTGCCCTTTGCCCGTCACTTTCGGCGTTCGCCGCAGTATAACGCTGCCGTCCGACGTTGTGATAGCCGTTTCCTTTATCTCGAAAAGTCCCATATCCATAGCTCTTTGCGTCGGGCAGTTGTGAAGCTCTCCTTTGCTGCACAAATATCCGTTCACGCGCAGGAGTTTGAACAGCTTCTTTTCGCCGATTTCAACGCCATTCTGCCGCAGCAGCTTCGCCATCTCGTTCACAAGGATGCTTGTTTTGCTTGCGCTCACAGCATCCGCGAACAGCGCCTTTGGCTGCATCTCCGTGATTTGCTTGTCGCGCTGCTCAATCTGTCGCTGGGCAACAATCAGGGCTTTCGCCATCAGGTCAGCGTCGCTCATGTCTTCCTGCCCTGCGATGTAGCCGCCGCTCTTTCGGATTGATGGGATGACATCGTGCGTAATCCAGCGCTTGAACTCTTTCGCCTCCGGCTTGCGACTGCTGAGGACGAGTGCGTACAGCCCGGGTTCGCTGACGACGGTCACGTTTGGATTGCCGCGATTTCCGTCGGTTAAAACGACGGTATTCTTTTCGTCGTCGTCCAGACGTGCCACTGCATCCCGTGCGTTCTTGACTTCCAGCGCTCGGCACACATCCGCCGCCACGAACCACGGCTCTTGTTTCCCTTCTTCGACGAATGTCCGAATGTTTCCAAACCGTTTGTTCTCGTAAACGATGATGTTGTACATGGCTTTCCTCCTTTTAGTCCTTTTTTAGGCATGTATACCGCATATGCGGCTTATCAAACCCCAGATTCACAACTCCCGTTGCGCCGTTTCGGTTCTTCCTGATTCGGCACGTCTGCCACGTCAAACCGTTCGCTTGGCAATTGTGGTACATCTGCCATCTGTCGCTGTTCGCGTCCTGCGGCTCTTCCGGCTCATGCAGGATGAGAAACACGTTCGCGTCCTGCTCAATCGCGCCGCTATCTCGCGCTTGTGACATATCCGGCTCGCTTTTTGCCGACTTGCCGAATCCCTTCTCGCTCTCGCGGTTAAACTGCGTCATGCACAGCAGCGGAACGCCTAAATCCATCGCCATCAGCTTTAACTCGCGGCTGATTTGCGTGACTTCCTCCGTGCGGTTTCCGCATTTTTCGTCGGCTCTCATGAGTTGGATGTAATCAACTACAATCATGCTTAACCCCTGCTTGCTCGCCTTCATTTTCGCCGCTGCGTTGCGGATTTGCAATGGCGTGACCGCTCTTTCCTCGATGGTGACTGGTAAATCTGCAAGCACCTGATAGCAAGGCGAAATCTGCGCGAAGTCCTCCAATTCCATCTTGCCTGTGGAGATTTTCTGCAAGTCCACGCCTGATTCATTCGCCATGAAACGCGCCGCAATTTCCACCGGGTTCATTTCCAGCGATACGAGCAGCACCCCGCCGCCGTGCTCCGCAACGTACTTCGCCATGCAGATAGCCAGCGACGTTTTACCAACGCCAGGACGTGCGCCGATGTAGATTAGCTGTCCCGGCTTGAAGCCGCCCAGCATTACGTCAAGGTCTGCGATTCCGCAAGTTACGCCATCCTTCTTATCGAAAGAATTCGCAAGCATTAGCGACGCTTCGTGCATCGTCACCCCGTCGTTGACAGCGGTTGACGACTGTGCCGCCGCCGCGCAATCCGCTTGCAGCGCCGCAACCGACACGCCCGGATTTCCTACATCTTGCAGGATTTTTCGCGCCAGCGTCGCCAGTTCGCGGCGTTTCGCGCACTCCGCCAAAATCGCTATGTACTGCCGCGACATGACGGGCGAAATGCCCATCTGCACGCATTGCATCAAGAGGGCGGTATCCTGGAAGTCGCATTGCACTTCTGCATCCAGCGTTACAAGGTCAACATTTTTCCCCTGCTTCACAAGTCGCATGATTCCGCGCTGACAGGCTTGCATCTGGTTTAAGCCAAAGAGTGCATCAGGCAGTGCGGCAACTTCCTGCGCCACGATTGCATCTTGCATCGCAAGCCCAATCAGGCTTTTTTCCGCGTCCTCGTTGATGTATGCGTCCATCTTTAACTACTCCACGCTCTCGCTAATTCTTCCAGCTTTGTCCGTACCTCTGGATGCTCCATTGGCTGGTTTTTGACGCAACTCATGAATACATCTCTTTGTTTAACTTTCGGCGGCTCGCGCACTTCAATTTCATCCGTGCTATTGACAAACCTTATCGGGTGCTTTTCCGCCTCAATCCGCGCTTGCTCTCGTCGCTCTTTCTCCTGTTTTTCTTTCGCGCGTCCATTGATTACACCCTTGAGGTATCGGATGTTAGGCTTCCCAGATTCTCCGGCGATTTTCACGCATTCCAGCACCTCTTCCGCGCTGTTGTCCGCCACAAGCTGGTTGAGCGTCTCCATCGTCGCCGTCGTGTCGGGGAATCCCTGCCGTTTCGCTTCGTCCAGCACCTCGTTTGTGCCTTGCTGGATTTCTGCTGCTTCTTCGTCGCTGATGAAGGGTGCAGGGGTGTGCACTTCGGGCTTCTGCTCTGGTTCGGGATTGAGCTGTGCCTGTGCCGATTCGGGATGCTGGATTGCTTCTGGCTTTTCTTTCTTCGGGCGACCACGTCCGCCAGCCTTGCCACCTGCGGAACGCACCTCGTGAATCTTGCAGATTTTATCGCATTCTCGCAACAGCGCAAGGTACAAAAACGCCGCGTTTCCATCAGGCTCGACATCCTCACCCGTCGCCACATAATCAAGAATGGCTTTAAGCGCACGTCCGGCTTCTTCGTCGGAAAGTCTCGCGATTTCCCGGCGCATAGCTACCTGCACAGGCACATACTCAAGCTCCATTTGCTACCTCCATCAGCCGCCGTTAGAACGGCAAGTCCTCATCGTATACCGGGGTATATTGCGTCTGTGCGGGCGGTTGAGCCGCCTCATGCGCTGTCTGCGGTGCATCCTGCTTCGCGCTGTCCAAAAACTCAACATCTTGCGCGAAAACTTCCAGCGTCGCGCGTGTGCTTCCGTCGTTGGCGTTGTATGTGCTGACGCTGACGCTGCCAATCACACACACCTTGCGTCCCTTGGCAAGGTACTTTTGGCACGTTTCCGCTTGCTTATCCCAGACGGACACGCGGAAGAAGTCTGCTTCCGCCTTTTCGCCCGGTTTCGCGCGGCGATTGACCGCAACCGTGAAGTTGGCGACGCTCTTGCCGCTCTGCGTCGTGCGCAGCTCAACGTCCCGCGTCAAATTCCCGATGATTGTCAGCTTGTTCATTGCTTTTCCTCCCCAGTTTGTACAGCTTCGCTATTTTCTCGTCGATTTTTACGGGCTGAATGTGGTACTTCTCGTCGAAATCCGCCTGTGCCATCGTGTGGCACTCTGTGTGATGTACCCGGCAAAGCGGTTCGCACGTCAGCCCGATATGATTGATTTTCGTGCGGTCTGCGCCCATGCCGACGCGCTCCCAGTGATGCAGGTCTGACGGTCTGCGTCCGCAGACGGCGCACTGCTTGTGCATCGCGCAAGCATAGATATACGCGCCGATGTCCTCCGCGTACTCCACAAGCGGCTGTTTTGTCGGAATGTCATTCACCACGCAGAACTCAACCAGCCAATCAATATAAAGCCTCGCGGTTGTCATGTCCACGTCGGACAGGCTGAATGCCTTAATTGCCTCCGCTTGCAGCCTGTCAATCCGCGCTCGCAGGAACTCCGCCTTGAGCATCGTGTTGAGGTCGCTTTTGTCCCCCTGTCCGATGTATCCCGTCGCTGCTGCTATTTCGCCAATCAGCGCCCACGCCTTGCGCCGTTGCTCTGGACTGATTGTGCGGCAGTCCTGCCAAAGCACCGTAACGGTATCGGACAGGTTTTCCGCATCGGGGCGGGCAGTCTGGATTGTCAGGCTGCCCGGCTGCTCGATGACTTTGCCGATTGTCGCAATCATGGCTCACTCCACGGCTCGTGTTTGGTTTCCTCGCGTGTCGGCTCTTTCTCCCAGCACCGCCACTTTGTGCCGTACGCCTCTTCTCCAACGACGAAACTGCCAATACCAAGATTGTACGGAATCACTCGGCACGTTTTGTTTGTGCGCACGAGGAAATACGCACAGATTGGAATGTTGTAGCGCAGTTCCACCCAAATACGCGCCGTCTTTTGGTTCTGCGTGATTGCTTCGGCAAACGTCAGAACGGGGTTTCGCTGCTTAGTCGTCATCGTCACTTTCTTCCTCCCTTGACGGAAATTCTGAATCGCACGTCGGGCAACGAAGCCGCGCTGTTCTTCTTTCCATATCGAGTACAACGTATTCCATCTCATCGTCGCAGTACGGGCATCGCGGCATAAGTTCTTCTTTAGGCATTCTTTTCCACCTACAACAGCTTGCCTCCCCTTTCTCCATGCGTTCTGCTTGAAGTTTGTAATAACGTTCCCGTGCAGATTTACGGATTTTTTCTCTATTCGCTAAGTAATATTCGCGCTGCCGTTTTTGCAACTCTTCCTTGTGTGCTTGATAGTAAGCCCGCTGATATTCGCGATATGCTTCCCCGCGTTCAGCCATCCGCGTCAACTCGCTTCCCTGTGATAAACTTCGCCCTCGGCAGCGTCTCAATCCATGCGCAGAACGCCCTCCATTCCGGCAGACGGTGATTCTTGCGCTGCTGGTAAATCGTTTTGAGCTGCCGATAGTTGGTGGTCATCCGCGCCGTCAGCCGCAAGCCAACAGGCACGTTGTAGAGGACTGCAAGATACCGTTCCGGCGTGGGTGCTTCCTTGTACTCCGCAACCAGCTTCTCCACAAGCTCGATTGTCTCCCGCCGAACATAGTCAATGCATTGCTCGTCGATGTCCATGCTTGTTATGCGGTGCATTGTGGACTGGCTCGATACAAAATCCAGAAAATGATACCGCTCGGCTTCCACCCACGCCTTTACGGTGAACGTGAGGTCGAACTGCACGACAATCCCCGTTAAAAACTGGTCGTGTCCGCTCCCCGTCTGGCAGTTTGCAAGCGCCATCGTCCGCTCTGTGACTTCCGCGCTGCAATTCTCCGTGTCGGTTGCCATCGGATAGCGGCTTGCCTTTACGCTCGACACAAGCCCCATGATTTCCACGTTGCTGACTACATTCATTGCTTTTCCCCTTTCTCAATTCGCTCCACCATATCAAACGGGTCGTCGAAATCCAGACGGATGCCCGTCTTTTCCAGCACCTCATCAATCAATTCTGCCGTTGTGAAGTACGCGCCGGGTTGCAGATACTTTTGCGTCGCCGTCAGCATCCTATGAATCCGCTGTGCGCCAAATCCGAACTCTTCTTTCATCGCAAGGCACATTCCGGCGAAAATCATCTTGATTGCATGGCGTTCTGCATCCTTCGCTCCGCGCTCATACTCGCGTTCGTAGCCTCCCCGCGCCCTCATGATACTCTGCGTGGCGTGTGTCATGTCCCGCGCCGCTCTTCTGCGTTCTGCTCGATTCATCACGATGCCTCCCGTAAATTAGCTTTCACCGCGTCCATCAGCGCCTTTGCGTCCGCCATCGTCATCTCTTTCGTCGGGATATTTTTGATTACGCCGCCATCAATAAGCACCTCGCGCATTTGTTGCAACGTCTCAATTCCGATTCCGATTTTCCTACATTCCGAGGTGATATAAAATCCAGGATTTTCCTCTGCCGGGTTTTTCGCGCTCTTGCTCTGCGGCTTTGGCTGCTCCGGTTTCTTCTGCGGCTCGTGCTTTGTCTCGTAGCTTTCACCGTCCGGGTCGGTCATCTCTTCCGTCGGAATGCAAAATACTTGGAAAAGCGCGTACTTATAGGCAATTGCCATCGCCTTGTTGCTTGCTTTATCGCCGCTGTCCATGCCCTCGCCCAGCGTAACAGCCTCGACGAAACTGCCATCGGTGGCATAGAAGCGGAACGCGATTTTCAGCAGACTGTACCGCAGTTCTCCGCCTTTCGCCGTTACCTTGATTTCTCGCGTCTGCTCCAAAACCTGCGGAACGGTAAAAATCTTGTTTTTCGTCAGGATGGGCTTCAAGGCGTTCATCACATCGTCGATGCCGCGGAACTTAAAACCCTGCTGCTGGTTGTACTTATCCTTGCCGATTGCGGAAATGTCCGCCATCGCCGCGCTGATTGCGGCGTAAATTTGTCCGTTTTCCATTGTCGTCCTCCTATCAGCACTCGTTCCTTCTCTGATACTGGTCGTTCCTGCGCTTCTCCCAGCGCCAATCTTCACCTGAGCGGCTCGATTCATCCGCATATCTCGCTCGCGCTGGCATCCTGCACATTCGCGGATATACTTCTCCCTCCGTCTGGAAGCTGCCGCAGTCGCATCGCCCCCAATTGTTATGCAGATATGCACCGCAGATGGCGCAGCGTCTTTCCATCCCGTTCACCCCTTCTGCACCGCGAAAACCGGGTCGCGCGGAATAATCTTGATACCGGGTACGACTTCGCCCGTAATTTCATCAATCGCCTGCCCGTTGTTCTCTTCAATCAGCCCTTTCAGCGCTGTCCATTTGAGTTTCGGAACGTTCTCCACGCAGGACGGCGCATTCTCGGCACACCACGCGATAATCTGCGCATCGTCGCGCTCGTACTCCGGCGCTTGCGCCTTGCGAACCAGAACGCCGCTCGGCAGCTTGTACTTCTCGCTGGTCTTCGTCGCCTTGTGCGGCACGGTGTCGAAGTAGCTTTCCAGCAGGGCGGTAAAGTAGTCAATGCGCTGCTGATTGGACTGCGCCACGCGCTCACTCTGCGCCTTGTAGTAGTCCTTCCACTTCTGCGTGTCGGCTTCCAGCTCCGCGATGCGGCGAACCGCCCAGTCCGCTTTCTGGTCGTTGTCGATGACAAACCCCGCGCGTTCTTCCTGCTCGTTTTCCTCGATTTCGCTAATAAACTGTTCCATATATGTTGACTTCCTTTCGTTTTTGTGTTAGAATGGCAGGGGCTTAACCGCCACATTACCCTTTCTGTCTGCTCGTGCCGCGCTTTGTACCCGCGTCACGGGCGCTTTTTTATGCCCTTCTCCGTGCAATTGTGCCGTCAGGGTTCATCAGTCCGCGCGCCACAAGGTCGTTGCGCTTATTCCGCTGGCGGATGACCTCATTCTCCTGCTCCTGCGTCGGGTAACGCTTTCGCCGCTCCATCTCCTGCTCAAAGTCGCTGACCGTTACGCGGATGGTTTCGTGCGCTTTTCCGCCGATGCAGATGTGCGGCATTTCGCGCATGAATTTCCGGGCGCTCTCCTTGCTGATGCAGAGGATTTCGGCGACGCGCTCGGTGTTGAGGTACTGCGTCATTTCGCGCCACCTCGCTTCTCGATTCTGGCAAGCGTGTCAGACAGGCAAGCAACCGCCTTTTTGATTAACTCGACATACTTGTCGCGGTTCATCATGTTGTCGATTTTTCCGTCGTCGCTCACGTCGCGCTCAATGGCTTCCTGCAATCGCAAGATGTCCTCGATTGCGTAGCGATTCCGCAGGACGCTCCCCATCGTGGTTGTGTCGCTGACAGGGCTGTAATGCCGCCGATAACTGTCGCTGTGTGACAGCATCCAGCGATGCCAAAGCATAGGGCATTTGTACAGCTCCTCAAGCTGGTCGATGACTTCTGGCGACGGCTCTGCTTCGTCTCCTTCCCAGCGGCGGATGCACGATTCCGATGTGTGGATTTCCTGCGCCACCTGCCACAAGCGCAGCCCTGCTTGCTCTCTGGCGGTTCGCAGCTCATAACCGCGAAATTCCGGCATTTACTTCGCCCCCTTCTGTGTTATCATTTCAGTAGGCGCAAGGGCGAAAGCCGTCGCAATTACCTCCGCGATGAAATTGCCCTGTGCGTCAATCTCCCCCGCCTGATACCGTCCCGTCTCGGACAATGCGCGGCTATACGCCCGCTCAAACGTCAGCTTGGTGATGTCGTCCGGCGTGTTGATGCCCGCCATGTTACAAACAGCGTCGTAGACAATCCGCATTGCGGCGCTGTCTCCCAGATGGTTGCGAATCTGCTTGACGATTACCGCGTCGATGGGACACCAGCGCAAGCCCTCGCCTTCCTCCGGCTGCATCGTTACCCCGGTTGCTCGTTGGAAGTCAGTCATTTTGATTAGCCTCCCTCAGATGCTTTGTTTTGGCAAGCAGCTTGTCCATCGCGACTTCATACGCTCTGTAAACGGCGTTCGCGTTGTTGTAGCGGTCTTTATATTCGTCCCCAATACTACACCGCAGGAACATTTCCTTGTGCTTTTCTTTCCGCCCAACTCGCGTACTATACACGATTTCGTTCCAGACGCGGCTTGCAAAACTTTTGCTGTCGCATGCCATGTCAAGGTTGCGGATGATTTCAGGTGAATTGCGAAGCAGCACATCGTTGACCATGTTCGCTTCCAAGATTGCCGACCGCGCCTCTGCGTTTGGCACGACCTTTTCTGGTATACGTTGAAAATCAGTCATGGAACATCTCCTCCCCCGTTATGCGTTTGATTTCCACAAGTACCGTATCCACCGCATATATATATGCTTCGCGGATGGAGTGGCTATGGGGTATCTCGCCTGCTGTCGCAAACGCGCCACGAACTTTTTCCTCGCGATACATCTTCTCTTCGGCTACACTCTGCCTGATAAGTCTCCAAAGAGCATCCACAGTACGCTTGCTATCGCAAGCGTTGTCGAGTGCTTGGATGATGCGTGGAGCGAATCGCAGAAGAACTTTGTCCTTGACGCCCTCTATCTGCCGCTTCCGTTCTCTTTGTCTATCCTTTTTGTCTTTCTCGTCATATGCAGCCATAAGACTATCAAAAGATACGATTGGCGTTTCCTGCTTGTCATTCACCTAAAAAACACCTCCTCTCTGCTCGAAATCTCTGCAAGTAGTTTGTCCATTCTGCCCTTGTAGGCATCCCACGCAGCACGGCTTACGTTTTCCCCATCAAGATTTACATAAGCACGTGCAAACTCTTCAAATGTCATTGCTCTTTGATTATGAGCGTCCAGAGAAACCCATCTCCAAATGTTTTTGGCAATGATTTCGCTGTCGCAAGCGTTGTCAAGCTCGTGAATAATGTCGCTCGCGTAGTACAGCAGGGTTTTATCAATCAGGCTTTCCTTCCAGATTTTTTTCCTTGCCTCTTTGTCCGGCACAAGTTTGTCAAAATGCGCTAAAAGCATTTTTCCTTTTCCCTCCCTTAGACGGCAACCGCCGTCTTGTCCATCTCGTACTTAACCGCCAGCAGCAGGGCTTCCATCACGGCTTCATACGCGTCGTATGCCTCGCTGCTGTAGTCCCAGCTCCCCAGCTTCGCGAACTCGTCGCTCGTCATGGCTTTCAGCTTCCGCGCACTCTGGCGAATGGCGAAAATCGTCTTGTTCGCGTCACCGCGCGACACGCAACTGCTCATGCATTGGCTTTCAATGCCCTTGCCGTACTCGTCCAGCAGACGGTTCGCGATTTGCACCTTGATAACTTCATTGCTCATTGTGATACCCCTTTCTATCTTTGCGCTTTTCGCGCTATTAGTTAGTCGATAAGTGTCCACCAGTCCACGCCCAAAGTCGGCGCAAGCTGCTTTGCAACCTTCGGCGTGACGTTGCGTTCACCATTCGCAATCCGCGAAAGCATTGATTCCGAAATGCCCGTGATTCGCGCAATGTCCGCCATCTTCAACCCCCTGCTTTCCGCAAGGTTTCTAATGTTTACCAACGTTTCTCCTTTCCTTAACTTGCCCAGCGGTCAAGTTTTCCGCTAAAAAAATTTGATTTTTCTTCTTCTTTGGGGATAGACGTTTGATTTTGTCAATCCCCTTGTGTTATGCTTTGTGTGCAGGATTCTGTCATCTCTGCGACTTGCGTCCCTCGCGCTCTACGCTGATGTAGGTTGCTACCTCGTTAATCAGGCGTATAGCGATGATGAATGCGACGCTCAAGCCAAAGAAGACGAACCCTGCCGGGTCTGCGTGTGGCATCTCCGTGTCACTCCTCTCTCAGTAGTCTTCGGTGGGAAGTGTGAAATACGTCCTCCAGCGCTACCAACACAGGATAGGACGGGTCACGCTTCCCAGTCTCAATCATGCTGTAAGCCTGTACCGTAATTCCGAGTTGCTTTGCAACATCGGCTTGCGACCAGCCTTGCAAGGCTCTGATCCCCTTTAATGTGGTTCTCATTGTTGCTCCCTTCTCATCAACTCTCGGCAAGTGTTTCCCGCTTGCTTGTTTACATTATATATCAACTTTGCGTTGATGTCAAGAGGTTTACCATGTTTTCGCGAGAAAAATTTGCTTCCCGCCTTTTGGCGTTGCGCAAGCAAGCAGGGCTTTCCGTTGCGGCGCTTGGTGATGCACTTGGTATCTCCGGCGCGTCCGTGACGCAGTTGGAGAAGTGCCAGCGTTCGCCCAGCGTTGAGGTATTCGGAAAAATCGCTGACCTCTTCGGCGTTTCCTACGATTATCTTGCCGGGTGCGATGATGCGCCGTCTCCCAAAGAAACAGACACGCTCTACTTGGAGATTTCCGCGCTTGCTCCGTCAGACCGGGAAGAAGTCATGCGGTACGCTCGATACGTTCGTGCGAATCCGCGCAAGTGAGGTGATGCACCGTGCCGTTCCCGGAAATCCTGCTTGCTCTGCGGCTCTCGAACGGACTGACCCAGCAGCAGCTTGCAGAGCGCGCCAATGTCGCAGAGATAACAATCCAGAACTACGAATCAGGAAGAAGCAACCCCGTGCCGACGCGTCTTCTCGCAATCGCGGATGTTCTCGGCGTTTCGCTCGATACACTCGTTGGACGTGATGAGAACGCGTTCTCGCCGCCCGACTTCGACCCGCTGGTTGAGCAGGTAAAATCTCTATCTGCTCCACAGCGTGCGGATGTGATGAAGTACATCGAGTTCATCAAATCGCGTTCCTGATTCGCGTTTGCGCCGGACACACACTCTACAAGGACAAAAACGACGTTCTGAGCGCTTCCAGCCCATCAGGTGAGGAAATACCAGTCCCGACGCGCAAGCGCTCCTGCGGGCGTTTTTGTGCAGATTAGACGTTGCTTTCGTTCAAAGCCTTTTTCGCGTCCGCCGCGTCGTGATGGTGTACTTCACCCGGTTCTCGATGTCGGGCGGGTTGACGTGGTACATCGGATTCACCTCCCTGCTCTTATCGTATGCGTGAAAGGTGGTGAGTATGCCTTGCTTGAATCGGAATATCGTCTCTGCCGTGACTTTCAGCGCGGCAAACAACTTTCGGCGGAACAGATTGCGCGGTTGCGTTCGTCCGACTTCTTGACGCCACCGCCGCCGCACCCATCCGACCTTGATGCACGTCCGCCGGATTATGTGCCGGAGCTGAACCGTCACGCGCTGGATGAAATGGAGCAGTACAAATCAAGTTGCTTGCGATTCCTGCTTCCCGTCGGCATCTCCGCCGTCAGCTTGATTCTCTCGCTGATAGCTCTCTTCAAGTAGCCGAATCTCCTTCAAGTAGTCAAGCACATCGCGCATATACTTGCTATATTGGTCGAAGTCCAGATGCATATAGCGCGGAGCAGCGAGGATTCGCCCGAACGCAAGGCACAACTCCTTGCCGTACCAGCTCAAAAGCGGATTGTGCTTGAAAACGCCGTCGCTCATGTACGTTTCCTCGCGAAGCGCGAAGTTCTCCTTTTCCAGCATCTCGACTTTTGCTTGCAAGTCCTCAATCCGCTGTTTCAACTGCCGTTTGCTCTGATACACGTTCACACCTCCAAAACACGAAAGGGGTATCACGATGAAGAAGTTTGTTTCCGTCCTGCTGGCTCTCTGCTGCCTGATGTCTTCCTGCGTTTCCGCGTTTGCCGAAAGACAGCCGGTGCAGGGTGGACTTACAGATACGCAGGTTGTCGAATTTTTATCCATCCTTGATGATAGCATTTTTGACTCTGTATCCATATCATCGAACATGGACAACTTTGACGTTAAAATTATCCACGACGATTTTGTTACCTACAAGAACTGCTACCCGTCCGCTTTTCAAGGACTCATTGATAGATATACTTCGCTTTTTATCCAGTTCGCACGCTATATTTGGCTTAATTATAGCACCCATTCACAGCTGACAGTAAAGTTTGTTGACGTTACAGATAAGCAAGAGTCTGCGTATTATACCTTTACCGCATTTAATGGTAAATTTTCATGTTACACGCCTTATGTTTCAATCAGCAAAAACAACAACTATGTAAAAGCCGGAGCAAACCCTGCGATACTTCGCGAACTTATTGACACCTACGGGGTTTTTAAGGATGACTACATGATTGTATACTCTGCGGATTCCGGATACTCTATCATTACTGATTCAATTTACCCCAGTATATTTACCGACTTGTTAAATGATGGAGATTCCGCCGCATTAAATCAATGCTTGGAGTTTCAGAAGTACCTTTTATCAAAGTTAGTGGACAAGCTGCCTTGTGACAAAGAGAAGCTGAAAATCACTGTTTTATTTCAAGACCCAGACAGTGATGATTATCTCGGCTATATCGGGTACGATTGCGGAAATCTCTCCGGTCTCATCGCACCCTCATCAACCAAATAACACCCTAATGTCCACTCCCCCCAGCGCATCGGCAATGCGAATTGCTGTCGTAACGTTGGGGGTTCGCTGTCCACCCTCGTAGCGCTGAAACGCAAGCGTCGAAATGCCAACCTCTTTCGCAACGGCTTCCTGCGTCTTTCCGCAGAGCTTCCGTGCTTCAACCATCCGAACGTTTCTCAACCTTCGCCCCCTCTTTCTACATAACCGTTCGGTAGTCTTATTATAGCACTACCAAACGGTTATGTCAAGCGTTTTTTGGAGGTGCTTCATGGATTTTCCCGGACGATTAAAGCAGCTGCGCCATGCTCGCGGGTTGACGCAGAAACAAGTCTATTCTGCCGTTGGAATGTCAGCCTTGGGCTACCAGCGTTATGAGTACGGCGAACGCTCGCCGTCTTTTGATTGCCTGATAGCCCTTGCCGACTTCTTCGGCGTGTCGCTCGACTATCTCGTCGGGCGCTCCGACGACCCCACGTTCACGCCAGCCATCCGAAATCCGTAAGCGTCAAGAACATCTCGGACACATTTCTGTCCGCTCGTCGTCCAGAACGTCAGCAAGCGTACATCGCCATGCTCATCTCTCCACGCCCTATATACAGCCGCGGCTGTATAGTCTCCTGTGACGCGCCATGAGCCGTCCGGCATCTGCTGCTGGATTCCGGCGCGCTGAAGAATATCATTCAGCGCGGCAGTTGTTAGTCCGTATCTTCGCGCCATTTTCCCCGTGCTAATGGGCGTTCCTGCCTTGATGTTCTTCGTCTTGATGTCCTGCGGCTTAACGGTGAAAACCTCCGGAAATGCCTCGGCAATGTCGCACCCAAGCGCATTCGCAATCCGCCGCATGGCTTTAATCCTCGGGCTTGCGTCGCCGTTTGCGTAGCGGTACATCATGCACTTCGGAACTCCTGACTTCTCGGACAGCGCGGAGACGCTGATGTCTTGTTCCTCTGCAACGTGGAGAAAATGACGCACCTTCTCAGCCATCGACCTCACCCCCGAAAAGGGCTTCGACCGTCGTGCCAAGCGCACGTGCAAGGCGAAGAGCGTTATGCAGTGACGGGGTATTTACACCCCTCTCATACAGAGAGACAAGCCCCTGCTCACATCCGATTTCGCACGCAAGCTGCATCTGCGTAAAGCCCTTCTTTGCGCGGAACTCCCGCACGCGGTTCTGCATCCGCATCCCTCCAATCAGTGCTTATTATCAATACTAATAATAGCACACTCAATTTTATATGTCAAGATAATACGCAAAAAAATTTTTTGAGGTGTTTTCATGCTTGGAGATAGGCTCAAGGAAGCGAGAAAGGTAAAAAAAAAGACGCAAGCCGAAATGGCAAGCATCGTTGGAGTGTCGCAAGCGACGTATTCGTGCTATGAGCGTGGAACCATTACGCCTGAGATTAACAGCGTCGTGAAGTTCGCCGAAGCGCTCGGCGTGACCACCGACTACCTTTGCGGACTGTCCGACAACCCGCAAGGAACGTCAGACCGCCCGATTCTCGACGCAACTTGCGAGGCGATTATCGCCAAGCTGATGGGCGCGCCGGATGACGTTGTGCGCGAGGCGATGGACTACGTTGAGTATCTCACCGCGAAAGCAGAACGTCGGATGCGGCAGGAGCGCAGGGAGAAACGTGATAGCTTAAAGCGCATGGCGGACAATGGGGATGCTGAAAAGGGAGACCAGAAGGAAGAACCATAACCAGCAGGGGAAGCAAGGCAGAGAAGTGAGTGTGATTATACACCCGCAAACCCGTCTTGTCAAGTCCCTGTTTTTTTTTAGTGAGAAAAGACGGTTGACCGTTGCTTTTTGTTGATGCCAACAAAATGGTTTCTGCACCATTTCCGCGAAGCCACGAAAATGGTCTGCTCCGAAATTATTATCTGCGCGAAGCTACGAAGATGACCATGCTGTGGATATCCGCAAAAATGGTGCTCAAAAAAAAGATCGCCGCCACCGCAAAAAATCGCGTCAGCGCATTTTTCTTTTGTTGTTTTCTTTTTTATTTTATTTCTTTTTTTTCTTTCCTTTTTATACATAGCTCAGCTATTTTATTTTTAGCTTAGCTATTTTATTTTTAGCTCAGCTATTTTATTTTTAGCAGACTTTTCGCACCAAAGTAGCGGAAAGCACTTGAAAACACTGCGTTTCAAGTGCTTCGCGAATCAAAAATTCCAATTTATTCTTGGCTTTCTCTGACCTTTAAAACGGAAAATGTTACAACATTATTACGGAATGAAACGGAATAAAACTGCAAAAATAAAAATAGCTTAGCTATTCGCTTTTTTTATTTTTCTTCGCGTTTTCTAATTTTGTGTGTTTTGCAGCTCATTCCATCTGTAAGAATTTTCTTTTCCAGCCACGAAAAAAATTCCGCTTGCAGGTCATCCGGCAGTTTCTTCACCTTCTCGACGAGCGTTTTAACAACAAACTTTTTATCAAAAACAGGCATATTTTCTTCTCCAGTCGCGTATTTTTTACCGTCCACCGCAATACCATATGCTGACGCGCAGCGAAATATGACTAAAAATTTTCCGTGCGTTTGCAAAATGTTTTCAATTTGTTCACAATTTACGATGGCACTTTGCTGCGTTTTGCGGCACAATGAGAGAAAAGGAGTGATACACTTGCCACGGCAGACATTAAAAAAGCGCCCCGACGGGCGTTACGTTTGCAAATATAAGGGATTTTCATTCTACGGGCGAACGCAGTCAGAAGCCCTTGCAGCCCGTGAAGAGTACAAGAAACAGGAAAAATACGGCAGGAAACCACGGGAGAAGTACACGTTCGCGGAGTACGCAGCGGAGTGGCTGCCGACGTACAAGAGCAACGTTGCAATAAACACATATAACAAATGTGCAATGTATCTAACAAGAATTTCGCGTCAACTTCCGCAAGTGCCGCTTGCCGAAATAACGTCATCCGATATAAAAAAAATGTATAACAATTACAATCATCTAATGGATTCGACGCGAAAAAAAGTTGAATCCATTACCCGCGCCGTTTTCCGAACTGCGAGGAATGACGGGCTGATAGTAATCGACCCTTGCGAAAATGTCCATCGCGATAAAGGCGAAAATGGAACACACAGGAATCTCGAAGCGTGGGAAATCCGTCTGATTGAAGAAACATATCAAGAAGAATCAATGGGCTTGCTTGCAATGGCGATGCTGTATTCCGGAATGCGCAAGGGCGAGGCTTTGGCAATTGACATTGACCGAGACATTGATTTTGAGAACGGATATATTCACATTCGCAAAGCAATTAGAAATGAAGCTGGGAAATCTGTACTATCAAAAACAAAGACGAAAGCTGGCGTTCGCGATGTTCCACTTTTCCCGCCTTTGAGGAAAGCACTTGAAGGAAAGCACGGCGCGTTAATGAAAACGAGAACTGGCACATATATAAGAGAAGAAACTGAGAACTTGCGCTGGCATGCTTATGTGGAACATCTCTCCAAAAAAGCTGGGCGAACGGTGAAGATTCGGCAGCATGACTTACGGCATACTTTTGCCACGATGCTGTACGACGCGGACGTTGATATAAAAACGGCGGTAAAATGGATGGGACACGCAAACGAGCAGATGATTCTGCGTATTTACGCGCACCTCACCCAAAAGAAAGAAGAAAGCGCAATCGCGAGGATGAACAAGATGCTTACAAACGCGCCAAGTGGTCAAAACGGTAGTCAGCCGAAAGCGGTGAAGCCGTGAATGCCGGATATTGCAAGCCTTTCAGGACTTATGCATAGTTCCTCTTGAGGGAACAAGTACATCGATAAAGAATCAGCAATCAACTCTTCAGAATCATTTGGGCCATAACTGAAGACGGCACCGTCTGCTTTTTGAATAACAAGAAAGTGATCGAAAAGCTTTTCTTCAATTATATAAGCATCATTCGGAAAGCTTTTATAGAAGCTTCGTGCACGCTGAGTCACAGCGATAACGCTTAGTCTCTCACTGGAGCAAATACCGGCCAACTCTTTTCCGTAGAATGTTGCTGCTCCAAAGGTGCTCAGGTGCTCTTTATAATCTTCCAAAAATTTCAATTTCAGCTCATTCTCGGCGTCTGCAATTTGCTCCTTGGAGGCTGCACCAAGCCTCATTTTTTATTGTTCGATGGTGTATGAACCAGGTTGGAACTCTTGGGGCTGCTCGGCAGGCAGAATGACAGTAGCCGTGCAATTGGCGGGGATGGAGAAGGTATAAACTGTTTTATTCCCTATATGCTTCCAGGCGCTTTCCACCTGACCGAAAATGCTGTTGTATTTCACACCAACATGGTCAAAATGTCCGCCCGGATGAGGTGCAAGAACGAAATGATTTTCTCCGTCCATCTGCACGCCGCACATCACCCGGAACACCCATTCCAGCACAGCGCCTTTGGAATAGTGATCCAGGGAAGCGATGCCGCCCTGGGCCTGGGTGCCTTCCCAGCTCTCCCATACGGTGGTAGCGCCCGCCTTGGGCATGAACAGCCAGCCGGGCATTTCCTCGTTTTCCAGCATTCTGTAAGCTGCATCCAAATCTATATCGTCCAGCACATCCAGAATCAGCGGCGTGGACAGGAAGCCGGTGCCTA
>ENA-OPJW01000009-OPJW01000009.1-human-gut-metagenome-genome-assembly--contig:-NODE-9-length-39771-cov-4.241691_pt1 | contig 39771 bp, 64 predicted proteins | sample MGYA00241776_ERZ501677 | MGnify/ENA primary metagenome ERZ501677 (study PRJEB25962, sample SAMEA2042298) | human gut metagenome | biome: human gut; feature: human-associated habitat; material: faeces...
GTGGCGAAGGTTGCCTTTGCTTTTGTCATGGTTGTTTTCCTACTTTCTGCGGCGGTGCGCCGCCTTTTGTACTCTCTTTTTGATGTCGATGGTGTAATCGGCAATCGGGTGCTGCTTTGTCCGCGCTTCCAGCCGGGCTTCGCATCCGGCCTTAAATTCTGCGTACCGGGGGCAGGATGCATGGCAGCCGACGTGACGCTCGGCGCAGTCCTTACACGGGGCGATCATCGCCATTGATTGTTTCTCCCTTTGCCCAGCGAATGAACGCAAGGCGGGGTATCTTCGTCCGGTTGCCGCTGCGGAATGTCGGGAACGGCAAGCGCTCCGGGCAGTCACGCGCCATGAGGGTTATGGCATACGGCGAACATCCCAAGTACGCCGCCGCAACGTTCGAGGAAATGCATCCCTTGTCCATCGCCTCAATCTCTTCAAGTGTCATTTCGCGCGCCTCCCAAAAACTTATCAACGAAATATTTCTGACCTTTGCCGGTAACTTTCGGCGTCCGGGCGGTGAAACTGCCGGTAGCGGATGAATGTACCGTTTCCTTGATGCGGAACAGCTCTAAATCCATGCTTCTCTGCGTCGGCATATTCTTGTCCGAACCGCTATTGCACAGATAACCGTCCTTGCGCAGGATTTCAAAAAGCCGCTTCTCGCCAATGTCCACGCCGTTCTGCCGGATGATCTTTGCAAGGTCACGAATGAGGATGTCATCGTCCGCCGTGCTGATCGCATAGCCGAGAACGGTTGCCGGGCGGTCGGTCTCGATCTTCTCGGCGAGAGCCTGCCGGTGTTCCCGTTCCTCCTTGAGCGCTGTAAGCACTTTAATCATAGAATCGGGGTCGGCAATCATTTTCTCGACCGTGTCCGGCGTGGCGTACATCCCGTGCTTGCGGATGGACGGGATTACCTCATCGGCGATCTTTGCCTGAAACCGTTCCGCCGCTTCGTTCTTCGCTTTCATGGCGAGACGGTAGAAGATGTTTTCGGGGATGAAGTTGGGTCTTTCGCCACAAGTGGCGAAACCGAGTTCCGCGAGGTACTGTTCGACGCGCTTCCAACGAACAACCTCGTTGCCACTTGTGGCAACGGTCGTGAATCCCAGACCGCGGGCGACGGCTTCCAGATTCAGATACGCCGTGCCGTCCTTTTCGTAGCAGCTCACGCCGCTGATTGTGATAATGTCGCTCATTCCTTATCCTCCTTCTTTTCGGCTTTGATGCCGTCCAGTCTGCCCTGCAAGTAGCCGCGGACATAATCCGCGCCGTCCGGCGGGATTTGTTTCAGACTGTCGATGACTTCCTTTGCAGCCTGTTTTTCCTTTTCGCTCATGGTTTCGCCTCCTTTGTGTGATATAATCGGTTAACCGGCTTTAGGTACTGCGCACCCCCTCCGAAAGGAGGTGGGAAAATCAAGAGATTCTATACAGATTCGTTTGCCGAGGCGATCTCGCTCATCGCCAAAGGCTGGAAGCTGGATAGTGTCGCTTATTTCGTCAACGGCGACGGGATAAGCATCATCCTATCTAAGTAACCTAATCCAAGTGCTTTTATATCCCCCGCAGACCTCGGGGGTACGCAGTACCTAAAACCGGCTTGCTGCCGCCCTGCCGGGCGGTTATTTTTTTGAAACCGCTTGACCAAACTGCAAAAGGCAGATAAAGTTTAGTTACCCGTCGGGTCAGAAAGGGGGATTGATAGCGTGCAGACTTTGGTCGAAAGCTTCATGAAACCTCATCTGGGCTCGCCGCAAGTCATTTGACAGCCCCGCTTTCGTGGGCGGCTCACCGGTCGTAGTCAAATGATGTGCAGTTAAGAAACTCCATCGCTCGGAGTAGGTGTCACCAGCACCTGCGCTGTACTGCGAGCCATTCGGGCGGAGCGGGGGTCGGGATGTGAGCGACATCTCGCCCTCGCTCTGTTCCCGCTTTTGCAGCTTGGTCAAACGGTTTTCCTTTCTTCCGCCCTGTCGGGCGGGGGGTGTCAAACTTCCGATCCGCTTAAAATACTGCGTCCCCATGGGGGGAGGTGGTATTCGACGAGATATTACGCAAGTTCCCTGCGTGAAGCTATGGACAAGATAGCTTCCGGCTGGCGGCTTGATAGTATCGCTTGCTTTGTCAGCAATGGCAACTTGAGCATTATCCTATCTAAGTAACCCCAGCACTCTTTTTTCGCTCTGCACAATTCGGGGGCGCAGTATTTTAAGCGGATCAGTTCTTTCTGCGGGCGGTTGGTTGCTTTCTCAACTTGGTTTCATTTTAACGCTACTTAGTTTAAATGTCAAGCAATTTTTGAAACTGGGTTTATAAATTTTTCTTGACTATCAAGAATCCAAATGTTATATTGAATAGCGAAAGGAGGTAGCGCAAAATGGAGACCATAAATAAGCAAATTGCCGCTTTGATCCACGCAAAGGGAATGAACAAGTCGCAGTTTGCGGAGAGCATCAACGTATCGCCGCAGTTTATTTCCGCAGTTTGCACCGGGACTAAGCAGCCGAGCGACCGAACGATCGCTGATATATGCCGCGTGTACAACGTTAACGAGGACTGGCTGCGGGACGGAACGGGCGAGCCGTTCATGCAGCTCTCGCGCGAGGAAACCATCGCGGCGTACGTCGGAAGGATTACCGGCGGACACATCACGGACATTGAGGAGAGCATCATAAAGTTCATGGCGGAAACGCCGGTAGAGGAATGGGAAAACCTCGCCCGCGCCCTGCGGCGGTTTGCCGAGACAATAAAAAAGCCCGATACGGAGTGATCCGTACCGGGCATTTTTTCTGTTGTGGTTACAACATGTTCAAAGCGGTTATGTACAAGAGGTGCAGCATTTTCGTGTCCATGAGGCGCAGGATGCGGACGATCTTCTCAATTTGGCGTTCCTTTTCCATTTTTCCCTCCTTATTTTATTGCCTTTCGACAAATTGCGCCTTGATTATATCGGTAAAAAGAGTTATTCTAAACATATCCACAGTAAAAATTTAATAGGAGTGGGATATTATGAGGAAGAAACTGCTTGCCCTTGCATTAGTCTTTGCGCTCGTTTTTGCCCTTTGCGCGTGCGGCGCGGCGGCTCAAACGGCGAAAGAAGAAGCAAGTCAGGTTGTTGAAGCGACAGCCACACCGGCACCGACACCAGAACCGACGCAGCAGCCGGAACCAGTAATTGATTACGAAATAACGTACACAAACTGCAAAGTTGGAACGGATGACGCCGGGAGAAACACGTTTGCTCAAATCCTTTTCGTCGTCGAAAACAAGGGCGACTGCAATATAACGTTAAGCTATGAAAAACCGAGCTATGTCGATCTCGTGGACGAAGCCGGAAACATTGTTGAAACGAAGAACATCGGTGGCGGTTATCCCAGCGTCATAAAGCCAGGCGAAAAATCGTACTTCTTCCAGCAGGAAGTTATCACAACCGAAGAGCGGAATCTTACAGCCGTTCCGTCCATTGACTTTCAACAAGCATTCGAGGAAATTACTTTTCTGCCGACAAAGGACGTGACCTTCGGCAGAGACACCCGCCCGTATAACCCGTCCGGCGTCGTTGCTTCCGGCATTGTGGAAAACACAACCGGAAAACTGGTAACCTATTGTAACATTTATGTTGTTCTGTTCTCCGGCGATGATCCGGTCGGCGTCATATCGTCTTATATCTCCGATCCGATACATGAGGACAGCGAGGCGGAATTTGAGACAATGGACGGGCGCGAAATGCAGCGCTTTGTCAATTTCAATGATATAACGTCTTATGAGGCGTCCGCTTACATCATAAAGTGAGAAGTGCCCCGGCATTGGCGGCAACCTCTGCCGGGGCTGCACCAGATACACCTTGTAAACCGACTTCATCTGCTGCAATCTTATGGTAGCAGATATTCACCGAAACTCAAGCGCCCGTACGGAAAAACGCTTGCCGTTTCCGCCAATCACCATGTTTAAGCGCTTTCCCGCTGGGAAAATCTTTTGCGGAAGTGATAGTTTTGTCTCAGATTCAGGAATTGCAACCGTTATTCGACGAATATCCATACAAAATGAAAAAAGCCCGTATGGACAAGGGCTTGACGCAGAAGCAGCTTTCCGACATGTCCGGCGTTCCGTATTCTGCCATAACGAAGATGGCAACAAACAACCAAGATGCATTGTTAAACTGCGTAGCGTTGTGCACAGTGCTTGATGTATCAATGGATGAGCTATTCGGGCTGAAAGCGTCCGACAGTAAGGCGGAATTGCACGAGCAGAATCATGAGTTGGAAATCAGCAATATCCGGCAAGAGGGGAATATAAAACGTCTGAAAGAGCTGAACGACATGTTGACAGCGCAGGCCGCGCGGTATCGAACGATCATTTTTATGCTGCTCGGCGTTTGCGCTCTTCTGCTTGTTTCAGTCATTAGCTATATCGTCTTCGACATACAGCTCACAACCGCCGGGCTTTTCCGGTCAGCAAAAACAAGCACGCTTACTGTGTTCCTGGGCCTTGTCGTTCTCGCCTCCATCTGCGCCATCGGGTACGCCGTTCACACGATCCACAAAGGGATGAAAAAATAAAATCTGCCCTCGGTCTGCACCGGGGGCATTGTAATAAGGTGATGGGATGAATTGCCGTAAATGCAAAAAGGAAATACCGGAGAATAGCGCGTTCTGCCTGTTCTGTGGGGCGAAGCAACAGGTAACAGAGCGTAAACGCCGGAAGCGCGGGAACCAGCAGGGGAACGCGATCAAGCGCGGGAAAACGTGGACGGCACGCTGGACGGTGGCGACGCAGAATATCAACGGAGAAATAAGGCAAATCCGAAAGACGTTAGGAGGTTTCCCCACACAAACAGCGGCTCTGGCCTACGCTGCGAATCCTACAGAGCGGAAAGAAAAGCCAAAGTATACGCCGACGCTGAAAACGTACTATGATACATGGGAAGAAACCGCGCTGCCGAAGCTGAGTAAGTCAAAGCAATGCGCGTTTAAGATCGCGTGGAAGCGCTGGGAGGCCCTGCACAATGAGCCGATATTCTCTCTGACCATCAACCAGCTACAGGCGTGTGTTGACGACCAGACGGAAACATATTACCCGGCGCGTGATATGAAAACCGTTATATCCCATTTGTACCAGCGGGCATACGCCGAAGGATACGCGCGGGCGAATCTCGCGCAGTTTATCGAACTGCCGCCTCTGGATGAAAAAGAGCAGCAGCCGTTCACCGAAGAAGAAATAAAAAAGCTATGGAAAGCATACGACGATGGAGACCGTTTTCTCGCGTACCCTCTGTTGATGATATACAGCGGCATGATGCCCGGCGAGCTGATGCGCTGCACCGCCGATATGATCGACGTGGAGAAATGCGAGATCATCGGGTGCGGCATGAAAACGAAAAAGCGCAAGAGTACGCCGCTCGTCTTCCCGGACTGGATTGCGCCGATGGTTGCAGACATGGCCGCGAACGTCACCAGCCAAAAGGGCTATATCGTCGGAATGAACCGGGATAACTTCTATGATGAGTACCACGCGGCGTTACAACGCGCCGGGGTGCGCGATCTGCCGCCGTATTCCTGCCGCCACACAACGGCGACGGCGCTTGCGCTGGCTAAGACCGCGCCGTCTCTGATTCAAGAAATCATGCGGCACACGAAATTCTCCACAACGCAACGGTACATTCACCCAGACATGACAGACGCGCACGAAGCGGTAAACGTGTTGCGGCAATCGTGATTCCCCAAAAGGGGAGAAAATCTGTTATTTCCCGTGTGCTTTATTACCGTTCCGTAGGTCACAAAATAGGTTACAACACCAAAAAAACATAGGAAAATCAATGGTTTTTCTACCCCTGCTAAGGGAGTAGTCGGTGATGAGCCGAGCCCGGGTTCAAATCCCGGCTTCTCCGCCAAAACATTTTGAAATATGCCGGAAATCGTTAGAAATAGCGGTTTCCGGCATATTTTATGCCTGCTTTCGTTCAATTTCAGGGAACTAAAAAATCATCAGCAAACTTGTATTTTACTTTTCAATGCGTTTAAATTTGACTCTTTTATTTTGCGTAGGTCACACGGTAGGTCACATAGCGTTCCGGCGTCGGAGTGATCCCCGGCGCTTCTTTTTTTTATATTTTTTAAAAAAATCTGAAAAACTCTTGACTATGTACGTACATTGGTGTATATTGTACTCACAAAGATGAAAGGGGACACCACGAAAGGAGAACAAAAATGAAAATCAATAATGAATTTACCAACGAAAACGCCCACGAGTGGACAGAGCTTGACCACGTTTATTTGGTACAGGATGAACCGATCAGCGGCACCGGCGATTATTTCGAGAAGGCATTCCGTACGCTGGAAGAGGCGAACGACGACGCCCGCGAGCAGTGGCACTACCTCACAGAGCGTGAGCGCAAGCAGCGGCACATCTGGGTGTTTCGCGTGAATCGTGAAGACCTCGACCAGAGCATCGCCGACGAAGACCTCCCGATTGACTGGAAGGCTTACGGATGCGCCGGATCAACAGAAGGTTGCTTCGACAGTGCGGAGGGGAAATAATGGCAAAGACCGAGCGCGTCAATCTCCGCCTCACGCCGGAGATGAAAGAGAAGTTGCAAAAAGCCGCTGATGCGGAGAACCGGACGCTGACAAACTACATCGAAAACATAATCATCAATGCATTAAAAGAGGAGGGCTGAAAGGCCCTCCTTTTTGCTTTGCTCACTCAACGATACACTCGTAATACCGAACGAGCTTGTCATCGTCCGCGTCCTTATCGCAAAGGAATGCTTCGGCAAGGTCGGCGTAAAACTCCGTGTTGTTGACGTTGAATTTCTTTGCCACCTTGAAGTAGTCCGAGTACAGCATGTTCATGGCGACATAGAACTCCATCGGATCACAGTCTATTTTCTTCTGATCAAGAAGATTCTTGGTCTGCTCGTAGCTCCAATGGGCGCCCCTGCTGCCGTCCTCATTCTCAAGGCCGCGCATCCACTCGTCCGCCATTTCGCGGGTCATGCGGTCGTACCCTCCGGCATAGCCGCGGTCATACTCTCCGCCGTAGCTCTCGCCCATACGCGGCTCATAGGAAAATCCGATTCGGCGGCGGTCGTCGTAGTAGTCCGTGTATTCGTCGCGGTAGTCATTGCGTGGGGCATAGCGCCCGTTGTTGTAATGCTCGCGGCCTCGGCTGTCGCGGTATCTTTCCTGCGGCTCGTAGTCACGGTTATTCTGTATCTGGTAGTCTCGGATGCGTCTGATTCTGTCCGCTCTCATGTCGTAGCTCCTGTCTCCGCGTTAATGGCGGTAAGATCATTGCTCGGCGAGCAGCACGGTTTCCCGATCATTCGGAACGTGCCGCCCGTGGCGTTGGTGACTACAATCGTGCTGTACTTCGTCCGAGTCCGCACACCACACGCAGTTACGGGAGCGCAGCATCGATTCGTCAGCGGGAACTGCGCCGTTCCCGCGCCAATGGTGAACACAACCGGCGCGTTAATCGTCGCCGTCGTTGGGATGCTCTGTGCCAGAACGATGCAGTATTTTTCTCCGTTGGAATAGTTGCCATCTGGGAGATTGACAACAAGATTCCCGCCGGTAAACGTGATCGCTTGGCTAAGAATCAGCCTTTTGCAAAGCTGACAAACGGGTTTGCAAGCCATTATAAACTCCTTTCAGGGGCGGGATTTCCCGCCCCGATCACATTTTCAGCACCCGCAGCAGGTGTTCTGGTTGCAGCAGTAAGGGTTCTGCACCTGATACGCAGGGACGGGGGACGGTCGCAGCGCATTGATGAGCGTCGCGTTCTGTGCGCTCTGCGAAGCGGCAAGCCGCAGCGCCTGATTGTCCGCCTCAAGGGTCTGGATCTTGCTCTGCGTGAGGAAGTCGAGGATAGCACGGGTTCCGGCGTTCTGGTTGTCCGTGATGTCACGGGCAACATTCTGGATGGTGTTCCGGGTATCGCACGCCTGCGTCGCCATGTCATATCGCACCTGTGCGATAGCCTGCCGGTTCTCGCAGCAGCAGTTCTGATTCTGCATCTGCATGGCGTTGAGCTGCTGCATGAGCGCCGCCTGCTGATTGCATCGGGCAAGCTCCGCCGCAGAGAAGCCGCTCGTCACGGCCTGCGTCACACCGGCAAAGCCGTTAAGCATTCCAGTGTTCATCGCGTAGAAGCCGTCACAAACGCCGTTGTTCACCGCGTCGATCTTGCGCTCAACGTTAGCAAAGTCGGAGGCAAGGACATAGCCATCGGTTACACCGCCGGAATTGCCGCCGCCGAAGCCATAGCCGCCGTTGCCCCATCCGAAAATCAGCGCAAAGATGATGATAGCCCACCAACCGTCGCCGCCGAAAAGACCGCCTCGGTTATTGTCGCCCTGCCCGGCAAGAAAGCCGTTCATAAAATCGTCTGCCATAGAAAAAAGCTCCTATCAGTTTATTTACATCCGGGCGCGCGCCTCCCGGCTGCATTCGAGAAGCGGCTTTTAATCAAGATGCCGGAACTGATAGGAGAATGTTTATTTAAGCCCAAGACTTTTGGCGATTTCCTCCACGGTCGTTCCGCGTTCTTTCGCCATGTTCTCCGCCATCTGCCGGAGCTGGTCGGGCGTCTTGCCCTGAACCATCTTTAGCGCCTGTTGCGCTCGCGGATCGCGTCCAGCCATCTGCTGTATTAGCGTCATCTGGTTTCCGCCGGTACGGGCGAGGCTTATCAAATTGAAAATAAGATTATTCATCATCGTCTTCTACCCTCCGGCGCTTTTTCGCTGTCAGCTCCGCCCGCAGAGCGTCAAGGTCGGCTTTCGTCGCGTACTCTACAGCCGGAGTTTGTTCCGGGGTGAAAAGCTTGAAATCAAAGAAGTCGGAAGCCCCTGTCTGCTGGTTAAAACGTTTCAGGTAGATCATGCCGTGCCCGATGTCCGGCATTACGACGCCGAGAGAAAAGTAGTCCGTGCTTGTGGCAATAGCCTCTTCGCGGCTAGTGACCGGCTTGCAGACGTATCCGGGAGCAATCTGCTGCACGGGCTGCGGTCGCTGATATCCGCCGTAAAACTGCTGTGGCTGCTGGTAGTAGTTTTCCATTTCTTCACGTCCTTTCTGCCCCCATTGTCGCATAAAAAAAGAGGGCTAACCCATCGGTTAGCCCTCAATAATCCGTCAAAAACCCATCATTCGATTGCAGCGGCGATCTTGTCCTTGATCGCCCGTATACGGCGCTCGACTTTCTCTGTGCCGTACAGTTCCGTATCCGTCTGCATGGCGAAAGAAATTTGCAAAACGCTCATGCCCTTTGCCCGCAGGCGGAAGATTTTTAATTCTTCGTCGGTAAAGCCGCAGTCCCGCTCAAACTGTTCGCGTAGCTCGCGCGGGAATTGCAGCTTAATCTTTGTCCCTGGCGTTGTTAAACTCCGTAGGAGGCTCTCTGTCGTCATTGGCTACACTCTCCATGTATGCGTTAAAAAGTGTCTCTGCGAGGCGTTCAGACGCCTCGACGCCATTGATGCGGCAGAATATTTTTACGGATTCTTTCATGATTCCGCAGTGTCGGTTTACAAAATTTTTGTTGCCGTCAGGCGGCTTTGAACTTATCGTTCATTTCCTTAACGGCAGCTTCGAGAAGCACCTTAAGCTCGTCCTCCGTGGTTTTGATGCCCTTCTGTTCGAGCATGGAGGCAGCGACAGCCATGGCGCGGGACATCTTCTCGTCGCCGTGGATATCCTTATACACCTGTTCAATGTACGCAACGGTAGTTGCCGCTACCTTGCGCTTGGTATCGGTATTGACATACTTTTCATACTGCTTCGCGGCGTAAGACGCGGCAATGCCGCAGATGGCGAGGATGATGTACTTGATGATTTCCATGCCGTAGGTAGTGATAATCTCGTTCATTGCAAATTCTCCTTACTTCAAAAAATCGTTTTTCTTTAGATGGCCCGCGTAGACGCAGTTAAGATGCTGAATGGTGTTTGCGGCGCGGTTGTTTTCGTATAGCGGGTGGCCGGAGCAGTAGTCCTCGTATCGGTCAACGTCCCGGAGAACGTCCGCCCAATGCTCGGCGGTGTGCAAGACGCCCTGCCGCACCTCATCGCCGAAGCGGAGGATGCGGCTTCGCGCCTCGTCCGCGCGGCACGCAGCGTCGTCCTCGATGTGCTTTACGAGCTTACCGTCTAAGGCGTCCAAACGCTTCACGATCTCGCTTTTGCTCTTACGGTTGGCGAGGATCAGCGAGAAGATGCCAGCAACGGCAGCCCCGCCGCACGCGGTGATGATTGTCTTTATGATTTCCATTTATTTCTCCTACTTTACTCCGAGGATACGGTTTACTTCGCCCTGCACGAGATCGTAAAACCACGTGCCGAGCTTCTGCTTTCGCTCCTCGCCGTTGCCCCACTTCCCGTCAAGCACCTCCTGCGCCATCGCCGAGACGCTTACGCATTCCCCGTCCTTTTCGTAGGGGCGTGGCTCGGCTCCGCCCGCCGCGCCATCGTCAAAATACGAAAGCGGGACGTGCATGATATCAAGGTCAAGTGGCTCCCCGCGGTACTGGTGAAAGATGCATTTCCCAGACAGATCGGGATAATGCTCCCCGTCGTTCCATCCCCACGCCGCGATCCATTTGTCATACCCCGTGTCCCCGATGCGGTTTTCAAACCAGTCGAGATTCGCGTACACACCAGTCCTGTTCCCGGCCTCTTCCATAGCCGCGCAGAAGGTCTTGCACATCGCGGTGATCGTCTCGTTAGACGGGAAGCCGTTCGTCTGCTTGTACCCGTCCGCGTCCTCCATGTCGAACCACACGCCGAGACGGGGCTTCCGGCCATTGAGAAAGCGCAGACACCGCTCCGCCTCCAATTTAGCCGTCTGCACATTCAGCGCATAGCTGTACCAGTAGATGCCCCACGGGATACCGAGCGCGTCGCATTTGGCAATGTTGCGCTCCGCCCATTTGTCGGCATTTCGGATGCCGTAGCCGCCGCGGATGATGACAAAGCCATCTTTGTACGTGGTGAAATCGAAATCGCCCTGATGCTCGGAAACGTCTATACCGTTCATTTCCATGTTCCTCCTGCTTTGAATTCTGCCAGCGCATTTTTCCAAGTGCCGCCCTTGCGGTACAGCGTCGCCTGCTTCCACGTCCCGCCGACCTTGAAATAAAGCGTCGAGCCGAGCAGCGCGGGGGCGGCAAAGGTCGCGGTTTGCGTGGCGACCGGGATGTCAACACCGCCGACATTTGCGGTGATCGTTACGCCTTCTCCGGCTTCTCCGACGAAATAGAACGTTGTCGTTCCTTTTGAGACGCCGAAGGACGTGTCCTCCGTTCCGGTAACGCTGCCGATGTCACACCGAAGCTTCCATTTCTCCGGCGGGTAATAAGTGCCGTAGCTGCCGTTGCCGCTCGTCAGCTCGGCTTTAACTGCAAACTGCCTGCCGTTCAGACGGGCGATGTAGAGCTTTCCGGAAAGGCTCCAATGGTTCGCTGCTCCCGAAACGCTTTTTTCCTGCTCCCAAGCGCTGCCGCTTGGCAGCTCCGGCGCTGTCTGTGACCATGCCATGCCCGCACCTCACTCCGAATACATGAGATAGATATCCCCGTCGCTGCCGAGCTCGGCGCCCGGCTCCGTCGTTCCGGCGTAAACGTGCCGCACCTGATCGGCGGCAAGGCCGAACTTGGTGTAGGGGATGTCGTCGGCAAGCTGACCAGCGCCAACCGTCTTGTCCGCGATCTTCTCCGCCGTAACGACCTTGCCGCCGAGATTCGCTGTGCCTACCGCACCGTTGGCGTTGGACAGCGCTCCAAGATTTGCCCGCGCCGTTGCTGCGTCTGCGGCCCCCGTGCCGCCGGAATCGACGGGCAGCGCCGTGGTCTTAAAGGCCGCGCGGATTTTTGACACGATGTTAGACCAAGGGGTTTTCCGATTCAGCGATACGGAAATATCATAGAATGGGAAATAGTCTCCGTCCGCAAGCGTAGCTTCTGCGGCAAGATCTTTTGTCGCCGCCTGTTTCGCTTCGATCGCATCCGGAATTGTAGTTTCATCATCTGCGCTCACGGGGATATCGTCGCCGGTTAACGTCACGTTGCCGGAGGCGTCCGGCGATTTCGTGTTCACTGACACGACAGAGCCGGAGCCGTTCATTCCGTTATAAACGGAGAATGTGGTAAACTCCCCATTGTCGAACGTGATTTTGTATGTATCCGTCGTACCGGCGGCGTGTGTGCCGCTTTGTAGCGTGATGGACGCTATGCCGTTGCCGTTCTTTACATTGAACGTGGAGGTCGTTCCGTCCGTGAGCGTAACGGTGTAGGTGTCCGTCAAGCCGCTCGTTGCCGTCTTTGCAATGCTCTTGATGGATGAACCGTTTGTTACGGTAAAGTTGGTGCTTGTGTTATCCGAGAACGAGATTTTATAAGTATCCACAAGGCCGGATGTGCTGATTTTCGCAACGCTCGTAATTGCCCGACCATCCATTCCCTTGTCGCCCTTTGCACCGGTCGCGCCGCGTACCGAAGTAGTCTTTACCTCCGTATCGTCAGACATGATGAACGTCAGGGTATAGTCATCGTTTAGGGTAATGCTCTTAATGCCGCCGTGCCCGTCAAGAGCCGTTGCAAGGTCATTGATAAGCACCTGTCCAGTCAGGGACTTTGCCTGTCCCGCCTGCTCCATTACAAACAGGTCTGTCGTTGTTACGGTTGATGCTCTAGGAAGCTCGCCTACTGTTTTGTCTGCCAAGGATTAGCCCTCCTTCGTTTCCGCCGCAATCAATTTCTCGATGAGCAGCTTGATATAAACAAGCTTCTCGAAATTCTCCCATCCATCGACGCGGAGAGTTCCAAGAAGCTCCTTGATTTTGTTCAGTTCTTCCATGATTAAACCTCGCTCGCGTACTTCTGCCGCAGCGCTGCCCGTTGTCCGCCGGTTTCATTGACGAGATATTCAAACTTGGTATAGTGCTCGAATACCGTCTCTTCTCCGTTTGCGGCTACATAGCGGATTTTCGCCGTTTTCTTCTCATCTCCGAAGATCGCCGCCGCTTCCACGAATGAAAGGCCGGTCAGCGTGACATACAGCAGCCCAACCGTAGCAATGCCGCAGAACGCGCAAGGGTATTCACTTCCGTCCATAAAAATAATTTTGTCCACTTTTTCCTCCTTAAATGAGCCGCAATCCTTTGATCTGGTGTGTTACACCGTTAACAGTAAATGTATAAGAGCTATCAACTACCGTTTTCCCGTAAAGGCGAAAAGCCTTGTTGGTAGAAAAGGATCCCGCGGAGGCGTTCATCGCCGCCGCTGTTGCAGCACCGGAAAAAACATCCCCAGCAAAATACCCGTTTGCAACGCCGCCGTTTAAGTATCCATTGGTATTCGCCGTCGTGATTGTTCCAGACCCTATCTGGCTGCCTTGGATTGTTCCGGCGTCGCCGCCGGTCTGTATCCGGTTGGCATAGACATTTCCGGTAAACGTTCCGTCCGTTGCATACAATTGACCGTAACTGTTTACTCGGAATTTACCGCCGCCGAGGGCTATACCGTCCGCTCCGATGTACACACCGTCCACCGTCCCGTACAGTTCCGACAACTTGTTATATATGGCGTTCTGTGTGATGGTAAACCCGCTATCCTTGCTGCCGATGAATCCGGACGTTGCCGTTATCTTGCCGGTGATGTCTACGCCGTCTTTCGTAGCCCTGAACACTTCCTGCCCGGAGCTTTCCAGAACAAACCCGTCCGCCGTCAAAGACCAACCAAAAGAGGCGGAATTGCCGCCGGTCTTCGTCACTCTCGCAGCGATCTCCTGCGCGTGCAGTTCCAAAGCCGCCCGCATTTCCGCTTCGCTCGTTTCTCTGGCCGTGACCTCCGCCTGAATGCTCGCGGCATTAACTCTAAGGCTTGCCCGCGTCTCGGCAAACTGCCGGGTGGTCTTCCGGTCGGTCGGGGATTTGTAGGGGTACTCATGGTCAACTGCGTTCTCCTGCGGTGCGGCGATACGCGCCGCCATCAGCGTGGAGAAATTCGTTTCGTTGACATAGATTCCAGAGAAAACGCCGTTGATGGTAACGCCGTCGCCTAACTCTGCCGCAGGATCAAGCTTCGCCCATTCCGTGTCATACGGTCGATAGACAAACTCCCCGATGCTCTCTAAGATGTCGTTCGCCATCTGTTGAGAACCCCACGGGCAGTCAAGCTCTAAGACATTATCGCCCGTTCCGGCCTCGTAGCAGGAATCATCGTCAACGTTGATGCGGACTTTGGTGTATTTCGGCAGTTCCGGCGTTGAAGTGTATCCCTTTGCGCTTCTTCCGATAAAAACCGATTCAGACAAGGATCCTGTCACCTCCGAACGTGAGGACATACCCGGCAGTATCCACAAGATAGTGTGTCTCAATGCCGATCTCATTCAGCCGGACAAGACGGAGCTTTCCATCGTCCGACATGATGAAATTTCCCGCGTACATTGCCGCGATATATCCGAGGATTTCCCTCATAGCGTATCCGCCGGGATACTGCACCGGATACCCACGCTGCATGATGTCAAACGTGCGTGGATCGACCTCCACGCCCATATGCCCAGCAATAAGGCTTACAACGTCAATGTCCGTTTTGGGCCATTCGCCGATGTCCCCATTCACAGGAAAATCGTTCTCGGCCTTTAACATCGCGTCGTATCCGTGGAATACGATCTCGTCCGTGCTCTCTCCGTCGGAGCGTGTATCGATATAGAACACGCCCTTTGGTAGCCATTCGCTTTCCTTCGTGTCATTCACAGCACGGATAAACGGCTTGATGGAGGACATTCTCTTGATCGTCGCCGTCGGCTTTACCATCGTGACATCGATTTCCGCGGCTACACAGCACCCGACCATCGGCTTATCGTCCGTGAAAAGGTGCTGCGTGGTCTTGATCTCTTTGAGCATGTTCCCGCCGTATCCGCCGGAATCGGAATCGTAATAAATCCTCGTCCCGCCAAACGTGATATAATCGGCGTGCTCATCGATCAAATAAAACTCGTCGCCGATGACGAGCTTGGTCTCGAACCAATGCGTACCGGCGACGATTTCCTTGTAGGTTGCGCTTGTGTTCTGCATGGCTATCTCTCCACAAGGGCGAGCGCATCAATGTTCCAGCGTTCTTTCCCATCACCGAAAGATGTATCGACCGTAGCCTTGCCGGTGCTGTTGTACATCGTCGTGACTTGCGTACCCTTTAACCACGGGTTTGTGTATGTTACTTCGACGTACTCCGGCATAAGCGTCGGTAGAACGATCTCGGCGTCTTTGGTGTACAGCGGCTTAAAAGTTGCATCAATGCGGAATTTCGTTGCGATCCGCGCCCGGTGCATCGTGTAATCCATCGTGCGCCCCGCGTCCGAGCTGTCGCCATCCTCTCTGGTCACGGTGTACCCGCCGCCGTCAAGATACGGAAGCATATCAACGCCGTTGACAATCAATTTCATTTGCCGCGCCCCCTGTTCCGCTCCTCAGTGTAGGTGTACATGATCTCCCCGACCTTGCGCTTATCAAGGTAAACGTCGCTCGGTCTGATTTGTTCGTTGCCACGCGCAGTTAAACGGTCGAGAAGCGCGTCCAGCTTACTTTCCAACTCTGGGGATATACCATACCCATATCCGGAGAAAAACGCATTAGGCGGCACTACGCCGCCCATAGCAACGGCGGGCATTTTCATGCTCAAACCGGCGAACTTATCCGTCATACGGTCAACAATGCCGTCTGCGACCATCGACACCCACTGCGTGTTTCTCTCAAGCGGAATGACGGCCTCCGAGCCATCTTCACCGGCAATAAACGGAGTACCCTTTTTGACGATGCCGCCCTTGGCGAGACGCGGAATAGATACAGAGCTTGCACGCCAGTTTATACCGCCGCCGCCGAAGAATTGCAAAACGCTGCTGAACGCTCCGACGAGGTTGTTGAACATCGTAATAACGCCGTTTACAAACGCTTCCACAGTGCCAAGGATGCTGTTGATAAGGGACGCGCCCCAGCGTTTGATTTCAAGCCATACGTCGATCCACGCGCTCTTGATCTTGTCAAGCGCCGCCGACCAATCGCCTGTGGCGAAACCGTACACAACAGCGGCCAATGTTTCAAAGATAGCCTTTATAAGTGACAATGCCGTGCGAATAGCGCCGACGATATTGTTAAAAGAATACTGAACGACGCCGTAAAGCAGAATGAATACTTGCGAAAGGACGTTGCCCTTTTCGGAAAGCGTTTTCAGCGCATTGTCGAACCACCCATTGACTATGCCGCTGATCTTGTCGAAAAACGCGGTGATGTCGTCCCACCACCCGGACAGGAATGATCCGAGAGCAAGGAACGCTCCGATTGCAAGCGGTATCCACGAACCGGTGAGAAGGGCAAGACCGATACCGATTTTAAGAAATCCGGTTGACATCTCCGCGCACATGTCTTTCGTAAGGCTTCCGGTGTTGATGAAATTTTTAAAAGCATCAATCAAATCCAGAGTGCCGAAAACAATCAGCGCAATACTCGCGGCAGTTTTTCCGAACGCAAGCCCGATAGCAAGCGCCGCAATTCCCTCCAACAGGTTTTTGATAAGTCCGAGATTGTTCTTGATCTTGTCGCTGATCGCTACATCTTCATACTTGATCCCGCTGCCGGAACCGCCCCCGCCGCCGGAGGACGAATCCTGCGCAATGGTCAGCGTATCAATGCCCATGAGCTGCTTTTTCATTTCCTTTGCAGCGCCAGCGCCGGAGGATAGATTGTCGCTTAACTTTCCAGTGTTGGTTATGGCTCGCTTGAATGTGCTTTTCCCGCTAAGAGCCGCAAAGAACGCCGCGATAGCGTCCACGGCCTTTGTGATCCAGCCGATGAGCGTCTGCAATACCGGGATGACAGCAGTAAGAATTGGGGCGAACGCAGCGCCCCATGACGCCTTTAGCCCCTGCAAAGACGCTTTCAGTTCGTTAATGCTTTTCTTCGTCTCAGGGTCGTTCTCGGCATAAGCCTTTACAGCTTCAATGGTGTATTGCTTTAGCTTTCGGAAAAGAACGAACAGCGAGCGGATACCGATGCCATATTTGAGCAGATTCTTTATGCCGCTTTTGATGGACTGCTGCGCCCCCTCCATTGCGGCCTTGATGTCAGCGCCTTTGGACGCATCGGTGATTGTTTGCGTCAGCTCCCCGGCTCTTTTTTTCTGTTCTTCCAGCTCCGCCGTCTGCTGTTTCAGTTTGTCAACGATTTTCGCGTCCTGCGCTTCAAGCCGCTGTGCGGCTTTCTCTTTCGCCGCGAGAATCTTTTCCTGTTCGGAAAGCTGCGCTTTGATTTCCGCCTGCCGCTGGGTCTCTTCGATCCATGTCTGCGGATCAGCGTTGGCGTTAATTGCGGTTTTTGCCTCGCTCTCGGCCAATGAGGATTTCAGCTTTTCGACCTTATCATAAGCCTGCGCCGCCTCGTCCTGCGCCTGTTTGAGCTGTTCAACGATGGGTGCGCGTTTCGCCTCGCCGCTCTCTATGTTCTTTTTGAGCCTGTCCATGTCGCGTTGGAGCTTATCCAATTCTTTGGCGGCTTGCCCGGCGTCGATTTCTACCGGGAATCTAAGTTCTGTCGCCATCGCATCACGTCCATTTCTTCAACATTTCTTCGTCCTCTGCTGTGTACTTCGTCGGGAGCGTTACCAAGTCCCGATTCTGCCGTAGCCATTCCCGCTCGTATTTTTCGAGCTTTTTACCTTTGGCAAGTTTCGAGCGCAGCGACACGATCTGCGAGAATGCGCAGTCCCCGCCTATCTCCATGTACGCGCCCATGAACGTCCACCAGTGGAGATATTCGACCGAGCGGCATTCGTAGCCGAGCACACGGTTGACCGGCGCGACGATATACGGGAAGTCCTTTTCCCAATCCACAAGGCGGGCGGATTTCTTCCCGTGCGGCTGTCCGAGATCGATAAACCAGAAGCACTTCTCCAATGCCTCCGAATAGTCAGTCAGTTTTTCCCAATCGGGGAAAATCGTCTGTATTGTCGCCTCCGCCTTGTCCGCATCGGAAAAATCAGGGTCATTCAGAGCCTCTATGAGGTCGAGAATAACCCTGTAGTCCGAGCGTATCGCATGGTCTGCACCGCCGACGGCAAGCGACATCGGCAGGGAGTAGATCATTTCTTGAATTTTGCGAGATACTTTTGCAGCTTCGGATTCGTCTTTTTCTTTTCCGCCGTAAAGGTATCGTTCATGTTGTCGATGAGGCAGAGCATCAGGTTGCACCACACGGGAAGGCCGTCCGCCATCGCATAGGTGTTCATCGTGCCATACAGGGGAGTGCAAACATCAAAGCCAAAAAGCCCGTTGATAAGCTCTCTCATCTCCCCGTCCATCGCACGGGCGGCAGCAAAGATTTTCTTCGCTTCATTCTCCCCGGCGAGCATCGCCTGATATTTGTCCTGCTGCTTGTCCATCGCGTCAAACGCATTAAAAACGCGCTCGATAAAGTCAATGTCGGTGAGGTTGAGCAACACCGTCACCTTTCCGTTGATGGAGATTTCCTGCACTCCGGTATCATGTCTAAGTTCAAGCATTGCTTAACCTCCTGAAAATTAGGTCTCCGGCGTAAACTCGATAGCGCCGCTAGTGCCCTTCGTGGCCGTGCCCTTCGTGCGCGTGCCGCCATAGGTTACATTGATGGGCATACCGACGCTACCGCCGCCCTCACCGCCGAGACCAGTAACCTCGACCATGCAGGATTCGTAGCGCTCGGCAAATCCAGCGTAAGTGTGGACGATGAGCATGTCCATAGCCGCAAGCGCCATCGCGTCCTGATCGACAACGGCGAGCTTCCAAATCTTCTGCTGCGCCGCGTCGCCGCTGTCCAGCTCGCACGGCTCGAAAGACTGCGTAATGACAGGCTTCTTCATCGTGCCGTAGGTATCGCCGAGAATGTCTTTCTTGCTCTCGGTAGACCAGTCGTATTCCTCGGAGCTGTCCTCCACGCGCTTGCCGATCACCGACCAAACAGGAGCGGAACTCGTGCCGGTATTCAGATAAGCGAGAAGCAGCTCACGCGCCACAGTCTGCCCCGCAGTAGTGGTAAACGTGTATTCAGCCATTCGTTATATCACCTCGTAAATTAAAGTTAAGAGGATCTGGTGATCCTCTATGTCTCCTTCGTATCGGGCAAAAAGAGCCGCCGCCGTGTCTCGTTTGACTTTGCGCACGCGGATATCGTCCGCAATCGTCAGGCTATCCACGTTCGCCTCCGCCCACGCGCCGTATGCATCCAGCACCTCGTCAGCGCTCATTCTCTCGTCGGCGTTCTTCGCCGGGACGCGATAAATAAGTTTGAACTGGTACTGCGCCTGATACGAGCCGTCGATAAACTGCTTGGTTTTGTACGCCGCCTGAATGGTGGAAATGCATAAACCGCTTTTCTCGCCAAGCCATTCAAAGTCGAGCTTGGAAAGCGGCTTATCCGGATACGCATTCAACCATTGCCGCACGGCGCGGCTCACGTCTGCATTTTCTTCCGCAGACACTAAGGTTTTAGGTTTCTGTTCATCCAAGGGACGAGATCACCGCCTTTTCTGCGACACGCGCCCACTTGTCGCCGTTTTTCTTGTAAGATGCGTCCATCCAATGGGATTGAGCTTGCGGGTGCATGTCCGTCGTAAAAACAAGGTCTTTCGCCGTCGGAGTGAGCGTTGCACCCTTGTGCCAGCGCAATCCTACATCCGGTATGTTCATTGGGCCTTTACCAGTGGCGGCGTCAACCATGACTTTGCCTTCGTACAGATATCGGTCTTGGTCGCCGGTATAGACGATCTCGTTTCCATCCGTCCGAGCCATGTTTGAGAAAACGCCCGTCAGCGCAGGGACAAAGGGAATCGTGTCTTTCAGCGCTTGCGTTGCAACAACGATCTCCGCCGCTTTACAGGCGGATTTGAAGTCTTCCACGCTCACGGTCTTGATCTTTAGCGTGATCCTCATTTGCCGCCGACCTGCCAATGCATCATGTCGCCGCCAAAATCGCGGACATCAACCGTGCTCACGTCAAAGGCGTAATCGTATTTCTCTTGCAGCTGCGCAAGGCTCATCATTTCGGAGACCTCGCCTTTGACAAAGTAGGTGGACGTGGAATTGCTATGTCCGCCGCTATCCAGCGTCCACAATCCCTGTTGATCCGCCGCCGCATAGAACGCTTTTGGCTCGACATACGTTTTCTTGTCGCCGGTCGTACTGACCGCATCAACGGAAAATGGGATGTAAAGAGTAGCGGCGTCAGCGTCGGCAAGACCCGTCTTTGCAACGTTTGTTCCCTTGGACATATCCAACAGCACACCACGCAGGACGGTAATGCTGTTATGCATCTTTAAGTCGTCGTCCTCGTAGGAGTTAAAGACAGTCACAGTATGTGGGAACACAGCGCTGCCCTCCTCTGTACAAAAGCCCCGTCCATGCCAGATAGTCCATGGCGATGTTTTCCAGCGTTTTCCGGGCGGCTTCCGCCGTCTCCGTTCCGCTTGCGTATGTTTTGCTCCACGCGCCTACGGTCTGGCTCTTGACCTCGCCTCCGCTCATGCTCTGCGCTTTGGCGTTCTCGATGATCTGGTACTGTTCCGCCAGCGCACAGCAGCACATTGCAAGGGCGTTGTCATCGTCCGGGTAATCCTTCGCCTTGCCTATCGTGTAATAGTCAATGAAGGAGCTTGCCCGCTTGGATGCACGGGCAAACTCCTGTTCCGTCAGGGCGCTGCCGAGATAAGTATCGGTGTAAAACGTGTATGTTGCGTACATCTGCGCCCCTCCGGTTTATCAACCCACGGTAACGGCGGCAGTACCGGACTTCGTGCCGTCCTGCTTGGAAGTCGCGGTAACGGTCAGCGCAGTATTCGTCTCGTTGGAGGCGATGGTCAGCGTGCCGTTCTCATCAATCTTCGTCCCAGCCTTAACAGCAGCCGTGCCGGAAACGCTCCACAGCACTCCGTTAGACACCGCACCCTCGCCGGTCACAGCGGCGGCAAACGCCTTGCTCGCACCCTTAGCAACGGTAGCGGTGGCCGGGGTTACGGTAACGGTGTTGACCGTACCGGCGGGAGCATACACCGCGAACGGGCAGTACTTCGACAGGGTATCGTTGTACGCCGTCTTCGGGTTCGGGATTTCCCAGCCGAGACGCATAACCGCACGCAGAGCGACCATGTCATTCTGCATGAGGTTGTAAACGATGGAGTTGTCGGAAGGATCCTGCACAACGCCCTGATCGAAAATCTTGAACGTGATGTCCTGGCGAATGGAGTACACCAGCTCCGACCAGTCACCGGCAAACATAAGCGCCTTGGCAGTGTCAAAAGCGCCGTTGCGCGGGAAGTACATAGGAGATCCGTCCAGCGCATAAGGCGTCGCGCCCTGCATATCGGTTTTGAAGATGGGATTGCCGTTCAGGTCTTTCAGACCGCGCAGCTTCGCGCGCATCTGGATAGCGGACATAATGCCGTTGACGAGATAGCCGCTTTCCTCGACCTTGGCGATCACGCCGCCCTCGGCGAGAAGGTCATCATAGATGTACGGCGTCGCAGCCACGACGGAACCAGCCTTCGTGCAAGTCTCAAGGACGCTGTCGCGCCAAGAGGTGGGCTTGTTCGTGCCGAACAGGATCGCGCCGTCAATGACCTTACCGAACGCCTCGACCAGACGCGGGCGGACTTCGCCCCAGATGTCATAATCAGCATCGTCAAGCACCGCCTCAGGAATGGGGACGATAACGGCGATCTCTTCGGCATAGATTTTCTTCTTGTCCCACTTCATCTTGGTAGTCTGCTTCATGCCGGTATCGCCGTTCACGAAGTAGGCAGTGGGAAGCATGTCCAGAACGTTCATCGTCTGGGTCTTGCTCGTCATGTTGGGGAGACGGCGGCCCATCTGGAGGACGGCGCTGCCCTCGGTCACGCCCTGAATGATCTCACGGGTGACAGGTTCCGGGATAAGCCCGGAAAGGTCAGTTCTGTTTACAATGTTAGTAGCCATATTAGTCATGTTTACCTCACAATTCTCATTTAAATTTGCCCCGAATAAGGGCGTTCATAGCGTCGTTCGTGCCATTAGCACTGTTGGCGCTGTTGCCGACGTGCGCGGACATATCCACACGCACGGAGGCGGGTTTGCGATCTTTCAGAAATTCGTCGGCTGCCTTTTCAAAGCTCACCGTGTCCGTCACTTTCTGCCCGATCTTAAAGCAGTAAAATTCCAGCTCATCAGCCGAAACGCCCTTTGCGGTCAGATACTTTTCCCGCTCAAACTGCGTAACCTTCGCTTCTGCGGCAAGTCGCGCCGCCTTTTCGGTGTCGCGCTCTTTCTCTATGCCTTTGAGCTTGTCCGCTTCGCTCTGCTGATTGGCTTTCCAAGCCTTATAAGCGTTCAATTCTTCCTCGCTGGGCATCCCTTTGGTTGCCCGCGCAAGACGCTTTGCAACGATGTTGTCTACTTCGGCCTGTGTGAAAGTAGCCTCGTTCCCGCCATCGGCGGTGTTGGGATTGGTATTCGGTTCTGCCATGATAATTCCTCCGTTTTCCGCCCGTCGGCGTATTCCGTTTATGCCCGTCGGCAAACAAAAAAGGAGCCTATCCCCGTTGGGACAAACTCCTTGAATGTTTTATTAAATTGCGGCTCGTGCGGGCGTTCCCTCCCGCGTCAACCGCGCCGGGCAGCCGTAAGCGCCCGGTGCCACAGCGAGCGAACCCGCCATGCGCTCTTGCACGATTTAATGACGCCTTACTTGGCGGCGCGAGCTGGACTTGAACCAGCAACAACAGGTTCAGAGCCTGTTGTGTTCCCGTTACACCATCGCGCTATATGCATGGCCGCTGTTGAGCAGTAGCGGCACGGTATTTGTATCCCCCTCCGCAGGGGCAAGACAGAGGGAAAGGAAGGAAACCCCTGCCGAAGCAAGACCGTTATTTCTGTACCCGCCACAAGGTCAGGCGGCGCTCTCTGTTATGCTTTTGAAGAATAGGTATAGAAAAAGCACCGTGTGTTTACACGATGCTTAAATACTAAGATATTTGTCTGTGTTTTCTCGCTTCTCGATAACAATTCCGTCCGCGCCTTTTCGCGCTGTCAAAAGTATTTCAGCGGGAGATTCATCAAGTAGCCCGGCAGAGGAGCTTGCATTGTTCGCTCGTTGAATGAACAATACATTATTGTTCCCGCACCGAGGGCTTGTCTTGACTTTTTCATAGTCTAAATTGTTCGCCTTGCAAAACTCTTGTATCGCAAGCAAAAAAACATCAAACATATTCGATCACTCCGTGGAAAAGCACATATAACGTCCGAGCGAATTGTAAATGACGCTTGTTTTTTGTCCAAACGCTTTCAAAACTTCATAGTCACCACCGGAAGCTATCAATGTATTCTCGTCCGATCCCGGGTGGGTATGACCACTCCATCTATATCCATTATACGCTAATTCCTTAGCTTTTGCAATGTCAATATTAACCTTTGTGCTGCTTCCACGGATGATAAGTCTTTCTCCGCCTTTTGTAAACAGAGCATATTCGACACCAGTCTTGGCGGTAAGAGCGCTAAGATCGTTTAGGCTTACATCCGCTTTCCTTACGGTTACTCTGGAATCATATTCGGTGAGCCGTGACAAGAGATTTTCTTGCCTCTTATTCAACTCGACATTATATTGCAATACTGCAGATGGTCTGCCTTTTGCCGTATTCCTTGAGTTTACCGGACTGTTTATTTGCTGCCTATCAAGATAATCTTTGTTTGCTTTTGCAGCTTCTCGCGCTTCTTTTGGCCCAAACTCCGCGATGTTTCCGCGCTCGTATTGTGGCCTTAGTCCCGCCGCCTTGCTGAACGCCTTGTATTCCTCGTTGAGACGACGATACCGCACTGCCTTGGTGGTATACTCCTCGTCATCTCCGCGCCCTTTGGCGGCGATCAGCTCACGTTTAACTTTACGTAGCGATGCCTCAACCTGTCTTTGCTTTTGCGTCGCCTCGTAAAAGGTGTACTGCTTGCCATCAAACTCAAAAGGCGGCGGATCAATGTTCTCCAATTCCTCATCGGTATACGTCCGCTCGGAGACGCCCTCGATCCAGATGTGGTACATATGGCGGCAGTTAGCGCCGCACAAGCCGTCCACCTCGTCAAGACCGCAGACCTCATATATAGACGGGTAAATATCGCCGGTACGGACGGAATAAACGCGCCCCTGCCATTTCTTGTGGCTCGCCCATGGCGTTTTTCCCTCTCCGTCACGCGCTCCGCGGTGAGCTGTAACCTCTCTGTACGGCGTGTCCATCAACGTCGCCGTCTGCTCGGTGTATTGCCGGGAAAGCTGGGTAACGCCCGTCATAACAGCTCTGCGGGCAGCAACATCAACACGGTTATGCCAACCGGATTCATAGTCAACATACTGCAAGCCGCTGTCCGTCAGCATCTTCGTTGCGTCACGGATCGCCACGTTATAGCTCTGCCCGCTCTCCACGCGCATCAAGGCATCGTCAAGCACGCGCTGGTACATCCTGCCTATATCATCGACCTTTACCGTGCCGTCCGGCGCTCTGTACGCAAAGCCCATGCTTCGGGTAATGTTCGTCAGCTCTCCAAGCGTCTGCATCTCAATGGCGTTGATTTCCTGAACGAACAGGTCAGCATTGAAGTTGTTTTCGCCGAGAATGAGGTTGTCGTCGATCAGCGTATCAAAATACTGCTGATTGCGTTGAACGGCCTTGTTCCATGCGGCGTCAAACTCGCTCTGCGTGAGCTTTAGGGTCTTCCTGATATACTCGTTGATTTTCTTGTAATCATATCCCCGCCGCTGCAAAGACCGTATATGCTCTATTGCCGTCTCCGTCATTTCTCCGGTCATGGCAACACGGGAGCATATGTCCTCAAGGATTTGCTCTTCTAAACGCTGATAGAGCCGCATAAGCGGCAGTGGCAGGGAGTACATGAACTCCGGCGTGATCGGGTATTTCATTCATTTTCGCCCGATACAAGCGCCTCCATCTTCGGCAGGGCGGCTTTTGCCGTCGCCTCGTCTTCGTTCATATAGCGCATTCTGAACTCATACGGCTGCATGATCCCCATCTGCACCATACGCGCATCTCGGTTAAATTCTGATTCCTTGTCCTCAATGATGGAATCATCGAAATCAACCGTGATCTCAACGTCCTCGTCCAGCCCGGCGTTCATGTAAGCATTGCCCATTCGGAGCAGGACGCGGCACAGCTCAATGAGAACGCTTTCAAGGATGATCTCGTGCTTTTTAATCGTGCGGAACATCTCAGAGTTTTCGCTTATGATCTGCGTCGCTGTGGAGACATTGCCATTGTCGTATTTGTAATGGTTCTCGCCGAATCCGCACTTGCTCGACAGAAGATTAAGCATATCCTGAATCCCGGCGTTGTGTTCCGCCGTGCGAAGGTTCATGTTGATCTCTTTGATGATATCGCCGTCCTTCCCGTCGGCAGGGAGAACATAAAAAACAACGTCGCTTGTATCGAAGAGCGGCTCTCCCGTGTGGAAATTCTTTGTCGCCTGCGGCTTGATCATGACGCGCTTCTTGCCAAGCTGGAACTCGTTCACATAGCTGTCGTATGTCAGGTCAACACCCTTTAGCTGATCTATGGCGTTGGCAAATACCGAAATGCCCATCGGCAGGGTTGCATCAACGTTGTTGACGATGTTGAGCCGGTCAATGACGAACATCCGCTGCGTGAATGGCGTATGCACGACCGGAGCAACGTTTTCAAACCCCGGAACATCGGCAAGTTTCACCTCTGACAGACTGCCCTTTGTGTCACGATACAAAAGGTTTTCGATGTCGTATGTTCCCTTTTCCGTTCGCTTGTGGATGCAGATGTAAAGGTAAGAATCTTTCTTTATTGCCTTGTGCGATCCGAACGCGCATTCGGTTACGATGCCGTTCTCCCATGTAAGAGGAAGAATAAGGTCAGCCGGTACATAGTCAATGCGGATTTCCCCGCCGCTGCCGTTCACCTTGCCTGTCTGCTCATCAACAGACGCATTAACGACCGTCGGAACATAAGCAACCGTGCCGCGCGCCGCCTTGATCTCCTGCATCTCGTTCGATTTGACGGTGAAGTTGTTCCGCTCAAAAACGGAATCGATGAAAGCCTGCTCTGGCTTCCCCTCGAGCGTTATCTTGCATTTTTCGTTCAGCAAAAGGTTCGCCCAATCCTCACAAACCTTTTTCGCCATGCCGAGAGAGTACAGGCGGCACTGGACGAACTTCATGCCGTTCCAGATGCGGTACCGGTGGAACTGTTTCACGTAACCGTCATACCAGCTCTTCCAATTCTCTATGTAAGTGTAAAACTCTTCCGGCACGGTTGTATATCCCCGCGCCCGTAAAACCTCGTAAATGTTCATTTATGCTTTCACTCCGTACAATCTGAAAACTCTTTCGAGCGCATAGCGCGTGCTGTCTATTGTATGGTTGTCCTTGTCCGGGTATCCGCTTATCACGTTGCCTTCCCGGTCTCGCTCAAATTCGTAATTTACAAACTCTCGGTAAACCGTCGGCGTCCTCTCCGGGTCAATGATAAATTTCCGGTTCTGTAACCACTTCATTCCGTACTCGACGCTTCCCGGCCCTTTGATTGCAGCAAAAGCGTCCACGCCACAGGCTCGGAAATCATCGACACTCTTCGTCTCCGCGCGGTCGCAAGTCACGGGGAAATCGTCATATCCGCGGCTCTTTATCCACTCGGCATTGTCCGCGTTGCTCGTCTTGTTGTTGCAATGCTCATCAATAAAATATATCGTCTCATGCGCTACGTCATAATGAACACGAACAAAGGCGTAAATGTCCGGGTAATATCCCCAGTCAACGCCTTGGTATATCCGGTCGAAGTGTTTTATCTCGTCGTCCGTTATCCGTCTTGCCTCTATGTTATCAAAAACGTTTCCGCCGTCGCCGTTCGGAATGCCGAGATATTCATGCTCGTATGCCGACGGATTAACCTCTTTCAGATGTTCTGCGTCGTTGAGAAACATCGTTCCGAGCCATTCGGCGGGAGCGTCCATATAGGTTGAGTGATGGACAATGCGGTTTTTGTCCGGCTCTAAAAGCTGCTGATTCACCCAGTTTGCGCGGCTCTTTGGCGGGTTGTACGATCCGAAGAAATAGGAATCAACGCCGCCGCGGAGTACCGACTGCTTAACGCTTCGTTCTTCCGCAGCCCCGGCGAGCTGGTCGCGTTCTTCTATCCAGAGAATCCCTATATACCCAAATGGCGGTTTTATAGATTTCAACTTTACCGGATCGTCGCAGCCTCGAAAATATATCTTTTGCCCGGTCTTCTTAAGCGTAATCTCCGGCGGGTGAGTTTTGAAATCAAATTCGCTATAAAGCCCCATCTCGTTTATTGCCCATTGGATTTGCGAAAACACACTGTCCTTTAACGTGTTCGTCTGCTTTCGCACAACACAAGCGTGCATCATGGGGTTGTTTTTCAAAAGCTCTGTTAGCTTTTCCGAAATATACGTCGATTTCAGACCACCGCGCCCGCCCTCAAAGATATAGTCCTTGTTCGGCTCGATCTGCCGGTTGATGTCAACAAAAGCCTTTCCAATAAGGTCATCAGGAATCCTGCACGGCTTATCCTCTGCCGCCGCGTCGTTTGTCCAGTTTTCCCACCGGTCAACTGCTCTGTCATCGCCGCTTATCGCCTTGCCGTATACGCCCGCTACAATAGCGGCATTACATGTCATGTCCTCGTCATCAATGGCGAGACCGGCGCGCGTGATCTGGCTTTTGAGCTTTTCCGGCGCGGGCTGCTGTGCTATCGACTTTGCGATGTTTGCGAGGCTCTTGTTTTCTCTCTTTGCCTCGCCGGAGGCTATGCCTCCTTTTCGGCCATTTTTCACGGCTTCATCACGGCTTTGATCCGATGTAAAGTGCTTGAGGTTATCTTCTTTTTTGCGTGGCATACCCTCCCTCCCTTGGAGTTAAAAAAGCCGCCTATAATATGTCAGGCGTTAGCTTTCGACTTCTTAATTTTCCCCTTTTTTGCTGGCGCTGAATGAATTTCTGCATGTCCCGTTTTAGATACGGACTGTTCGTTTTCGCTATGATTGCCTTCGCTTCTTCAATCGTCATGGAGCAGCACCGCTTCCTTTCCTGTGAACTTCTGCCAACGGTCTATAATCACATCAACAAATTTCGGGTCAAACTCCATGCAGTATGCACGCCGTCCGTTCTGCTCAGCCGCCATGATCGTAGTGCCAGAGCCAGAGAATAAATCAAGCACATTCTCTCCCGGCTTACTCGAGCACTGCATTTGATAGTCAAACAACTTAATCGGCTTCATCGTCGGATGTTCCGCAGATCGCAGTGGCTTATCAAAATTCAGAACCGTTGTCTGGCGGCGGTTTTTGAAGAAATAATGCGATTTCCCCTTTGTCCACCCGTATAAACAAGGCTCGTGTTCGTTTTCTTCTGTTTCGCTCTCGCCGTAAAGGCATGGCTCGTGCCGCCATTGAAAGTCCTGCCGTCCGAGAACCATCGAATTCTTCACCCATATAAGGCATTGCCGAACACGCAGCATTGCATCACGGCACGCACCGCGAAAATTGTACCCCTCACTGTCGGCGTGCCAAATATAAAACGGCGCTCCCGGCTTCATCACCGCCGCGGCATTGGAGAATGCGTCTGTGAGGAATCGGCGAAACGCGGTATCTTCCATGTTATCGTTTTTAATCTTTCCGGCGGTGCCCTGATAGTCCACATTGTACGGCGGGTCGGTGAGAAGCAAATCCATCTGTGCCCCTCCCACAAGACTTTGTACGTCCGTCAAAGACGTACTGTCTCCGCACATGAGGCGATGGTCGCCAAGCTGGTACACATCGCCCATTTTGCTTTTCGGCTCTTGCGGAAGGACAGGATCGTAATCATCTTCGACAACGGAATCGTCCAGCTCGTCACGCAGACCCCAGTCAAAATCAAACGCTGACAGGTCGATCTCCGGCAACTCCATCGAAAGAAGATCCATGTCCCAATCGCTCTCGTTGGTCTTATTGTCCACGAGGCGCAGGGCGTTTACCTGTTCCGGCGTTAGATCATCTACACAGACACACGGAACGGCTTCCATTCCCAACTTCTTCGCCGCCAGAACGCGGCAATGGCCGATGACGATCACGCCGTCGCGGTCGATTACTACAGGCTGGACAAATCCGTATTGCCGGATGCTCTCCGCCACGTTGTCGATCTGCCGCTTACCGTGCTTCTTTGCGTTCCGCGCATACGGCACGATTTCCCCAATGGGGATATTTTTTACATCCATAACCTTCTCCATCTCCGCCGCCCCCTCCGCTGCGTACGGCTTTCCCGCCTTTCGGCAACAAATCCATCAAAAAAAAAGCCACGCTTTGGCGCTCGGTGATCGTCCGGCGTCTCTGCGTGGCTTTGGATGATACTATTATACCACGGATTTTTGAAAAGTTACTGTCTCGAAACTTCCATCAGATTGCCGCGGAGCTGTACCGGGCGGCGCAGTAGTTTTCCAACGCCCGAATTGCTCGCTTCCATACTGTCGCTTCCTCGGCTATGGCAAGCTCTTGGCACAGCCGTTCCGCGCCTCTCTTCTGTCTGTCGATGTACAGCACTTCAAGGATTCGCCGTTCCTCGTCGGTCAGCGTGGCAAGGGCTTTCTTCGTCAGCCGCACCTCTGATTCTGCAAAGCGGAGATTGTCGGACAATAGATCGATCAGGCAAATGCTGTTGTTCATGCGTTCTTCATACGATGTGCCGCCGCCCTGCACCGGGGCCGTCCCCGTGGATGCGCTCTTGATGGATGTCATGCGGTCGCGCTCCATGTCGATCTCTTCCGGTATGGACTGGATCGCCGCCTCGTTTTTCCGCAGGTTGAAGAGGTCGGCCTTGCATTTCATTTTCCAGAGTTCGTTCACTTTCTCACCTCGTCATTTAATGTTAAACGCTCTGTGCCGCGTTTTTATTTACGGCGGGTCTGTTTATATTTCCCAACCAAACTCGTCCTTTATGGCGTCTCTTACCATCCAGACGTTGAGATTGCCGCTTCCGACGCTCTCCCGAATGTTCGCCACCTCCGCCGACAGCTTGTTCACGTCCTCCTGCGTAGGGTTGAAGCAGGACATCCACGCCCAGACGAAGATCGTCATGGCGATAGACACGGCCTTGTGCATGGAGACGTATTTCGGCTTGCGTTTTGATTTACTGCTCATCGCGTGCGGCCTCCTTTTCCTCGACAATATGCTTGGCGAGTTTGGCGCAGCTCAGCTCCCCGGGGCAATCGTCCTCGCAGTCCTGGCAAAGGCGCGGCGCTATTTCCAGAAACACGTCATGTTCCCCGCGGTTCATTCTCATCGGTTCTCCTTTCTCCGTAGCTGCAAAAGTCCATATCTTCAACAACCTGCAATCCACTTACGCCACACCAGAACCAATCACGTATTTTTGATTCTTGCCATGTGTCTTTGTGCTTGCAGTCTTTGCACCGCACAACAGCGACCATCTCCAGCTTTGGCTTTACGGTTTTGCAGGAGGCGCCTTTTACGCAAACAAACTCCCGGTCTTTTCCGGCGTGCTCGCAGCTGGAAGCGCAGTCCTTGCAGTTGTCACGCACGATCTTCGCTGCCATTGTTCTTCCTTTCTCCGTAACTACAAAAATCATTATCGTTTGTTGTGAACGGTGTGTGCCAGCATCCACAATCACACCGCTCGTCTTCCGGGTCTCGGTGTTTGCAGTCCTTGCAATGCACGACCGGCTCATACCCGAGCTGCGCGGCCATACGCTTAAACTGGCTGCGGGTGGGGCGGTCAATCTCGACCGTCGGAATCTTTTTCATTTCCTCGATTACGAGATCGGAAACGTATATTCCGTTCTGCGGGCTTTCTGCGTCAATCAAGCGCATTTTCATAATCCTCCCAAATGTTTACTTGTCCCGGAAGAACGCCGTCCTCCATCCACCAGTGGAACACGTCTTCTCCTGTTCCCCAGCGCATATCGTTAGCCTTCCCGCTGGCTTTTCGCGCTTCGAGCATTCGCTCGAAAGCTCGTATGTAATTCCTTTGATATGCAGGATATCGAGCAAATTCGGCGTAACGATTTTTCCTCGCCACTGGGCATCCTACGCAACCAACGCGGCAGAAGCCCTCGTTGTACAACGGGTTCACTTCGACCTTTTGATCGGTAAGGTAATCCCACACGTCACGATCCGTCCAGTCGATGATGGGATTGCAGACACGCTTGCCTTTCATCTGGCAATTTTCAAAAAGCTGTCGGTCTTCCTCGTTGTCATTGTTTAGGATTAGTTTTTTCTTACGGTCAGAATTTTGCACTTCCAGCGCCCCACTGGTTGTTGCTCTTTTGGTAGATTCTGCCCACCGGACACCTGTGACGACGAATCGGTCTTTGCCTGCTGTTTCTTTCAATACCGCGCAGCAATATCGTGCAATTCGCGTCGGCGGCATGAGTTTCTTCGGTATCAAGTCCCACATCGAAGTGCGTTTCCCCTGATATGTCGGAAGAATTATCGTGTACTTGATGCCTTTTTCTTCGTACTCTTTGGCGCGTTTTCGCACGTGATATACCGTCTCTGGCGCGTCCGCTGTCGTATGGGAATGGCATATTTCAAACGGGATTCCGGCATTTTCGGCGAGCTTACAGATTACAGCGCTATCTTTGCCGCCGCTGTCGGTCAGCAGTAGCGGCTGCTTATACAGTTTCAACGACATTTGCGATGCAAGATGCAGACGCTCCATTGCGGTCTGTTCCAAATCCGTCATTGCCATTCCGAACACCCCCCATTCCACCGCCACACACAGCGGTGGCATTTGCCATAGCAGGGTTTATACATCAGCTTCTACCTCGCTTTCGAGCCATTTTCTTATGTCCTCCTCGGGAAACTCTACGAGCGTGCAAAGGTTGGAAAATGGGCAGACGGTGCAGTTGAGCTTATCCGGGAAAACGCATTCTTCCGTCTGCGCAATATAGACTAACAAGTCGCACACGATTTTCTCACGGTTCGTCATTGTGTTCATCATTTCTCTGATAGCAATTCAGCAGCGGGTCTGTCGTTTCGCAGAAGCAGCAGGGCTTTCCGTCCGCAGCGCTCGGGGGGTAGTGGATGCAGGATTCACATTCGTTCATGCTTACCACCATCCGAAAATTTTGCCCGCCACCATGACCCACAGTGCGTCGGATATGCAAAGCAGAGCATTCACGAGCGCGTGAGCAGCACTGTCATCATAGCTTGGAAGGCGCAGTCGCATTATCAAATACAGGATACTCATTCCGCACCGTCCATTCGTGCGCCGCAGTTGGGACAGTAGTTTGAAACATTGCAGAATGGCATTGCCTCGTACATTTCAGCGTTGTAATCGCGGTCTCCGCATTCAGAGCATTCAAACCACGATACCCATCTACCCAAACTCCATGTTTTCTTTTCAAGCCACCGCCCATGCCGTACCGGTGCAACTTCGATTGCGTGTTCACACGGTTCTGCATTCCTATCTCGGATAGGGCAATTAACGCATTTCGTTTGATAACCTTGTTCGCAAATCAACCATGATTCAGCCATCGTTTTCTCCTTTCAGCGGTTCGGGAAGCGGCATCCAATGAGTAACAGCGCAATCAACCGGGTTGTTGTAAATATCGTCCGGCGTGAACTGTCGATTTTCCCACCATCCTTCCGGAACAAAATAATCGTCATTTTCTTCGCTGTACGTCCCGTAGTTTTCCAGCTCGTACCAATTCCAGATACTGTCTTGCGTCAATACTGTTCCGTCCTCGTAGATTGCAGGGCAGACAAAACGGTACCCGTTTCTGTCACAAGCGACCAAAACTTCGGTTTCGACCTCCGGCAATCTGCCCTTGACGCTGATCCATTGCGGGACAGAGACGGCGGGAAGCTCCATTATGGACTGTACGTTTTTTGCGCTGCACCCGTCCTGTATCAATCGCATAACCGCCGCTTCGCGTTCTATGTATTCAGCCATTGTCAGCCCTCCTATTCCATGCTTCGATTGCTTTTTCCGGCGTAGAGAAAAGCCGTGTTTGCTGATAAGAAAAACAGAGGTCGTTGTCGCAAATCACTCGATATTTTTTGATGTGCTCAATCAAGCCGTCATCGGATTCTACTGCGGCGGGCAGATCGCAAAAAACAATCTCCCTGATGTACGGGTTACCGCCGCAGAATGGGCAATGTTTAAGTTTCTCCATTGTCATCGCTCCAATCAATCGCCTGTCCGCATTGATCGCAGTACGGAGCCCATGCGACAACGACCTGTCCACACAATTGGCAGTCGGCAAACTTTGCTCCATTGGGGTACGTCCGAATGTCAAGCGGCGTCTTCGGAATCTGCTTGTCCAGCGCCTCTTCCGCTTTCTTGAACGCTTCCGTATAGTCCAGCGGGTAGTTCCATTCAGCTTCGGCAGCGGCGACGCGGAGAATTTCTTTTGCTTCTTCGTAGGTCATGTAATCAGCTCCTTTTCGTATTTGCAAAACGACATGTCGCAGTCCTTTCTGTCGGCGCACACGCTGCATCCGTGCGCTTTGGAGAAGCGGAAATACTCTGCGGCGGTTCTTGCCGGGTAAACCTTGCGGGCAGGGGCCGGTTTCGCGCTTTTCGGCTTCCTGACTTCCACAGGCGCTTTTTTCGGCTTTCTGCCCTGCCTCATGTGTTCGGCTCTGGCCGCTCTCACTTCGTTTGCGAGACAGCCGCAGGATCGCGTTTGTCCGTAAATGATGTTGTTCTGCATGATGACTTTTTCCGTTCCGCAGTCGCAGCGGACGCGCCAGAAAATAAAGCTCTTCCTGTCCGGCACATCGGCGAGACCGAGGACGACGAGCCGCCCGAACCGCTGACCTGTCAGGTCTTTTCTCGGTCTTGCTTTCCGAGCTTCCCTTGCCTTTTCGAGCTTTGCCCGCGAAGCGTCGGAGTTCAGACAGCCGCAGGATTTTGTTTTTCCGCTCCGCAGAGAATAACCGGCAATTACTTTTTCGTTTCCGCAATCGCATTTGCAGAGCCAGTGTGCGCCGTCGTGCTCGGAGTGGTCGTATCGTATGACCGTCAGGCTTCCGAAGCGCTGCCCGGTCAGGTCAATTCGTTTCATCCGAGCCTCCGCTTGGCGTAGAGTGCCATGAGTAAAGATTCCGCCATTCCGTCATGCTCCTTGCGGCAGCGCTGCGGGATGAGATTCACGCCGGGGAAGAGCCGCTTGCAGACCTCGATGGACGTGTTCTTGTCCGCCGTGACGGAAAATTCCTTTTTCCACTTCTGAGGGCGGACGAGCTCATACGGTATCTCGTAGGCTTCGAGCATCCCTTGCAGCCAGCCGAAGTTTTCCCCGAAGTGGAACATGGACACGCTTCCGTTCTTCGGCATCACGCCGACGTGCTCCAAGCAGCACACCGCCTTTTCCCCGCGAAGATCGGATAGGACGCAGCGGTAGGTGTCTCGGTCGTACCGGAACGTCTGGACTTCCTCACCCTGCAGAATGGCGAGGCCGCCGTTCTTGCCGGGGTCTATGCCGATGTAGATCATTCTTCCGCCTCTACGATCTCGCCGTTGCAGAGAGTGTAAAATACATCCGCCTTGATGATCTCACCATCCACCTGATACGACTTAACGCAGATGCAAGGGTATCCATCGCCGTCCCATTCGCCGTACTCGGCGAGAGTACACCATGTACCAACGGGAGCCTTGATCTTCCCGCGCTTGCCGATAGCCGCCGCGACGCCGTGGACATTCTCGATCACAATTCTTGCGGCATCGCCGGAACTGCCGATCTGCGCGTATCTGCCGGAACTGCCGATCTTCGCGGCATCGGAAACGTCAACGTCCTCCGGCTTCGGCATTTTCTTAATCGTTTTCTCAAAAAGAAAATCAACGCACGCCTGAATAAAGCCGGAAAAGCCAAGCTTTACGCCGATTTTAATCGTGCTGGTTGCGAATTTCTTGTCGTCATCCGTTACCGGAGGATCGATAACTTCCACGGTTGTAAAGTCGCTGAACTGTCCGTCCGGTCGGACAAGCGGGTAATGGTCTAAAACGTCGAACGGATTAACACAGTAGTGTGTTACGCCCGGAACGCAGATGCCGTGACCGGATTTTTTGCAAACCGTGTTCTCTTCGTATTTGTGTCCACGGCAGATCAAGCCGGGTTCATAGGCTTTAAAGCCGTGCATATTATCGCTCATGGTCTTTCCTCCTCGTTTGGTTTATTTTCAAGATTTGCTAAAATTCTTCGTAGCCGCTCTGAATCGTCTTCATGCGGCATACGGGCGGGAGCGGTTTTCTTCGGCGCTTCCGGCTCGTCCTTGAGCGGGAAAACACCCTGCCATCCTCTCTGGATGCTCTGGTTGAGTATGGCGATCTTCTTCTCGTCATTGCCGGGTGCGAGCTTTTCCAGTTCGGAAAGCGTGAGAGCAATGGCGCGGTCGGTAAGCGGTTTGCGCATCTTTTTCCGCATTTCCGCAAAATCGTTCAAAGCCACATCCAGCGCGGAAGCGCCTTCATGTTTTTCCTCGTCAGAGGGAAAACATCTGTCTTTGTCCTTGTCTTTGTCTTTGTCTTTGTCCTTGTCCTTGTCCTTGTCATTGGCTTTTTTGGGTTTTTCAAAAAAGGCTTGGGTTTTTTGGGTTTCTGAATTAACCGGCGGCTTTTTCGGTCTGCCGCCTTTTTTCCCGTTTTCTGACTGCCGCGCACAGAAGTCGTCGTAACTGCCCTTATCCCTATCTATCTGCCACTTCATCTGCGGAAAAACAAAACGCTCGTTCCCGCGGAGGTCGGGGACTTCGCCCGTGCTGCTGTAAATTAGCAGCGCCGTGAAAAGTCGCCCGCGCTCCGCGTCGTTGAGTGGTTCAATCGCAGTAAGGTAGCTGTGATAGGCATTGAAGCTCTCTAATGCCATTGTGCGCCCCCGTCAGAACGGAAGCTGTCCGTCATCCTCGACCGGCTCCAAGCTAGCCGCCCGTTCGTAGGCTTCCTTCTGGTCGGGCTTCTTGCCGCCGCAGAAACTGACTTCTTCGGCAACGATCTCCGTTGACCGGCGGGCGTTGCCGTTCTTGTCCGTCCAATCGCGGTTCTGGATGCGCCCGCGGACGCAGATCATGTCGCCCTTGGAAAACCACTTGGAGACGAATTCGCCCGTCTTTCGCCATGCGGTTATGTCGAAAAAGTCTGTGCCATCCTTGAAGCGGTCAACGGCGATTGCAAACGACGTGACCGGCGTGTTGTTCGGCGTGTAACGCTTCTCCGGGTCTCGTGTAAGGCGTCCCATGAGGACGCAGGTGTTCATTGCCATCTTGGATCATCCTTTCGGTAGATTAAATTTCGTTCGTCCCAGCATCGATAGTGGGCTTTCAAATAGTCGCGGCAGTAGTGTCCGATTTCCTGTCGCATCGTTGCCGTGCCGTTGTCGAAGGCGTCGTGGCAGAGGCGGCAGAGGGTCAGGACGTTTTCCTCGATCCCCAATCCACCGCGGGAACGTGGGATATAGTGGGCTTCGGGGAAAGCGTAAATGGATTTGCAGTAAACGCAGCAGTGGTTGTCGCGCTCCCACACGCGTTTCTTCACCGCCGGGGAGATCGCGCACGCCTTAGCGCGTTTGCTTGAGATTCTTTTCACGTTTTCCCTCCCATTCCCCCAGCAGGGCGGCGAGCTTGTCCGGGGCCATTGTCTCGATACCAACGGCCTTTGCATCCTGTATCAGGTTGTCTATAAGGCGGCTCATCGTGGAGCTGGAAAATACCGATGAACCGCAGTAGAGGATCACATTCACGCAGTCGGGGATCTTGGACGCTGTGACCTCAGATTGCCAGCCGAGGCCGTTTGATGCCCAGACTTGCCGCAGCTCTTCCGCCGCCGCTGACTGGATGCAGACGATCTTCGTGTTCCCGCCAACGTCGCGGACGGCGCGGCGGTAGACTTCGGTCGCAGGAACGCCGGTAGCTTTGGCGAGCTTGTCGATCAATGCCCAGGCATAAGCGTTCGCGTCAAGGCTGCGTATGTTTTTGGGCTTGATCTCATATTCCCCCGGCGTGAACGCATAGGCAAAGTGCCTCGCGTCCACGTCCGCGGTATGAAGCTTTAAGTAGCCGCCCTCCCAGACGGCGGAATCAACCTTCACTTCTTCAACCTCGGGTTCTTTCTCTGACAGTCGCGGCAGAGCGGTTTTCCGTACCATTTCACGCTGTAATCATGCACATCATCCTTGATCTCTGCTCCGCAGTCTGCGCAGATCATCGGAAGATCGGCATTCCCACCAATGATGATATTTGCGGGCTTTGCCGGAGGCGGCGCGGTGGTGTAATCTGCCGCTTCACCCGGCGCGGTATACTTGCTTCGGTCTTTGGCGTAATAAATGTCTGCCGCAAGGCCGAGCGCCTTAGAAGCAACGGAGATGGCGTCCGTGAGAGCCATCTTGAAGCACTCATCGGATAGGTACGGCCCGTTCTTTTCCTGAGCGACAAGGGAGCTGCCGCCCGTTCCGGGGATTCCGTGAGACGCAACGCCGGTTTCTGGATCGACGTAAAATAAAAGAATGTCAAGGAAAACCGCGCGCTGCTGTGTGATGTTGTCATCAACGATTCGCTTGTCGGTGATTTCATACCACCAGCCAACACCGCAGGGGCCGAACATTTCTGTCAGTTTCTTAATGCGCCACATAGGGTTAATGTCGCTGAATCCTTTCAAGCGTCCAGCGCTGATGGGCTTGATCGCTTCGTTCGGCACCGATCGGACGGCGTTATAAATGCTCATGTTCTCGCTCATTCCGCCGCCTCCTTTGCCTCCGCGAGCTTCTTCCGGAGATCGAAAAGCTCGGCTCTCAGATCGATGTTCTCTTTTTTCATCTCCCAGTAGTCATCGGCGAGGCGCGCCGCCTCGTTCTTCGCGGCTCTTTCTACGAGCTCGCGGTATTCCGCGACGGTGATTCTGACGGTAAACATTGCCGTGCTATCTCCGGTCTTTTCGTCGACGACGAAGCCGGTGTCAAATTCGTTTTTGTAGTAAGCCATGTTTAAACTCCTTTCACTTAATTGTGATAGACGTGTTCTGCACGAGGCGAGCAAAATCAAACGCTGCGCCGCAAGTCAAGCGCTCTTTAACAGCGGTCTTGTTGACTTCCGGCTCTTTGTATCGAAGCAGCTCTTCATTGCCAGAGGTCTGCGCCCACGCAACAAAGCAGTCATCAACTTCGACTGCGGAGGACTTGCGGAACGAAACGGCGCATTTTGCAGTCTGGAACTTCTCGCCCTGCAAGGCGTATGTAAGATAGTCTTTCAGTCGTTCGACTTTCTTCTCGGTTGTCTTGCGGCGGGCGGAAAGAGCCGCTTCCTCTTCTTTGAGGGCCTTTGCGTCGGCGGTAAGGTTCTTGATGCAACAGGCGATGTTCTCAACCTTTGCGTCCCGCTCCATCAGAAGCGCGTCTAACGCTTCATTGTCAACCGTAATCTCGCCCGTATCGGGATCAACCGCATTCACGAGCGCTTCGATGTTCTTGTCGATTTCGTAGAGTGTCATTCCTTTTTGCCTCCATTGACATTATTCAATTTCCTTTCCGTCAAAAATTTCGTTTAATGCTTTGATCTCTTCTTTGTTAAAATTGCAGAGTAAAAGCTCGTGGAAGCGGTCGCGGAGGTTCCGGGCGCAATCGTCGCAGTAGAATCCCTCGGCGTACTGCCCGCAGAGGGGACATTTGTTTCCCCATTCGATCCGGTCAGACCCACAGGTCGGGCAGCGCTCCCAGCCGTACCCTTCATCGGCGTAGACTACTGGGTAAAAACCGTCTTCGCCGCAGTCACGGCAGCGGCACGTTCTGGACACTTGACAATTCCGCCTCCTTTGCTGTAGAATTTGAAGCAAGGTTGTTTTTCCTGTAAGCGCTGTCGGTGTCATCTCCACCGGCGGCGCTTTCGCCTTTTTCCGCCCATGTGGTGGAGCATTCAGACTGCGCCAGCCATGCGAGAACAAGGGTTTCCAAAAACGTCTGCATGGATGCGATTCCGTTTCTTTCTAGCGCTTGTTTAACGCGCTGTGCGGTGCTTTCGGTTAACCGGCACTGTAACCGTATGGGCTTGACGCGGCGCGGTCTGCGGGGCTTGCGCTGCGTTACAGTGTCGTAAATCTCCTGCGCTCTGGTGCAGAATTTGACGCCGTAGTCGTTCGTGTGAAGCGCCATGCTCACCGTGCCCTTATTGGCCTTCGGAAACTCTTCCCGGAGGGCGGCGGCGATGGCCGTGTAACGTGTGTCGTTCATTCAAACCATCCTTCCAAAGCGTCATCCAGATTACGGATCGGTTTTCCGCTATAGTCAGCGTAGGACGTTTCTATTATCGCGCCGCGGCTATCAGTCCATCTGCCAACGCCACAAATCCCGTCCGCTGTGTCGATCATCGCAAAGCAGATTCGCATATACGCGGCTGGGCTCATGCCCTCCGGCAGCTCGGCAGGATTCAAAACGATATGGCCCTCTGCTTCCAGTTCCGCCTTTGCCGCCGCGAACTGCTCACGGTATTCGGGATTGCCGGTGATCTTCCCGGCCAGATAGATAATCATTAGTGCCGTCCTCCACTCATGATCGACGTGTCCGGCATTTGCAGCCAGCGGCAACAGTCATCGGCGAGGCTCGAAAATCCGTAAACGGCGAAGATGCCCTCGATCACGGCGAAGCCGAGACCGTTTCCGAATTTCCAGACGAAGAAGATCACAGCGGCCAGAAGCGTCATGATCGCGGTGGTGGCGAAGGTTGCCTTTGCTTTTGTCATGGTTGTTTTCCTACTTTCTGCGGCGG
>ENA-OPJW01000014-OPJW01000014.1-human-gut-metagenome-genome-assembly--contig:-NODE-14-length-32937-cov-7.312694_pt1 | contig 32937 bp, 25 predicted proteins | sample MGYA00241776_ERZ501677 | MGnify/ENA primary metagenome ERZ501677 (study PRJEB25962, sample SAMEA2042298) | human gut metagenome | biome: human gut; feature: human-associated habitat; material: faeces...
CGGCTGCCGCGGAGAAACCATCCGAAGCGGCGCCGGAGGAGGCTGCCCGCCCCGAGCCCAAGCGCCGGGGCCGCAAGCCCAAGGTGCAGCAGGCCGTCGCGCCGGAGAGCGCCGCGGAGACCCCGCAGGAGGCGCCGCAGGGGAGTGAACCGGCCCCGGAGCACCCGCACCGCGACCGTGCGGAGCGGCACGAGCGGCACGAACGCCGCGAGGTGACCGAGGCGCAGCACCTCGACGAGGAGGTCATCACGAAGGACGACTTCGCCGGCGAGATCGAGGGCGAAGGGGTTCTTGAGGTGATGCCCGACGGCTACGGGTTCCTCCGCTCGGCGGACTACAACTACCTCAATTCGCCCGACGACATCTACGTCTCGCCGTCGCAGATCAAGCTCTTCGGCCTGAAGCCCGGCGACACGGTCAACGGCACGATCCGTCCCCCGAAGGAGGGTGAGAAATACTTCCCGCTGGTGCGCGTCAACGAGATCAACGGCCTGAAGCCCGAGTACATCCGCGACCGCGTGCAGTTCGAGTACATGACGCCGCTCTTCCCGAGCGAGAAGTTCTGCCTGACGGGCAACGGCCACAACAACATGTCGACGCGCATCGTGGACCTCTTCTCGCCCATCGGCAAGGGGCAGCGTGCGCTGATTGTCGCCCAGCCCAAGACGGGTAAGACGATGCTGTTGCAGGCGATCGCCAACGCCATTGCGGACAACCATCCGGAGGTCTACATGATTGTGCTGCTGATCGACGAGCGCCCCGAGGAGGTGACCGAGATGGCGCGCAACGTCAAGGCCGAGGTCGTCGCCTCGACCTTCGACGAGCAGGCCTCGCGTCACGTCAAGGTGGCCGAGATGGTGCTCGACAAGGCCAAGCGCATGGTCGAGTGCGGGCACGACGTGGTGATCTTCCTCGACTCGATCACCCGCCTGGCGCGCGCCTACAACTCCGTACAGCCCGCCTCGGGCAAGGTCCTCTCGGGCGGTGTGGACGCCAATGCGCTGCACAAGCCCAAGCGTTTCTTCGGTGCGGCCCGCAATACGGAGGAGAAGGGCTCGCTGACGATCATCGCCACGGCGCTCATCGACACCGGCTCGAAGATGGACGAGGTGATCTTCGAGGAGTTCAAGGGTACGGGCAACATGGAGCTGCAGCTCGACCGCAAGCTCGCCAACAAGCGCGTCTACCCGGCCGTCGATGTCATTGCCTCGGGTACGCGCCGCGAAGACCTGCTGCTGCCGCGAGACGTGATGAACCGCACGTGGGTGTTGCGCAAGTACCTTTCGGACATGACGCCCGTCGAGGCGATGGAGTTCCTCCAGAAGCAGATGGGTCTCACGCAGAGCAACGAGGAGTTCCTCGCCACGATGAACCACTGATCGAAAGGTGAAAAGTGAAAAGTAAAAAGTAAAAAGTGAAAGGGGAGGGGCTACACTTCCTTGGATCATCCAACCAGGAAAACGGGGCGGCCGACGGCTTCCCCGTTTTTTGTGCACGAAGCGGGGGCTTGCCGATGCGCGTCCTGTTCCCGCCCGGGGCGCCACGAAGTCCCCTTCGCTCCGGCCGGTCCGGGGCGCGCCGCGTTTCCCAGTGTCGTCTCGTTGTCGTCTCGCTGCCGTCCTGTTGCAGCCGTTTTTTCGGCGGATCGCACTGCCGATTCGGAAATAAATCGTAGCTTTGTGGAGAACGATCCGCGGCCGTGCGGCAAATAACGCTGGGACCGCGCCCAAAACAATGAATGCGATGATGAAACGAATCCTGCTGTTGATTGCCTGCCTGCTGGCCGTGCGGAGTGCCGCGGCGTGGGGGCAGAAGGGACACGACGTGACGGCCTACATAGCCGAATGCCACCTGACGCCCGAGGCGGCCGAACGCATCGACAAGGTCCTCGGCGGACACTCGCCCGTCTACTATGCCAACTGGCTCGACAACGCCAGCCACACGCCCGAGTATGCCTATACGAAGACGTGGCACTATCTGAACATCGATGCGGGCGAGACGCTCGAGAGCATGGCAGCCAATCCCAAGGGCGACGTGCTGAAGGCCGTAAACGACCTGGTCGCAAGCCTCAAGTCGGGCGATCTGGATCCTGCCGAGGAGCGGGTGCAGCTGCAGATGCTGATCCACCTCGTGGGCGACATGCACTGCCCGATGCACACGGGGCATCTCTCCGATCTGGGCGGCAACCGGGTGCCGGTGGTCTATTTCGGCAAGGCGACGAACCTCCACGCGGTGTGGGATACGAACCTCATCGAGTCGGCGCACCGCTGGAGCTATACCGAGTGGCGCGAGCAGATCGACCGGCTGCCTGACGACGAGGAGATGCGTCTGCAGGCGGGCACGCCGCGCGACTGGCTGCTCGAAACGCAGGCAATCTGCTCGGAAGTCTATGACCGCACGCCGGAAGGCACTAAGATTTCGTATGATTACGTCAACTGGGCTGCACCGATCCTTGAGATGCAGCTGCTGCGCGGCGGGGTCCGCCTGGCCCGGCTGCTCAACGAGATTTACGGATAGACCGAGAAGAAATTGTGACGGCTACGGGGTGCAGCCGTCCGTTCCGCGCAGCGACGGCGGCAAACTGTGCCGGGAGCGGATCGCTCCGGACAACCGTCCGGTCTTGATTCGGGCGAATACGGAAAAAGCAAAGCGGGCAACCACGAAGGTTGCCCGCTTTCGGTACTCGGAGCGGGAATCGAACCCGCACGACCATTGCTGGTCACAGGATTTTAAGTCCGGCGTGTCTACCTATTCCACCATCCGAGCCACACTCGCCTTTTCTGCGAAAGGCGACGGCAAAAGTACGCAATATTCTCCGATTTTACAAGCCCTTGCGGCTTTTGCCTCCGCAAAAAAAACGCGGACGCCGGCCGCAGCGACCGTGCGTTAGCCGATCTTCCGTCAGCCGATGGCGGCCAGGATGGCTTCGTCGTCATCGGGCGCGAACCACCGGATTTCGGGGTCGCGCCGGAACCACGTGAGCTGCCGCTTGGCATAGCGGCGCGAGTTGCGCTTGATAAGCCGCACGGCTTCGTTGTAGGGTATCTTTCCGTCGAAATAGTCGAACAGCTCCCGGTAGCCGACCGTTTGCAGGGCGTTGAGCTCCCGGTGCGGATACAGCGCCCGCGCCTCGGCCTCCAGTCCGTCAGCCAGCATCCGGTCGACGCGGCAGTCGATGCGTCGGTACAGCTCCTCGCGCGGCAGGTCGATACCGATCTTGACCACCTCGAAGGGCCGCTCGCGGCGTATGCCCGTGCGCAGCGATGAGTAGGGGCGTCCGGTCTGGAGGCAGACCTCGAGCGCCCGCACCACGCGCGCGGGATTCCGGAGGTCCGCACCGGCACAGTAGTCGGGATCGAGCCGCCGCAGCTCTCCGACAAGCGGCTCCAGTCCCTCTTCGTCTATCCGCCGCATCAGCTCCGCCCGCAGCGCCTCGTCGGCGCGCGGCAGGTCGTCCATCCCGTCGCACAGCGCCTGCACGTAGAGCCCCGAGCCGCCGACCGCCACGACGCAGTCGTGTGTGGCGAAGAGTTCCGAGAGTCGTGCCAGAGCCTGTTCGGCATAGGCTCCGCAGCTCAGGTTCTCCGTGATGTCATGCGACGCGATGAAGTGATGTTCGGCAGCTTGCAGCTGCTCTGCCGTGGGCTGCGCCGTGCCGATCGGCATGCCGCGGTAGAGCTGCCTCGAATCGGTCGAGAGGATCGGAGCCCCCAGTCGCCGTGCGAGGCGGATGCTCAGGTCGGTCTTCCCCGAGCCCGTCGGCCCGACGAGGACCACCAGCCGTTTAGTACTCGTCGTCATAGGAGTCGTCGCCCTCGAAGTCGCGGAAGTCGCCCATCATCTCGTCGAAGGCCGACCCCTCCTCCTCGTCGTCGCGGTTCTTCGAGGGGTCGTACTGGTCGGGAGCCTCCGCCCGGGCGTAGATCTCGCGCGGATAGACGGCCCCCTTCTCGGCCTCATACGCTCCGGTCAGCTCCAGGTAGTAGGCGCGGTCGCCGAGCAGGTCGAACAGGTAGATCAGCCGGTCGCGGCGGTTGTGGATGATCTGCCCGAGGGTCACGTGCTCCATGAGTTCGGGCGCCCCGGTCATATCGTCGCCCATCTCGAGGAGCGTAAACTCGCGCTGCTTCTCCCAGCGCTCGTTGGCCGTGAAGAACGACGCCATGCACTCCTCGTATTCGAGCGTCTCGAGAATGAAGTGGTGGAAGTCGAGCAGCGTCATGTCGTACATCACCTCGTAGTCGCGCACGAAGTGGTCGTTCTCGTCGCTCAACATCCGGAATCGGAAAACCATCGACATATCCGTATCGTTTTTTGTGTCTGTTTGCGTACAAATGTAGTGAAAAAAGCGGCTCGCGCTCACAGCCCGCAGAGAAATTCCAGCACATCGCGGTCGTCGGGCCAGTCGGTCAGCGAGGGCGACTGCGCCCGTCCGAAGTCCACCCGGCGGCTGTGCGGCAGCAGGGTAGTGACTACACATTGCAACTCGTTGTCATGCTGCGTTAACCATGCCGTCACCTCCTCCGTCGTTTTATATCTGGTAAAGGCAATGCGGCTCAATGCCGCGGGGAATTCCCGCTGCTCGACGGCCACGGCGCGGCCGAAGTCGACGTAGGGGGTGCCGCTCATCTCGCAGAGCGCTTTTTCCTGGCGGTAATTGTTTATGTATTTCGGATTTACATCCGGCATCTCCAGCTTGAGGTCATATCCTTCGGGCAGGAACAGGAGCGACACGCTGCGGCATCCCAGTCCCGAGTAGGCCCAGATGTCGTCCGCCAACCCGCGGAGCTGTTCGGGCGTTTCGCAGCCCGACAGCACGGCGACGGACTGCCGGCTGCCGCGCAGCAGGGCGGGGATTCCGGCGTATTGCGCGCGGAAGTAGCGGTTGGCATTGTCGCTGCCCGTGGCGATCACGGCATCGACCGGCTGTGTGCCGTCGTAGAGGACGACCCGCGCCTCGGGATCGATGTCGCGCAGCTGTGCGACGACATACTCCATCAGCACGCGGTCCTTGGCCGAGGGCTTGACCAGGCAGCGGTGGCCCGCCGCCACGACGCACAGCAGGTCGAAGAACCCCACGAGGGGGATGTTCCCGGCCATGATGACCAGTACGTTGCGCACCCGTGCAACGGGGAGCGGATAGGCTGCAAGCCACCCGCGGAGGCGCTCCTCGGTGAGCATCTCCGTCGCCAGGGCCCGGACGGCACGGCGCACCTCGGACGGCGTGAACCAGTCGTTGGCCTTGCAGGCGCGGGCGATGACCGCGCGCGTGGTCGCATCCTCGCCGAGGCGTTCCAGCCGTCGGCCGAGTTCCGAAAAGAGTTCGATTGCGTGTTTCATCACCGCAAAGATAACGCACGACGGGAATATTTCGTACCTTCGCATGAAAGTTGCATGCCTTTGCCATAAACCGTAAAAACAGAGATCGCCATGGAGAGAACATTCAAAGAGGCGCTTCGCCACCGCCGCAGCTACTACGCGCTGGCCCCGGAATCGCTTGTAACAGATGCCGAAATCGAGGAGATTCTGCGCTGGAGCGTGAAGTACGTCCCGTCGGCCTTCAATTCGCAGTCGACGCGCCTCGTGCTGCTGCTCGGAGCCCAGCACGGCCGACTTTGGAGCCTGGTCAAGGATACTTTGCGGCCGATCGTGCCCGCGGCGGCCTTCCCGCGCACGGAGCGCAAGATCGACACCGCCTTTGCCTCGGGTTACGGTACGGTGCTCTTCTTCGAGGAGGAGGCTGTCGTGCGCACGCTTCAGCAGCAGTATCCCGAGTATGCCGACAACTTCCCGCACTGGTCCGAGCAGACCTCGGCCATGCACCAGCTGGTCGTCTGGACGATGCTCGAGGATGCGGGGTTCGGCGCCTCGCTGCAACACTACAATCCGCTTATCGACGACGAGGTGCGCCGCGAGTGGAAACTGCCCGCGACGTGGCGGCTCGTCGCCCAGATGCCCTTCGGCCGGCCGCTGGACCATCCCGCGGAGAAGAGCTTCGAGCCGCTCGATGCCCGCATCCGTATTTTCGGCGACGAGTCGGACCGGTAGGCCTCCGTTTCCGTCGGCACTTTCCGTTACAGCCAGTCCGGCTTTATTGACGCAGCAGATTTTTCGTTGCGTTTGTTGCGTTTGTTGCGTTTGTTGCGTCCGTCTCGTTTGTTACGTTCGTCTCGTTTGCCCGTTCGGCCCGATTGTTTCGTCCGATAGGCCCATTCGTTCGCTCCGACCGTCGCATGCGTTCGACTCGGTCGGAACGACCGGCGGACCGAACAGACGGCATTTCGGCGACGACCGGTTCTGTCAGACGGTTGCCGGGCTGCGCTCCCGGGGGCGGAACCGGTTGGGACCGTGTGCTGCGTATGGCCTCGAACGGGGCAGGCAGGGCAGCGCACGTAGGGTGGTGTGTACGGTCATACGGCAGTCGTGTGGATTGTGGCGCTTTGGGGGCTGCAAAGGCGGATTGTGTACTGTCGGCAGGGGAATTGGTAAAAATTTCGCATGAAAAAACATAAAAAATTTGGAGATTCGGATTTTTTGCCTACCTTTGCACTCGCAAACGAAAACCATGCGGAAATAGCTCAGTTGGTAGAGCGCAACCTTGCCAAGGTTGAGGTCGCGGGTCCGAGTCCCGTTTTCCGCTCCAGAGGGGGCCAGAAAGAAACCCCGATAGAAAGCAAAAAACCTTGTATATCAGCGATATACAAGGTTTTTTCTTTTATTCTTCCACTCCTGTTGAAGCAAAAGGCAGCAAGTATTTCAGGCCTTAATCGTGACCTTTTTTGCCCGGACCGAAAATAGGTCACGATTTAGCTCTATTTCGCTGATTTGCATCATTTTACTCTGCAACATTCCGGTGCTGAAGACGTTTAATTTATCCAAAAACCAAGCAGCCATGTTGCCACGAACCACCTTCAGCGTCGTCTTCTTCTGCAAGAAGACCAAAGTCACCAAAAAGGGCAAGGCCCCGATCTATGCCCGCATCACCACGACCGGCCAGTCGACCGAAATCTATACACAATGCCAGATTGAGCCCGAACGCTGGAACCAGCGTCTCGAACGCTCGCTCTACAAGGACGAGGTCGACCAGCAGATTAACCGCATCATCGCCAGCTACCGGGCCTCGATCCTTGCCGCTTACGACCGGCTGATCCAGGAGAACAAGACGCCGACCTGCTTTGCTGTCAAACAGCTGCTGGGCTCCGCCTCTTCGAGCCGGATGGTGCTGGCAGAGTTCGGCAAATACTGCGAGAAACGCCAGCAGGAGGTTGGCACCCGGATCACGCAGCTCACGGCCAACAAGTACCACCGCCTGCTGCGCTACATGACCGAATATATTCGGCAGGTATACGGCAAGGAGGATCTTCCGCTGGAGACGATAGACTATGCCTACGTCGATGGACTGAACACCTACATGCAGACGGCTTACAACTGCCACAACAACGGAGCGGTCAATCTGCTCTGCTGTTTGAAAAACTTCCTTCTCTATGCGGTCCGCAACGAATGGATCGAGAAGAATCCCTTCCGCTACTACAAGATGAAGATCGACAAGACGAATGTCAAAGTCCCGCTGACGAAGGCGGAACTGGACCTGCTGCTGAAGCGAGCGATGCCCAACGAGCGTCTGGACCGCATCCGGGATGTCTTCTGCTTCTGCGCGCTGACGGGACTGGCCTTCACGGATGTCGACCACCTGCGGCGGGAACACTTCACGACGGACGAGGAGGGACAGCTGTGGATCCATAAGCCACGAGAGAAGACCTCGGTGATGAGCCGTGTTCCGGTGCTTCCGCAGGCGGCGGCCCTGCTGGAGAAGTACCGTGACGATGCCAACTGTCGGGCGCGGGGCAAGCTGCTGCCGGTCCCGTCGAATACGAAGATGAACGCCTACCTGAAGGAGATAGCGGATATCTGCCAGATTCAGAAGCATCTGACCACGCATCTTGCGCGCCATACGTTTGCCACGCTGGCGATTGAATACGGAATGCCGATCGACATTATCGCCAAGATTCTGGGCCATACGAATACGAACATGACGCGGCGCTATGCGAAGATCTCCGAGGCGAACATCAGTCGCGAGATGCGTCGTATCGGCAAGGTGCTGACGGCATAGATCGGTTGTTGAGTTGAAAAATGAAGACGTGGCGGCGAGGGGCCTATTGCAGATCCCCGCCGCCACTTTATTTAAGCAGGTTCTTTTATGATTTGAGATTGGCAAAGGGAAGCCGTCCCTCGTATTGACATTTGAATGCTGCGAGCAATGCGGTTTCCTCTTTGGGTGGATTGCCCGATGGCAGCGGCTTCCAACAGAACAGAAGGTCCTCCGCATCTTCAAGTTGCCAGATGTAGCGTCCGCCTTTGTGACCTCTCGGTTTTCCTGCCCCGAACTGCAAATATTGTCGCAGACGGCTCCGCAGGGTCGCTTGGCTGTGCTCGTCTCCGGCCTTTCCGATATACAAGACACAAGTCTCCTCCACCCAGTTCATGCGGAGCTTCTCAATCGGAACGTTGGGATCCGTCCCTTTATAATGCCCTCCACTTCCCGTTGCACGGAATTGCGGTCGGCTCCCGATCTTCCGAACGACCATGTAGACGCCCCGAATATCCGGAATCTGTGTTAAATCCTGCCTTAATGCGGCTACGGAGACAAAGCCGGAGAAGCCGTTGCGACGCAGGTTGTCGATACTCTTGAAGTCGAGATCAGGACAGTCCAATCCTTCCGCTTCTTCATCCGTTTGGGCAACCTTGCTCGCCTCCTGTTCCCGTCCGCCGGGTTTGGGTACACCCCCTGCCGGTCGAGGCGCTGTTGCGCCAGTAACCGTGATTTGGCCGGAACGGATCAGTCCATCGAGATCTTCAAGCTGGCAATCTTGAATTCCCCAATCGGCCTGACCGTAAAATCCGATACGGCGCATCGCGTCACGAATCCGTTTCTGCTGTTCGCGCGTTGCATGCACTCTTTTCCTAATCAACTCCCGAAGTCGGTCGATCTCCGATTCCGTAAATTCACGTTTCCCTTTCATACGCTAAAACTCTGCTATTTAATCATGATAATATTCATATAACTCTTCATAGTAGTCTTCGTAGCAATTGGCCGGGTTGTTGTACATCCGACCGTCCGTCGCCCAGGAGAACGTCTGCAACGATTTCCGCAGCTCTTCGTCCCGATAAAGAATCCACCGACGATCGTAATCCAACGCCTTGACATCGGTTATCGGACGCGAAGAATCGTAGTTCCGCCATGGATTCTCCCGCCGGGGAGGCGCCTGTCGATTACGGTAGTAAAAGCCGAGGCAGATCAGGCAGAACGCCACGCCGACAACAACCGACACCCCCAGACAGCCAACGAGCCGCCGTCCGGCCGGTTCATTCCAAAATCGCTCATCGTTCATCTCCCGCAGGTTTGTTGCGCTCGGCTGCCCCGAGGCAGGTATCGTAGATGCGTTTTCGGAGTGAGGCGGGGCGTATGACCTCCAGCGAACGGCTGCGGGCCAACAGGGCCATGACAAAGTCGTTGGTAATACGTACGTGCAGGCGGATGGTCAGCGAGTCGGGCTTCTCTTCGAGAACTTCCTGTGTGGCATGCAGCGGCAAGGTATTGATGAAGGCCCCGTCCAATGCATCGTATCTCAATACGACCTCTTCGACCGGATCGTTCGGGTTGTTCCAGATACCGAAACTCTCCCGAAACAGCGCCGGAATGTCGATCTGTTCATTGCGTACAAAGCGCTCCCGATCCTTTACCTGCAGGTGCGAAATGCGATCCATGCCGAAACAGCGCAACGATTCGCCTTCGTCGGACTCGATGTATCCAATCAGATACCAGCGATGCTGAGACTCCTTCAGGTAGTGCGGTTTTACCTCCCGGTGTACGATCTTCCCCTCGTGTCGGAACAGTTGGTAGTCAAAAACGACAGGATGCCGTTCACGGATGGCTTCGAGTAATTCCGGGATATAGGGAATCTCGCGGCTACGCCGGTGTTCCGGCAGTACATACTGCCAGATGTCGCTGTCGGCATCGATGGCATTCAGGATCTCGAAATTCAGCAGCAACTCACCATAGTCTGCACCGCTCCTTACCTGTTCCGCAAGGTAATATCCGCGCAGTTTGTCGTGCCGGATTGTGAGGCCGAACAACTCCTCGATGGTTTGAAAATCCCGTTGCAGGGTTCGCAGCGTACATCCGGATGAGTTGGCATATTGCGAATGCATCCGTCGGGTCACGTAATCCACCAGTTCGCCGGCAGGAACGTATCCTGCACCATGGAGTTTGCTGACGATGATCACCATGCGGCGTATTTGATCAACGAGTGTCATGGGTCGTACTCTTTTTCCACAAAGATAAAAGGGTTGCGTGACAAAATATGTCGCGATTGATTCTTTTTGAAGAATTATTTGCACGATTTTGTCCACCCTCTTGACGCCAACCGACGCCAACCACTGCCACATCACTTTGCGGACGAAACTTTTGAGGGGCACGCGCGTTATCCGAATGCAAGCTTGCAGGAACAAAGATTCATAAACCGGGAAAAAGATGAAACGCCGTGCCTTTCGGATCCGGGATCGCTGAATGTTCGGCGTCCCCATCCACACAGAGTGCAACTCACAGAGGCGGGTTGCCGGAATGTTGAACCAAACAGAAAAGAAGACCATGGAAAAGATCGTATGTATCGGGGAGCGGAGTTGGCAGCGGCTCCTCGAACGGGTGGAACACCTCTCCGCCCTTGCCCAACGCCTGGAACGTCGTTTGACGCCACCGCAGGACGACGGGTGATTGGACAGCGAAGAGGTGTGCCGGGCGCTGAACATCACCAAACGCACGCTGCAGAGCTACCGGGACCGGGGAGCGATTCCCTGCTCGCGGTTGGGCGGTAAATTCTACTACCGACGCCGGGACCTTGCCGTATGGCTCTCCCGCAAAACCGTTCAAACGCGATAACCATGCCGCTGGATTATCTCAACGAAGCAAGCGACGAGATACAACGCTTGTTCGCCCGGCTGGACGACGTGGAGCGCACACTGCGAAATGCTTCCGAGGAGCACCGCCCGATGATCGGCGAGGAACGCTACCTGACCGGTGAGGAGGTCTGCACACGCCTGCACCTTTCACCGCGCACCTTGCAGACGCTGCGGGATCGGCGACAGATTCCCTTCACGGTACTTGGCAACCGCCTATTACTCTATCCCGAGTCAGGGATCCGGGCGGTCCTTGACCGCAACCTTCGACCGGCTGCCGAGTAACAGACTACACGAGCCCTCGAATCATCTGATCCGAGGGCTTTTTTCGTACATATGCTGCCAATATCCCACCTGCGCAACTACCAGCAAGAAAGCGCAATCGCGCCCCATGGTGAAACAAAGCGACGGCGGGTGCCGTTATCCTCACAACGACGCAAAAACCACCAACCATGACAACGCCATTCATCCTCATCAAAGCTCCCTGCTGAAGAGCCGACCACCTTCCAATGGTTGCCCGCCGCCTCCGGTTGGACGACGGCATGCTCCGATCCGTTCGGGCTAAAAGCTGCACGCTCCCCATCCTTGCCGCGACATGAACCTCCTGCCGTTTGCTGGTACGGGAGCGCCTCCGCGCTGACGCCTTTGCGACCCCGGGATTCCGCACCGTTCGACTTCAAACGTCGAATGTGCTGCTGAATCCCGGGTCCGAAAACCGAAAGGAGCGAGGTTGTGTTCTCGTGGCACAAAAACCCCGCATCGGGTTTTGGGCTGCCATCTCGAACCACCTCGCCCTGCGGGGCTGCCCCGTCCGGTCTGCTCCCGAGGGTCGCATACCAAACCATCCGCCGCTCGCCAAGCTCGCCGCGGATTCGGGGCACAGAGCGTCGCTTTCGACCGACGACGCTCGCTGCGCGAAACAGCTCCCGTTTATTTGTTCCACCGCCAACGCTCCCGCACCATGGAGATAGCGAAACCCAAGGGCGGACGTCCGCGGAAGAGCGCGGCGACCTTGCGCTCACGCACGGTACGTTTCCGCGTGAGCGAGGCGGAATACCTCCGGGTGCAATGCAAGGCAGCAGCCTGCAATCTGACCCTCTCGGAGTATGCCCGCCAGGCGGTCGTCTCGGGACGGATCATGCGCCGAATCGGCACAGAGGAGTTGCGCCTGGTCTCCGAATTGACGCGCGAGAGGAACAACCTGAACCAGCTGGCCTTCCTTCAGCATGCCTTCGGTATTGCCTCTCACGAGGAGGAGCTGCGGCGGATCCTCCGTTTCTACGACGAGGTGATCGGACGGCTGAAACAAAAACTCTAAAAACGATGATCGGCAAAATCGTAACCGGCAAATCCTTTGGCGGCGCGGTGCGCTACCTGCTCGGCAAGGAACCGGGGAAGGCTTACATTCTGACGAGTGATGGCGTGGAGCTCACCTCCCGGCAGGCACTGATCGGTAGCTTCGAGTTCCAGCGCCGGGCCCGCCCCGATGTCGAACGGGTTGTCGGACATATCTCGCTGTCGTTCCACCCCGATGATGATCCGCGGATGTCGAACCGGTTGATGCTCGACTTGGCACGGGAGTATATGCAGCGCATGGAGATTACCGGCACGCAGTACCTTGTCGTGCGCCACACCGATACGAAGCATCCCCACCTGCATATCCTCTACAACCGGGTACGTTACGACACGACTCTGGTTCCGGACCGCAACGAACGCCTGCGCAATATGCGTATTTGTAAGGAACTCAAGCAGGAGTACGGGCTGACCTTCTCGCACGGCAAGGAGCAGGTCGCCCCACGGAGCGGCTGCATGGTCCGGAGCAACTGCGCCACCGCATTTACGACCACCTACTGGAGGTGCTGCCCGACTGTACCTCCTGGACAGCACTCGCCGGAGAACTGGCCGAACGACATATCACTACGACCTTTGTCCATCGGGGCAGTGACCCTGCGAAGGAGATCCAGGGCGTGACCTTTACCCTGGAGGGGCATACGTTCAAGGCTTCGCAGGTGGATCGTAAGTTCAGCTACGGCCGCCTGACGCAACGGATCGAACAGAATCGCCTCCGGCAGGCGATGATCGAGCGGGTCCGCAACTACACGGAGGAACAACGCCCGCAGATCACGACTATTCTGCAAAAGCTGGAGTCGGAGAAACAACGGCAACAGCAGCCAGAACCGCCGTGTCCTAAACTGTCGATTGCAGGCAAGCCCTTGACCAAGGAGCAGATCGAGATGCTCCGTGAGGGAGAGCCGATCTACGTGCGGGGAACGCAATCGGAGGGTTATGTGGTGATGGACGACCGGCTGCAGATGGCGTGGGTCTATCGGAGCGATCCGCGGGACTGGGTGGAGTACGGGAAATACATGATGCGACGCATGGACCGGGACCGGATCGAAGCGGGCTACGTGGTGCGGGCGCTGGTGAAATGGAGGGGAGGCACGACGGCACGGCCCTACCTGTGGAAGGAGAAGGAATCGGATACGACCTACCGGGAGAGTTGGGACGATCCCCGCGAACCACGCCCTTCACAGACCCAAAAGCAGCAGGACCGGCCACGCCGCTTTATCACTCCGAAGAAGAAGTCGCGTGGCCCGAGTCGGTAACGGGGGCGCGCCAGTTGTAACTCTTTGCCGGAAGCCCGTCCCTTTCCACCCGTCCGCAAAGATCCGACTTGCCGGCATCGGCTGCAAGGCTGTACGGAGCGCCCCATGGGACGGCCTTGCATCCGCCCCCGCCAAGTCCGGGGCTGGTCGCTATCGGGAGGAAGGGGATGGATTGGGAAAGCTGGATAATCTCACAAAAACACCACCTTGTGCCGGCGGATGCAGGCCAAACGGTCGTTTCCTCGTTGGTTGATGGGTAGAATCACGTCGTAACGAAGCGGTTGTGCCCATCCGCCCAGCCGGTTGAGCAATCCGTAGCGGCCTCGTCGGCCGATGATATTGAACTGCGCAAAGTGGTTGGTCAGTACATCGTATCGCGGAGGAATGATGGTGCGGCCCCCGAAATCCAACAGGCCGTATTTCCCGTTGCGGTGGATGCGCAACAGAGAGTCGCCATAGGGTGCCGCACGGTCACAGTTCAAACGAATGAGTTGTCCGCTGCGGATGTGCAGTAGTGCATACCCCTCGCTGTCGCGTACCAATGCCCGGTCCGTATCATCCAGCAGCCAGGCTTCATCCCAGCACGCCTTCGTAAGGTGGCATCCTCCCGAGGTCTGAAATCCCGTCTTGCCATTTTTGTAGTAGTATCTGATTCCCATATCCAGCTTTTTCGGCAAAATAAAAGCCCTGCTGTGCCAAACGACTGCACGGCAGGGCATACTCAATTAAAAACAGGGATATCCCGATTATTGAAAGATGTTTACATATCGTTGGATATCCCGAGGCCGGTTGAGCATCCGTAGACTCTCCATCATCAGTCCGCTGCGACGGTTGTCATCTGCCTCCCAGTCAGTGGTATGGGTTGCATAGGCAGTCAATCGATTGAACAGTTCCCACATCCTCATATCACTGTGTGACATCGCAAGGGGGAAATGCTCCAGGTGGTATCCGGCAGCAGCATATGAGGTGAGCAACTGGTGATAGGGAGCTATCTCATCAGCCACGGATTCGTCCACCCCGTAGCGTTTCAGCAGGCGATTCGCCATCTGCACCTCTCCCACGGAAGCGTCGGTTTGCATGGCTAGCAATGCGTTGTTCTTGACTTTTTCGAGATTCGTTTTGGTAAACCCGTCGTATTGCGGCAATGATAACATGTTGCGCATCGAAGAAGCATCGAGCTGGTTTGTCCGTGCGGTTTTGTCATTCACCCGTGCCATCTGTCCGTTTGTGCAGATCAAGCGCATGTAGTAGTTCCCGGCCTCCACCTCGCCCAGGTTCCAGCGGAACCATACACCGTTGGAAATAAACTCATCACCGGGGGCAAATTCATCGTAAACGGTATGTTGGGGCCGCAGACTTACCGTGACGCCTCCAGCTCCGAACTCCGAGGTATAGAACTGCTCGGGAGCATAGTCGTTTTCATTCATGAACATCTCCAGAAAATCAAAAAACGAGGTAACAGGAATGGCCTCTTTCTTGATGGGGGTTGCCCCGACAACCGTCCTCGTATCGGGGTTGGCCAGCAACGCTATTTTCCCGGCTCTTTCAATGCTGTTCGACAGAGCCAGATAGTTGCGCAAGTCGCGAATCCCCGAACCGCCGAATGTCTCAGAAACAGCCTTTGTCTGATGTTTGGACAAACCGAGATAGGAATCCAGCAGTCTGCACACCTCCGGCTCAACGGCCAGCTCCAATCCATTGACCTCATAGGTGTGTTCGCCCGTTGAAATGAGCTCCTGCGGCGTTACGGTACAGAAGGGCAGCTGCGCCGCGATGAACGAGTCCCGTCTTTCCAAATAAGTCTGATTATCCATTATGCTGTCTATTAAGGGTGTTGAATAATTGATCGAAACGGTCGGCAAAGTTGTGAAGTTCGTTCCGGACATTGTGCTGCAGTCGCTTGATGGCCTGCTCCTGTTCGTAGCGTTCTTCGTCGTAAAATACATCTCCCGTCGTGCTCAGGTTGTAGTAGAGTTTTACCCCCACATCTCCGCGACGATGCTTCGAGAATGTAACGTACCGGTCGGAGTAGATGTTCTTGGGATTGTCCAGACGCAGCTCCATCATCGCCGTAATCATGTGCTTCAGCCGGTTTGAGCCGATGAAGGCACCCGATTTCGTCACCTGCTGGATGGTTAGAAACGTCGTGTTGACATCGCGCTGGTTCTGTGCCTTGTTCTGTTGTTTGATGAGCGACAGCAGCAGGCTCTCGGCCCGCTTGTTCGTGACGTTCTCCTCCTCCTTGACAATGCCCTGCAGTTCGTAGAACGAATCGATGGCAACAATGTCCCAACCCTCGTCCAACGTATCGGAGACGAGTTGCCAGGTATGGGCATCCTCATCGAATCCGCACTCTACGAAGAGAATATCCAGATCGCTGAACTTCGGGAAGCGCTCGACATAGACCGCCAGGTCAATCTCGTTCATTTCGGCACTGATGAAGAGAATCCGTGCCGCGGGTTGCACGGCATGAATATTGGCAAGCATGTCGAGAATGATGGTGGTCTTGCCGACGCCGGGGTCTCCGATAATCATGTAGTTCACCCCTTTGGGCAGCCCCTGATAGCTGCACAACAGATTGTCGAGCACGGTACGGGTGCGGAAATTGACGAAGAGACTCTTGTCAAACCGCACGTCGCGCATTTTTACGATCCGATTCATTGCCTTTGCCGTTTTGTCGTTGAGACAAAGGTAGAGGAGAGTATGGCCGAACCGCAGCTTATGTTCCCGGGCGATTGGGGAAAATGCAGCCCGAGACGAAGCGGAACGGATGAGTTTATCGGATGCGGTCCGGGCAATAGCTCTTGCGAAGGCAGGACGGACAATGGGCTCCCGTCCAGACCGAGTCAAAATGGTCGGCCGCAGCATCTACCAACCCCGGTTCATCGGTCAGAATGCCCGCTTCAAAGTTGCGTTTGCCATCGCTTTTCATGCCGATGCCGGCACCAGTCAGATTGGCCGAACCGATGTAGGCAACCTCACAGTCGAAAATCAGAATCTTGAAATGAGTCCTCGGGCACAGCCTGCGTTTCACACCTCCCCACAAGGCGGGATATCGGTCGAAATCCGTCCGGAAGTTGGGCCCCGGCTCCTTGGCGTGCATCAACCTTACCTCCACGCCCCGCCGCACCAGAATATCCAGCACCGCAAGGAAGGGTTTGCTACCTGCTCCGACCTTTACGTACAGATCCTTGATGTCGGCCGTGCCTATCCACAGCGAGTGCCTTATGCGGGCCACGCGACTCAAAACTTCATTATAGTGAGCCGTGTCGGCAATATATCGAATCATTGTTTGCGCCCAACTATTTTATGGGCCTCCACCAGATTGAGACCGATTTGCTTCATTTCCACACGCAGCCACTGCGGTTGCAGAACCTCGATCTGGCAGTCGGTGTTGGCGGCATGCGTCAGCAGCTCCTGCTGGAAATCGAGCGTCGGTCGCAGGAAGAATTCGAATACGGAAGAATCGTTCATAATTTCGGTCTCCTGCTGCGAGGTGTGCAGCGGCAGCGTGCGAAGGTATTGCCGCTGGATGCCCGATACGCGAACCCGTACCTGCTCGGGTTTGTAACTCTCATCGACGGCAATGCCGAACGAATTGGCAAAATAGGCCTGCGGGTCAAAATCGTCGGGTAGGATGAACAGGTGTTCCGATGTGCGGAGTTCCCGGATGCGGTCCAGTGCATAGATGCGCAGCCGGTCATCGCTCGTACTGCACGCCACGACATACCAACGTTGGCGGAATACCTTGACGCAGTAGGGCGCCACCTCGAATGTGCGGGGCGTGTCGTTCCAGAAACTCTGATAGGACATCTCCAGCGTCCGGTTGTCACGCATCGCCTCGATGATCTGCGTCAGGACGCGCTGTCCCGAGGGAATCTCCTCGAAAAGGATGCGCCGCTTGAGGTGGTGGCTTTCGTTAATGAGGTGGTTTACGGCAAAGGTATTCAGCAGCCATGTCCGCACACCGCCCCGCTCCATGTCCTCGGCATGCTCGATGTAGTAAAAGTAGCCACCCTTGCGGTTACACTCGATATTGATGTCGAACATCTGCTGGATGGCGTTCTTGTGGTTGTGGAAGGTCTTCAGGGGAAGCTCTTCGCCGGTCTCGTTGAGCGACGAGCGTTGCCAACGCTCGTTGATCTCTTCGAACGTGATGCGCCCGGCACGGTAGATCGTATCGACCAGCCAGACATAACGGTTGAAAAGCGTGGCGGCATTGCTTTTCGACGAACTGCGTGTTTTTCTACTCTTTGACATGTTTGTATGGTTTTGTTTCATACATCTGTTCCCTTGAACAGGTTGTCTCGTGCAAAGATAGAACAAAGATATGTCAAATTATGGCATATATTTCAAGTTGGCAGACGTGTAAGCATCGGGATACCCTTCACGAGGACAGGTACATAACAGATTTCACAAAAGATGGTGTGCTCCGACAATAAACCGTTGGCAGAAACCAAGAAGAATCCGGCCTACTCAGCCGGATTCTTTATAAATTCCCCAAATTCCTCTTTTACTTGTTTGCAGAATTGATCTGCCAACGATTTGCCGGACAATTCGCCGGACGATTCGTCAATGTGGAGGTTGAAACAGTAATATCGCTTTCGATCGCCTTTTTCATCCTCAATAGGAGTAGCACGTATTTTGTATGTCCAATCCTCATTCATCAGATATATCTCATACTCTGCCGAGCTACCTCCCTGGTACCATTGCAGATGCAAAGGTTCTCCGTTCTCCGGGTAATAGTCAAAGTTGATATTCAAATCGCCCCAGAATACGACATCTTCGTCTCCATATTCGTCTTTTGGTATAATTATCGGCTCGTTCTGGCCTGTCAGAACTATTTTCCCCTTTTCCTTATTCCGCAGTTCATTCAGACATTTGTCGCGGCTCTCATAGTGCAACATGACTCCAAATTTCTTTCCACAGTAATACAAAGAATCATGAGGGTATCGTATGTACATGTCCAAACCTTTGGGGTTTCCCTCTACAACAAGATGTTCGATTAAGGATCTGCTGGACAATAGTCGCAGCCGTCTGTCCTCTTTCCTTTCTTTTGAAGGCTCGGCTCCCATCAATAACAGATAATGAATTGGCTTTGCATACACATATTTGTTGTCTCCGTCTACCTTTGTCAGAATCTGCTCCTTCCAGGTGCTGGCTTTGCCGTTGAATATTTTGGCATTCCACCAGAATTGCGAGCCCCAATCATCGCAATAACTGTATAGAGTCTGCATGGCCTCCACGGTCTTGTCGGCCTTGACTCCGTCCTTGTCGAACAGTTCTTGGGCAGTTTCCCATTTCTTATTGAATTTGGCCCAATCCGTTTCGCCCTTTTCGTTGTTGAACAGAAAAGCAATGGCCCCTTTGAAGAAGGCAGCCTTTTCGGCTTTATGAATATTATGTTCCCAGTCGGGATTTTGTTTGATTTGTTTGGCTTTTGCAATTTCTTCGAGCAGCTGCCTGCGGCCGAAAACGTCATTTTTCATCTGTTCCACGTCTATCCCGGCCAGATAATCGATGATGTTGTCGCAGGCTTGATCTGGAGCTTCATTGTTCTCTATCTTCTGTAACATGTTGAGTCCCGTGTCGAAGAACCGAATGGCACCGACACTCTGTTCACTGTCCAGGTAGCTGTTTTCTACCATATTCCAGACAAAATGCATCCAATCCTTCAAATTCTCCGTTTCGACCTTCTCGCAGTTGGTAAGATAAACGCAAACGGCATGAAAAACGACTTGTTGCTTCAAGCTAATTGGAGCAGGGGTATTCGTGCCCTTGTCTGTTGCATAACGGGGAATAAAGCTGAAGAATTTGTTTGCCTTGTCGTTCTCTTCTTTCTCGGAAGGTTGCTCCCAATAGGGCATGAAAAGTGCATGTAGTTTCTGATTGTTATCTTTTAGGTCGCACATGCGGTTGAGACACTTTCCGAGCGCTTTTATACACTCAGCTTTAAGTGCCGGCTCGTAAATGGAGATACTTTGGTAACGGTAGTGGGAGCCTTTTCCGATTTCAGCCGCCGACAGTACTTTGTAGAGATTGCTCGATATTACCTTGTCCGCACTCTCTTTTGTATTGGCGATGTACCAGTTAAGGAAGAAGCGGTTGAAAAAACTCATGTATATCTCGTCGATGTGGCATTCTGCCGAACGATAGTGCCAAAACAGATCTGTCCATCGGGTATCCAGCAGCCGGCTGAAACTCTCATCGCCCATATCGTTTGCCGGGATAAGGTATTCCCTGCTTGATAACTTGTATTTCAAAAGGTCTACCTTGAAATTTTCGAAGTCTGTCAGCACCTTGCCTCGGGCGTTCATCTTGATGTAGAGATCGTCGGCTAGCGGCATGTTCTTGTCTTCCATGTTCAACAGGTAGAAACCGATGGGGGCATTCTCTCCCTTTAATCGATCCAGCAGTTTTTGTGCCTTTTCTTCTGTAAGTTCTGCTTGGATACAATATTCTTCAATACCGTCGGTAATATCCATCTTGTTGCTGTCCGAAATATCCGTCCCATTCAGCATGCGCAGCATCGACTGGATGGTCGGATCCTGCTCGTAGGCCGAGTAGAACCAGGTTTGGTTGCGTACAAAGGCGGCTATGCCGTGTTGCTGCGGCTGACAAGGCTGGGTGATATTGATATTGCAAAGTTTCTGGCAGAATGTTCTGGAAGAGATTCGCGTTTCGTAGGAGAACTTTTCCAGCACCTTCTTGTCTTTAGGCAGAGTTCCGGCGCGCAGCGCCAGATACCAATGAAGCAGCCATAGGGTAGTAAGGCGTTGCTGACCGTCCAGCGGATAGAACGTGTCGCCCTCGACGCTGCCGTACACAAAGTCAAGTACCAGGGGCGTGGCATTGTCCTTCAGGGCGTCGAACAACTGCCCGAGAAAACGCTCACGCAGGAACTCCCTGCCCTCCCGTCCCTGGGCATAATCACGCTGGATAATGGGGATGACAATCTTTTTATCGTTCAGAAGTTTCCAGAATGAAACCTTATCGTTGTTCATGCTCATGACAGAAAATCTTTAAGAACCTCTTTTATGTTGTTTTTATAGGTTTCGGCATCGTCTTTGGTCCACGCATTGGGATCAAATGAGGCGGTGTTGTAATACTTCAGGAATACATACCTGGTGCACGGCGGAATGAACGAGGAGGACCCATTTTCGGCTGAACCCAAAACGATCTCTCCATTTTCGTCGATTGTCGGCAGACTGAACCTCTTTCCCTGGTCCTTGCTGATGATGACCCTGCGTTTGGCCGGGAAAATGGCGTTGCCGTAACTCCGGTTGGTCGAAGAATCCAGCAGGGTGAAATTCCATATCTTGTTTTTTTCATTTTGGTCCAGCCGTTTACTGCCTCCGATGTCTTCAATCTGTTTTTTCAGTTCGGCAAACTGCCCGTTGCGTTCCGTCTGTTTGTTTGAATCCTCATTCTGTTCATAGGCTTTACCCGTATATTGCTTGAAAAATTTTTCTATATTGTCCTGAAGTTCTGGATAGGTGCCCTCCTGAAGACCAAAATAGGCATTGAGTAACCATTCGCGCTGCGACTGAATATCGTTCAAGCCATTTTCGGTATTCGAGTCGATGTGCTCCACATCCCATCCTTCCAATTTGTACAGATGGAACGGGAACTTGTAGAATACCCCGTTTTTGTATTTTTCATTGGCGCCCAATATCCTGTTCTGATTGATAACCGTCTGCAGGTTGTGTAACAACAGGATGGGGCGACAGTTTGTCTTGTTTCCGCCTTTATGGGCAGAGCCTTCCGACTCGACTTCGTAAACCGTATTTTCGATATCCTTGTATGGAATAGTTCGCTTGATCTCTTTTTTCAGGTATTTTTCTATGAATTCGAACTTGCCGTCAGAGACGTTCCACTGTTTGTAAATCTCATCAACCTTCCTGCCCATATAGATCAGATAACCGATATAATGGTACAGTTCCATATCGTCGAACCACTCCTGTAAGGTATGGAATATTTCCCGTACGTTCTCCCAGATGGTACGAACGGCCTGCGCCAACGAAATCTTATTCTGCTTTTGCACGGCAAGATAGTGGTAGAAATAGCGGAAGGTCCGGAAATCATCGGTCGCGTCAATCTCTTTCTCATCCTTGCAGCCCAACAAGTCGCAACGGCAGATTATATCGAAAACATAATCGATACGCGTGGGGTGTTCATCGCCGGGGGCATTGAGAAAGAGCCAGAACTCATTGGACTGGAGCGCGTATTCGATGACGTCCCACTCCACGGCTATTTCCTGCTGCCAAAGTCTGATTTTATCATCGTCGCTGCTGTCAAAATTGGATTTGTTCAACAGCAGGGCCTTGATCAGCTCGGCATTGGTCAATGAGATTTTACCGATGTTCAATCGGGCGAATACCTCTTTGGGATCTTCCTCGGTTTCATACCAGATAAATTTTACCTGTTTGTGCAAAACATTTAGGAAGTGTTCGACGGTCTCTTTTTTCAACTTTTTCAACCATTCACCGATCACTCTAACAGCCTCGTAAATATGATAAAAGTCAATATTGGTTTTTGCTTTTTCTTCTGCTTCTGCCGTTGTGACTGCATTTAGAAAATCAGCACTATTCCCTCGTGTCTCATATTCAATATCATAAAGGCGGGGCAGGCCCAATTCTTCCAAAATCAGGCGTATGGTTGTCAGCCGTTGCTGTCCGTCTACCACTTCCCACTGCCCGTTCACAATCCGTTTTACTTCATCCAGGTCTTTGGCGGCGTGTACCTTGTCCAACAGTTGCTCATTTGACGATCTTTTGACAACCACCAAAGGCTGCAGGCAGTAGATACCGGCATTATCTTTTTGGCTGAATTCAAGAATGTCATTCAGTAAATCTTCTACTTGCCGTCGTGTCCAACGATACCCACGCTGGTAGTCGGGAATGTAGAACGCCAGATTCTGCAATTCGGCTATGGATTTCAGTTCCAATGTATTCATGTCCGTAGTTTTATAATCCGAATTTTGAGTAATAGAATTAAATGTCCTCATTGAAAATAACAATGATTCATCAATATTTCGACAGCCTGATCTGCGTCCTCTTCTTGTAACCCGACCATTCTGTCGGTTCTCACAAAATGAGATTCATTGTAGAATAATGCTGTTAGTCAACGGAATCCAGAGATCCCAGTGTGCATAAATATATCGAAATACGGAGTCGTCGGAAATCATCTTCTCCATATGATCCCGGTTTTGGGGTGGCAATAAAAATTTTTCATAGCTATGATATTATTTCAATCTTTTTTGTATGAAATTCTTTTATTGATGTCGTTACGCTTATCACAGGCCCCGTTCGTTTCTCCTTTCTTCCAGGGCCGAAAGCCTTTCTGTCAGATTATGCCAGTAACGCGATTCTTCGGCGCATGTATGTAAGCTAAGTCGAGGTTCATGTGATGTGAAAAAGCGCGTCCCGACCGGATATCTTCGTATTCGATCGATACGAACAGCGGCCGTCGAGCGAGAAGATTCCATGACAAAAAAATAGGCTATACACGACTGTTTTGTTTACCTATAGGTCGAATACATTAAAAACATTAAAGAGTTCTCCGCATAAATCGGCTTCAATCTTCTTTTTTCGCGCCTTACAGAAGGTTTCATCCTTGTTCAGCAATTATTGGGTTAACGTTGCTCATAGCTACATTCATTTTCGTTTGATTCAATTCATAGAAAAGTGGTCATTGACGTTTTCCCGCAGAGTCGATTTTCTTGAGTATCGTCCGGCCTATTTTCCGTTCCAGCCCACTACGAGTTGTAGGGATTCCCGCCTTTGCCACAATTTTTTGCTTGATTCCGCTAATCCCTATTGCTCGTTTCAGCGAGAAACTCAATCCTTTGAACAAAGCCATGTCTAATAAGGTAAATTGATAATGAACAGCTCAAATAATATCTTTTCAAGAAGTTGGTATATCGTATATAGCAGTCCTAAAATCAACCCGACGGCTAACAACCAACCCAGCCATGGAATGGAGAACAGAGCCTGGATAAGCGCGTGACCATAGACAACCACGAATCCCAATACGACCAATATAACGACCGCCACCAGCAGCCCGAATGACTCAAAAAGGCCCAACGGGAAGAACTCCTGCTCAATAGACAGCGAGTTCCGGTATATGTAACCTTCAATCGGATTGCAGTGGTCGTCTATTGTAAAGCACTTTACCCATTCGGGATTTTCGGAATAATTGTCGATGATAACGGATCGTCCGCTTTCAAGTTGTCCGACAACCGGATATTGTATTCCCATGCCGGATCTAATATTCATGGAATGAATGGTCGTGTCGCGAATACTGGCCAGTTCGAGATTTTCTCCTTTGATACGAGCCCAATCGAACGACAGTTTTTTCCCTTTGGTCGTTTGCCGAACAAGAAAGGTATCCCGTATCATTCCGGACGAGGTCAACAACCCGAGCGATTCCATATAGTTACGGTAATAGGGAGTTGTATTCAGACATTGAAATTCCACGGCTACACCTTTGGTCCCGTTGATTTTGATATTACGTTTGTTGGCCAGTTTCAGAAACGTATTGGGATTTTTCCGCAGTGCGTCGGTGTACAAGGACAGCTTGGCATAGTCTCCCGGATAAATGTAGAGCGATGCCGCATTGAATTCGCGGGCATTCATCCGAGACAGAAATTTCTTTACCTTTCTTCCATCGTTACTGCACGAGGAACATGCAAGCATTACAAATAGAACAAATAGAATTCTCTTCATTTGTCAGAAAAGTTTTGGTTTATGTTGATATAAAAAAGGCGCGGCCCCCGACTTTTTATCTCCCGGGTCCGACCAAGGCACCCATACCACAAAAAGCGAAGCCCGCGCAGCATGCGAGGTTCGACGCTTCGGCTCTGTGGTATTATCCTTTTACTTGGTCGGTTCAGGAGATAAAGAACAAGCCGTCGAAACTGTTAATATGTCGTCGTATGTTATGTCTTAAAGCAAATATACGACTTTTTTGCTGCTGCGCAAAGGCCTCGCAATCATTTCTCATAAAATTTAAAACAGGGTACGTTCGTTTTGCAGGTTGATGAAGAACCACTCGCCGCCTTTGCGGACGGCAATGCGTTCGGGATCGTCGCCCAAAAGAATGTCGTCGTATTCGAACGGCACGAGTTGTTCTCCGTTCAGGGAGAATACACCGCAACGCAGAACCTTCTCCATGGGGCTGTTTTGTGCAAGGACAATGCATCCATGGCCTTGCGCTTCGGAATCGGGAAGCCAGTGCGGGTACACAAATCGGGCGGAAAGAACCTTTTGCACCTCCTTGTCCGGGCCAATTCTTACCATTCCATAGTTCAGATTCGAACCATTTCTGTCGGCCCCGAATACCAATAGATTCTCATTTTCTTTTATCGGAATCCAGATATAGATGCCAGCGTCTGCCGGTATCATCGTGTGGCCGTCAGAATCGGCCAATCCGCAAAAGAACGTCTCTGCATCACCCACGCTGAAATACTTCCCATTCAATCTGTTTATTACGAACCAAACCGGCGGCAGCAGCTCCGTTCCGAAGGCATCGAGCATGCCGCACGCCCGATCATCCAGTCCACGCAACTTTCCCCGGCATGGAATATAGTAGCAGATACGGTCGCCGTACAAATTGACACCCAATACATTCCCCGGTAGTGCTATTGCCGGCCGATTGGCCGTTCGTTCCCCACAATCGTCTACATAAAACCATTCACCGGCTTGCCGGGAAAGGACCTTCCCGGCATCGCAGGCTATCCGATCGAATGCAAGGATGCACGGAACCGCCGTCTCGCCTTCTGACGTCCGGATTCCAAATTTCCCGGTTCGGGGATCCTGAACCAGAAAGCGCTCCCCGATACGGAATATCGCGGCATATATCTCGGGGATGATTTGTTGTCCGTTGTTATTCGCGATTCCGGCGAGGCCTTGCCGGAACGTGAGAAAAAGTCCGTCATGACTGGGAATCGGTTCGGGACGGCGGTTGCTGCCGATGCGTATCCACACCCCGGTTTGTGTATCGAACAGGCGATAGCTGCTGTCCGAATCCGTCGGATGGAACTTGACATACCGCAGGGTTCCATGCCGGTCGGACCCATGGTAGCCGGCATATCGGAATCGCGCTTCGACAACAATCTCCCCGTTGCGGTCGATCAATCCGTATCGGCGGTCCTGTACCGATCCAATGCCGAAGATGGCAAAACCGTTACGAACCTCTCGGAGACGGGTAATATGGGACGGATTCAGAACCATCTTACAATGTGCCGTTGTGGGCCTTCATCAGATTGATTCCGACCTGTTTCATCTGGTTTCGGAGCCATGCGGGCTCCAATACTTCAACCCACTCGTCGGTGTTGGCTGCCTGGGAGAGCAGTTCCTGCTGGAAATCGAGCGTCGGTCGCAGGAAGAATTCGAATACGGAAGAATCGTTCATAATTTCGGTCTCCTGCTGCGAGGTGTGCAGCGGCAGCGTGCGAAGGTATTGCCGCTGGATGCCCGATACGCGAACCCGTACCTGCTCGGGTTTGTAACTCTCATCGACGGCAATGCCGAACGAATTGGCAAAATAGGCCTGCGGATCGAAATCTTCGGGCAGGACAAACAGATGTTCTAGTGTGCGAAGCTCCTGAATACGGTCCAGTGCGTAGATGCGTAGCTGGTCGTCGCTCGTGCTGCATGCCACGACATACCACCGTTGGCGGAACACCTTGACGCAGTAGGGCGCCACCTCGAATGCGCGAGGTGTATTGTTCCAGAAACTCTGGTAGGACATCTCCAGCGTCCGGTTGTCACGCATCGCCTCAATAATTTGCGTCAGGAAGCGCTGTCCGGATGGAATCTCCTCGAAGAGGATGCGCCGTTTGAGGTGGTGGCTCTCGTTGATGAGGTGGTTCACGGCAAAGGTGTTTAGCAACCAGGTCCGCACGCCGCCCCGCTCCATGTCCTCGGCATGCTCGATGTAGTAGAGGTATCCGGCCCGACGGTCGCATTCGATGTTGATGTCGAACATCTGCTGGATGGCATTTTTGTGGTTGTGGAAGGTCTTCAGGGGAAGTTCCTCGCCGGTCTCGTTAAGCGACGAACGCTGCCAGCGCTCGTTGATCTCTTCAAACGATATACGCCCTGCGCGGTAAATCGTATCGACCAGCCAGACATAACGGTTAAACAACATGGCGGCATTGCTTTTCGATGAGGTGCGCGTCTTTCTACTCTTTGACATGGTTGTATGGTTTTGTTTCATGCATCTGTTCTCTTGAACAGATTGTCTGCTGCAAATATAGAATAATGATATGTCAAATTATGACATAACTATCGGATGGTCAAATTAATTTTTTGATTTGTTCGGCTTTCGTTTGGCATATCCGGTCGATAGATTTGCTAAAAAGAATGACGCAGACTGTTATATATCTGGATATGGGTTAGCATACGTGATTATTATATGGAAGAATTGATGCGAGACTTCGAGTTGGATGATACGACCAATCGAATTACAGCAGAAAAATTTTGAATTGCAAAGTTCCTGTGAGAGTTTGATAAGAGCATAGTCGACATTTTTCGACAGAAAAACATTATATTTGATAGACCAAACTAACCTTAAGTGCTATGGCAAATTTCTATTGTGAATACTGTGGACAAAAGTTTTCCTCAGTTTCGTCTTTGACTGCAGGTTATTGCATACGACATCCGGATGGTCCTCATAAGGGCAGACATAAACTCTATGAAGGAAGCGAGAAAAGCAAATACACCTGCAAATACTGCGGGCAATCGTTCAACAGCATTTCATCCTTGACCTCCGGCTACTGTTTACGACACCCCAACGGGCCTCATAAAGGACGACATGCTCCGGCATTGTAATCATGCCGCAAACCAAAAAGAATCCGGCTTTTTCTGCCGGATTCTTTTTGGTCTAAATATTAAGGAATGCAAAATTAGAGCTTGATCTTGTCAATCCAATAGTTTACTCTTGCCGCGACATCTTCCGCCATGACAGAATGAATTTCCTCCAGAATTACATAACCAGTCTCCTGCTTTCCCTTATTCTCACATCCAATCCGTTTCAATGTATTTCTCAGTTTTGCCATGTCATTTTGACGATTGGCGAGTTGAATAAGCACAATTCCACTCTTGTCTTTTTCGATAATATCCATATAGGGAATACCTTCTTCCTCATTCTCGTATTCACAAGCCAGCATATCCCAATACCAAATGAATATTTTCCAGTTTTCGTATCTCTTTACCTTATCTTTCCAGGTCACAGTACGATGATGGCGACTTTCGATATCTATCAACAAATTCGTATAATCAGTGATATACTGTTGAAGATTCTTGTTGGACCTAAAGGTCTCCTCAAAGTGTCTTTCCGGAATATCATAATAGGGTTCGGCAAGATATTGCCACCATTGTCCATAGTTTCTACGCCCTCCCTTTTCCCATTTCAAAGGTTTCGAAAAGTCGGAGTCGTTGCGATATGAAGCCTGAATATAATAATGTCCATGCCAGAATCCAACATTGATGATTCCAGGATTTCCAGTTCTGTTTACAAGCCTAAAGCCGTCGTACCGGTCAGAGAGGCCTTCAAGATTCCACCCTTGCTCGTTCCATTTCTGCAAAGCATCGTCCCATTGACTGATTTCATGATTTTGCAGGGTAGACTCCGCCTGCTGAGCAATCTCCTCTCCCTCATTGTCATCATCGCTTTTGGCATTCCGGTAAGCGCCCGAGAAATTTACTAGCGTGGCCATCGTATCATCGCGTTTGAATTTGAAGTTATCGCCATACAAATCCTTTCTGAAGGCTTCGACAATGCAAAAAAGACTGTTCAATAACGGATCCGGCGAATCGCTCATGGACAAATTAGGGTTTATCCGTTTGGGGCCTTCATTGCTTTCATCCGGGCAGCAATACTTTATAAGGTCGCGTACAGCCTCGCTTATTTTTACTATATATGCTGGATTACAATGCATCGCGACATAGGATGTCTGAAATTCCAAACGGATTTTTTCCTCATCGGTCAGTTTCCGGTCCTTGATTACATCGCACAACGTGGAAAGATACTCTTGATAGATTTTGAGCTTTTCTCCGAATATCCTGGACGCTGTTTACCTTTCCACATCATTGTCACTCTGTCCTCGAAGCAGAATCATCGTGATGATTGCGGTTATAATTACTCCAAGAACAGCGGCAAACATCTCATACCAGAGTTCCTTTTCGGTAAATAGACGCAGGTAAATGGCAAAGGAACAAGCTAAAACGACCAAGACGGCGGTTATGGTTATGATTTTATATTGTGTTAATTGCCCTTTTTTCATAAATGACTAGGTTCAGAGATTACTTTCAAATATCACTCGTGTCCGGTAAAATTCCGTACTAGTTATTAAAAAGTTTAACAATTAAAACAAAGTAGGTTCGGTAGAACCATCCAGTTCATTGACAATATTGCAGTTAGGTTTTGCAAAGAGGTCCTTTGGGCAGATAGTTTCTGTAAGTGAGATGCTTACAAGTTGGAGCATCTCGTAGATTGACCGTTCGATACTCATCTTTTTCTGCACAATCGCTATCATACAATAGGTGGTTATGGCAGTGTAAATTTGGATTCTTACGGCATTCTCGGTCTCGCCCCAGAATTTTTTAATCTTCAGATGCTGCTTCAGCCACTTGAAGAACAGCTCTATCTGCCATCTGTTGTGATACAGTTCCGCCACTTTCAATGAGTTGATGTCCAGGGCATTGGTAAAAAAGATGAACTTCCTGTCCGATTCGGAGTCAAGGTAGATGATTCGCCTTATCTTCTCCGGATATTTGCTCATTGTCAGCTGTCCGTCCATGTATCCTATGGCATCGGAGAGCACACCGGACGGCAGCCTGCGCTTCCACCTCATCGGCCTGAAGTCGTTGTTCTTCTTGCCCCTGACCACGAAGTATGCCCCGACACTGTTTATGGTGAAGAGCCTTCCGAAGTCATTGTATGCGCGGTCGAAGATGTAGAACGAGTTCTCCTCGTATGGAATGGCATCCATCGCTTTTGTATCATGCAGCCTGGCGGGCGTGATATGGAAGAACGTCGGTATCTGGGTTTCAATATCATAAAGTGTATGTATCTTGACTCCTCCTTTCTTCTTCCGGAACAAAGCCCACTCAAAGACGCTTAGACACAGGTCAATCGTAGTGGAGTCAAAGGCATACACCTTTCCTCCGAGCTTGAATATCTCGACCGCCCGACACTTCTGGGCTTCTGCCATAACTCTGTAGGCGAACTCCTCGAAGATACGATAATCGCGTTTGGTGTTGGCATCTGCAAGAGTGCTTTTAGAGGCGTATTTCCCGAAGCCAAGATGAAAAGCCTTGTTTGCGTGCGCCTGTGTCGCAAGAACTAAGTCTCTGAGACTCTCACGGTTGGACAGCTGCCCGAACATCATGACTGCCAGCTGATTCCAGCAGGTGAAAGACTTGATATACCGATTTCCATTGTATTTGTTTGATATTCTTAAAAATACATCCTTATCAAGGAAATCTAAAAGCTGTGAGAACACGTATTTTCCTTTATTCATGTGCCATTCTACGATAGTCTGGCAAAGATAAATTCAAATCGGCGCGCTCGTCCCATCCTTGTAATTACCTATACTTCAATATTTTCAAAGAACTTTTGCGATTTTTTACCGGACACTAATGTTCAAATATACAAAAATATCATTGATCTTGCGCCTTATTGGGGCTTAAAACAAAAAAATGCTCGACTCTGTCATATTTTGATGGAGTCAAGCATGTGCATATATCAGAACGATATTACATGGGGAGTTGCTTTTTCTTTATCTCTTCCAAAACAGCGAAAATCTTACGATACAGGTAATCGACAAGTTCGCCATTGACCATTTGGGGTATTTCCCAATACTTTCCATCCAAATCCGTCCATCCATACGGCCACCAATCGCTGGGAGCATGGCTCCCAGGGCCGCTGAAGCTATCTATTTTTTGCTTCATTTTGGGGCCGGCAATATGGGTAGTAATCCCAATGGATGCATTTTTACCCAATGTATTGCCCCAATCCAGGCGAATGTATTGCGTCCACTCAGGACGCTTCATGTTGATTCCTCTGCTCTTAAGTTCAATATCCATTTCTTTAAACTTCTCTTTCAAGGGAGTAAGAACATATGAATTGAAGATCTGTTCCCGCCATTTCGTTTCCAAACTAAGGATGCTGCAGATTGAAGTGATATTCTTCGGGTCGGACATGAGTTTGAGCAACTCTTCCTGGCTATTCTTATCCATGCTGTTCATTGTTAGTTGGTTAATCAGGTTTTGATATTGAATTAAGGTCTCCCGGACGAGGGGATGGCGTGCAGAACATCCGATGCAGCGTTGCAGCCAATCGGAAATTTCATGATTATAGGCTGCCGCGTAGTAGTCCTCATTCACGACCAACTTTTCGCGGGAATACGCTGAAGCATCATCTCCATTTAAAGTCAGATAAAGCAATCGGAACCCATCCGAACAGTTCGTTGTACCGTAGTTGTAATACCGCACCAGTTGTTTCTCCTGGTCGCCGGCATAGATTTTATTTTCGATGATAATCGCCTTGCCATTGGATTCAACCACAATGTCGATTCTGCCTCCTTCCGTACAAACCTCATTTTTACCTCCAATACTCAACTCTTTGTGAACTTTGGCTGATTTCGTGTCGAAATTCCAAGATCTCAAACAATCAACTGTATCGACGAAAGATCGGAGAAATTGATCTCCGAGGCCGTGACTGCCATTGGGATCCAACAACTCTGCAATAAATGCAGAGTGAGTTCGTGTCTCGTCGGAAGTCACGCCTAAAACATTGAATATGTTAAAGTTTTCTCCGCGCCTGTCCGCCTCTTCCTTTTCAACCTCTGCTTTTTTCCGGATAAGCCTGACCTCATCCAGCAATCGTCGTAAATTTTCCATATTGCGCTAATTTTTGAATTACATATGGCTTCTCATCCGCTTGATTGTTTTTATTTATCATATATGTTTCAACTCTTTCCATAGATTTATAGGCAAAGATAAACACAAGGTAATGCTTAATTATAGCACAAGTTAAAGTTTTACCGAAAAAAATTTCCAATAAAATATCCTCACTTGTTGTGTCACGATTTGGCTCTTACTCATCTGATCTTTGGAGACAAAAGTAAATCTTCATGGAACAAGATACTCTTTTTCGTCACGTCGGTAGTGTTTCAAAAAGTGTGTCTGGATAGGAGCCTTCAGATTCTTCAGATATGCAAATATAGCGATTCTTGGGTTCAGAACAACACGCCGCGGCGTGTGGATCTAATTTTTGTGTTATAGTTTTCACTCGGGGAATAAATCCCGATCCAGGTCGATTCGCGGTACCGGCCTCAGGTAGGATTTCTTATCCATGGCCGTTTTGCCCATCAGCAGCAGAACCGACTCCTCGTTGGGCATGGCTCCCCGCATGCGTGTAACCCGTCGAAAATCCTTCTGCAGACGTTCGATCCAGTTCGTCGTGTAGATCATCGACTGAATCCTTGCTTCGTAGTTCAGATAAGTGAAGTAGGCTTTGTAGGCCGGATCCTCCGCCCGTCGTCGAAAACTGCGATAATCCTGACCCCATTTCTCACAGAGCGCCTGCCATTGTTCCCAAGCTCTCTCTACTGTATAGCTGCGATCCCCCGTACGGAAGAGCTGCCGCAGATCCTCGGCCAGATCTCCTTTGTCGCCGTTGCGCACGCAGCTCAGCAGATTGCGTTTCAGGTGCGTCGTACAGCGTTGCAGCGGGGTTCCGGGAAAGACCGCACTGATGACATCCTCCAGACCCTTCAGCCCGTCGGCACACACCAGGCCGATCTTCCGAACGCCTCGTTCCTGCAGCTCTGTGAGCATCTCGCCCCAGCCCAGGGCACTCTCCGTGGGTTTGTTGAAGATCCCCAGCACTTCACGCCGTTTGTCTTCACGCACGGCAAGCACTACATAGAAAGCTTCGGTCTCCACGCTCCGCTTGCGGTGGATCTTCATGTGTACGCAATCGATGAAGACGATCGGGTAATACGTCTCCAAAGAGCGCGTGAGCCATTGCGAGACATCTTCTCGGAGGTAGTCCAGCATTCGCGAAATGCTCGCCTTGCTGTAGTGCTCGCCATAGATATCCTGGAATACCTCGCCGACCTGTTCCTGCGTAAGACCTTTCGTGTAAAGCGTTCCCGCAAGGCGTTCGCATTCATCTTCCTGATGGCGAAGGATCGCCAGAATCCGGGGATGAAAATTCCCGTAGCGATCTCGTGGTATCCGGAACGTCAGTGTACGACCATGACCGTAACTATGCCCCGGGCGAAATCCGTTGCATTTGTTCCCTGACGTGGAGTTTTCCCGGAGATATTCCCGGCGCTCCGAGACCATCATACTCTCCAACAAGA
>ENA-OPJW01000029-OPJW01000029.1-human-gut-metagenome-genome-assembly--contig:-NODE-29-length-28905-cov-2.123120_pt1 | contig 28905 bp, 19 predicted proteins | sample MGYA00241776_ERZ501677 | MGnify/ENA primary metagenome ERZ501677 (study PRJEB25962, sample SAMEA2042298) | human gut metagenome | biome: human gut; feature: human-associated habitat; material: faeces...
AGATTATTGATAAGAAAATAGATTTGCCGGAGTTATCTTTTGATAAGAACGGTTGGGTGACATCTGCACGCTGGAAAGGTATGGATGAACCGTTGTTTACGGAAGGGCTTGCCGACTTCATGGTAGTACACTTCAATGATATGGACAGATGGTCTCAAGGTGATATCTATATGCATATGGATGAAGCACAACGTATAGAGAAGTTCAATGAGATTACTAGAATGGAGTGGGCAAAACCGAAAAGTAAGGCTAAAGTGAGAGAAACACCTTATTCATGGATTGTTTCGCAGGATATGGAACATCCAAGGGTGAAGAATATGAACCGTCAGGTTGAGATTTTCAAAGAGGTTCCGAGAGCGAAGGTTAATATTTTCTTTGACAGAATTTCATCAATAGCACCAGAAGTATTCTATGCTAAGTTTCCTTTTCCTCAGGATTGTAGACAACCGGTTGCTACCAATGGAGGAATTCCTTATGAACTGTACAAAGAACAAATACCTAACTCATGCAAGGACTTTTTTGTTATAGACAGCTGGGTGAAATATGAAGCGGAGGATGGTGCACGGATCTGGTCGTCAGGAGACGTTCCAATTGTCAGTTTTGGAGGACATCATATGGGGATGCGATTGCAGGATGCTCCTAAAAAAGAAAATGAACTTTATGGTATGCTTTACAATAACTTATGGGTAGTTAACTTCTGTGTAGATTCTCCCGGTGAAATGAATTTTGAGTTTGATTTGACATACCGTGAAGGGAAACAGTCTGTTGAGCAGCTCACTGATATGGCTGATTCGTATTATATTCCGATGTCTATTGTGAATACTCCAGAGGCACTGGAAGATCCGGTAGTCCATAAATATTTGAATACACCCCAACGTTTGACGTCGGGATACTGACTAAGACTATGTATGGACTGTAAGGGAGCTTATGTATTGGTATAGAAAATATCTGGTATAATTTTAATATCATGACAAATAATGACATGTAGTAAATTCTTTTTGGTCTTGCTGATGCAGGTGTTTATACTTTCTTCGTTTGCTAATGGTAATGAGATAACTTTTTCCTCTTTGTTGCAGGAGATGACCAACCGTGAGTCATTGGTTGATTATCCATCTCCATATTACACTGTGCGGCAGTTCAGCAGTTATGACCGTTTCTCAGATCATGCAGTGAAAGGTTCTTATGACTGGTTTGCTAATTGGGATTTTAGCCAGTTTCTTCGTACGGAAGAAAAGGATGGACGTAGGGAATTTGTTATGTTTGACGCAGAAGGACCTGGTGCTGTAGTACGTATATGGATTACGGTGGCCAACTATAATGATAACGGTATATTACGTTTTTATTTGGATGATTCGGATATACCAGCTATTGAAGGTGAGGTACTGAGTCTTATCAGTGGTCACTTTCTGGCAGATGCGCCTATATCTACGTCTGTATCTCCTTTGACTCCTTATAAACAACGGGGACATGATTTGTATTTACCGATTCCTTATGCAAAGCATTGCAAGATTACTTATGAAACTCCTGGTATCACTGCAGCAGGGAATCGTCCACCCGGAGAGAACTTCTTTTATAGTGTAAACTATCGCACATATGATAAGGGAAGTATTGTAAAAACATTTACTTTGGATGATTTGAAAAAGGAAGCTGATGTACTTGATGGTACACAGAGGGAACTGATGGAACAACCTATTCTTGAAGGAAAATATCAAAAAAAAGTATCTGGGGATAAGGCTATTACGAATTTATCGGGAGAGAATCGGATTGTTCTAGAGGGTGGAGGAGCTATACGTGGTATACAACTTAAACTATCTGCTGATGATTTGGCTCAAGCTTTACGTTCCGTGATACTTAGAATTACTTTTGATGGTAATCAGACAGTTTGGTGTCCGGTTGGTGATTTTTATGGAACGGGTAATCGTCTTTCGCCTTATAGTTCGTTTTATACTACTGTAAGCAAAGATTCTATGATGACTTGTTATTGGGTGATGCCGTATAAAGATAAATGTGAAATTTCTCTGGAGAATTTGAGAACTGAAGTAGTGAGTACATCTCTTACTGTTTATTCGTCTGATTGGGAATGGAATGAGAGAACCATGTATTTCGGCGTAGGCTGGATGGAATATCATCGTAAATATACAGGGTTACATAAGAGTATCAATGGGACATTGGATGCAGAAGACATAAACTTTGTAACTTTAACTGGTCAAGGTGTTTATGTTGGTGATGCTATAACAATCTTTAATACAGTTGGTGATTGGTGGGGTGAAGGGGATGAAAAGGTATATATTGATGGAGAAAGTTTCCCGTCACATTTTGGGACCGGGACGGAGGATTATTACGGTTATGCTTGGTGTATGCCAAATTTCTTTGAACATCCTTTTATTGCCCAACCCGATGGCACAGGAGCTTATCAGCCTGGACACGTGGCAAATTTGAGATATCGTGGGTTGGATGGCATAACGTTTAAGAAATCTCTTGTTTTTGATATGGAATTTTGGCATCAGAGTGCGACATATGTCAATTACGCACCGACTACTTATTGGTATATGCTTCCGGGAGGAAAAACGAACCGGAAACCAGAAGAAAAGATGGCTGTAATTGATATAGCGAAGCATAAGAATGACCTGGTGAGTAACTCTGTTGACAAAAATGGAAAAGTGGAGGGAGAATTTATGAATATTTCTGTAACTGGTGGCATGGAACGAACGCAGTGTATTCCTGAGATGAATTGGAGTAATGGAGTACAGTTTATATGGAGAGAAAGTAGGAAAGGAGATTGTGCTAATTTAGGTTTTGTGGTTGATGAGGGAGGAAAATATTCGGTAAAGTGCAGGTTTACGATTGCCCCAGATTATGGTCGCTTTTCTGTTGAGGTAAATGAAAGTCCGGTTCTTCCCTCTGTTGATACTTATAATTCAAAGTTGAGCATGATGACAGTTGAACTAGGTATATTGGAGCTGAAGAAAGGGGAGAATTTCTTGAAACTTGTACAGCTGGATAAAAATGAAAAGGCAGTTAATTCATTGATAGGATTGGACTATTTGACTGTAGAAAAGGTAAAATAGTCTCAGGATATAAGATGTGAAATAGTTTGGAATGGGATTGAGACTTTTGTATTATTTATTGGGACATTTATTATATGCTAAATCCTTTTTGCAGGTTAATTTTGTGGTCAGTAGCTGTTTGAGTATTTAATTCTAATAATTCAATTCTAATACTATGTTTATCATTGAAAATTATTCGTTGGCAGTAGTGTTTTGTTTTATAACAATGCTGTGTTGGGGGTCTTGGGGCAATACCCAGAAGCTAGCGGGCAGTCGTGTCTGGCGATATGAACTCTACTATTGGGATTATGTAATAGGTGTGTTACTTTTGTCACTTCTGGCTGCGTTTACAATGGGGAGCGTAGGGGAATTGGGACGAGGTTTTGTTGATGATTTGTTGCAGGCTGACGCATCTAATCTGGCTTCGGCTCTTATCGGGGGTGTCATATTCAACCTTTCCAATATTCTACTTTCTGCCTCTGTTTCTATTGCAGGTATGTCTGTGGCCTTTCCATTGGGAGTAGGGCTGGCTTTGGTTCTGGGAGTATTCATTAATTATTTTAATGCACCGCAAGGTAGTCCGGTATTCCTTTTCTTAGGAGTTCTGCTGGTGATTGTGGCGATTTTTTTTTTTTTTTTTGCGATTGTCTTTAATGCTTGGGCCTATAAGAATATGGGAAAAGGTGGGGAGCAACAAAAAACAAAAGGTATTGTGATAGCTATAGTGGCAGGGATTATGATGTCTTTCTTTTTCCGCTTTATTGCAAGTTCTATGGATTTGCAGAATTTTGAATGTCCTGAAGTCGGTAAGATGACCCCCTATACAGCAATGGTGATTTTTTCTATTGGTATTTTCACCAGTAACTTCATTTTCAATACAGCCGCCATGAGGCGTCCTTTTGTCGGTACACCTGCATCTTATGAGGATTATTTTGCAGGTAGTTTCCGTTTACATGCTGTAGGAATATTGGGTGGTATAATCTGGGGCATTGGCAATCTGTTCAGTTTGTTGGCTACGGAAAAAGCTGGTGCTGCCATTTCATATGGATTGGGACAAGGTGCTACGATGGTGGCTGCATTCTGGGGTGTATTTATTTGGAAAGAATTTGTGGGAGGTCCTAAAATAAACAGAACTTTGCTGACATGTATGTTCATTCTGTTCTTGGCTGGAATCGGTTTGATTATTTATGCGGGACTTTAAATGGTAATTTATATATCTAATGATGAAATGGAAAAATGTAAAAAAATAGTTGTGGTCGGTAGCACAAATGTTGATTTGATTGCCCGCGTCAGTCACCTGCCTGAACCGGGTGAGACAATAGGAGATGCAGAATATTGCCTTTCATATGGAGGCAAAGGAGCTAACCAGGCAATTGCTGCTGCCCGGTCAGGAGGACATGTCTCATTTATTTCTTGTCTGGGAGATGATGCCTATGCAGATACACTTATAACCTCTTTTGTAGATAGTGGAATTGATGTGGATTATATTCAGAAGTGTGTGAGACACTCTACTGGGATTGCTTTTATTTTTGTTGCGGAAAATGGAGAGAATTGCATTGCTGTGGCTCCAGGGGCAAATAATTTATTGCGAGGAGAAAGAATGGATACTATTCTTCCAGTTATAAAAGAAGCGGATGCATTGGTGCTGCAGCTGGAGATTCCTTATGAATCGGTGATTTCGTTGATTGAGTATGCTCATACTGTTGACACTAAAATCATTTTGAACCCAGCTCCGGCCAAGCAGATACCTTCTTATATCCTGGAGAAAGTGGATATTCTTATTCTGAACGAGACAGAGGCTATGCTTATAGCAGGACAGTCATTGGACTTTTCGGAACCGATAGGTATTGCTCGAAGTCTATTGAGAAGAGTAGGACAAGTCGTAATTCTGACATTGGGAGAAAAGGGTTCGGTTATTGTTTCGGATGAGATGGAGAAACAGATTCCTTCATATGTAGTGAATACAGTAGATACGACAGGAGCTGGTGACACGTTCTGTGGTGCTTTTGTAGCTCAGTGGGTGGAAGGAGTAGATTTACAGGATTGTGTACAGTTTGCAACAGCAGCTGCTGCTTTGTCTGTCACAAGAATTGGAGCGCAAGTTTCGATTCCTTATCAAAAAGAAGTAATTGAATTTATGCGCAATAGAATACTATAGGCTATTGGATTTGCAGAATACTTATGAGATAATATTATGAAAACAATCGGAAAAAAATTAGTTATTGTATTAATCTTGTTTTTGGCTGGAGGAACAATGACTTCTTGCCACCAACAATCTTCGTCAGTTACAAATACCATGTCTACAAGCCAACTTTTGGATAAAATAAAAGGAGGATGGGCAGGACAAACCATTGGAGTTAGTTTTGGCAGTCATACGGAGTTCAGATATCAGGGAACATTTATACAAGATTATCAGTCTATCCCATGGCATGAAGGCTATGTACAAGAGTTAATGGATTCTTGGCCCGATTTGTATGATGATATTTATATGGATTTGACATTTGTAGATGTATTGGAAAGAGTTGGACTAGACGCTCCTGTTGATTCTTTTGCTATTGCATTTGCGACGGCAGACTATAATTTGTGGCATGCTAATCAGGCTGCTAGATACAATATTTTACATGGGGTAAAGGAGTCTGGGCATTGGTTGTTTAATCCCCATGCGGATGATATAGATTATCAGATTGAAGCTGATTTTGCTGGCTTGATGAATCCTGGTATGCCAAATTCTGCTTCTGAGATTAGCGATAAGATTGGACATATTATGTGTTATGGTGATGGTTGGTATGGTGGAGTATATGTGGGTGCGATGTATAGTTTGGCTTTTATATCAAATGATATTCAGTATATTGTGGAGGAAGCTTTGAAAACCATACCTATTGAAAGTACATTCTATCAATGTATTTCGGATGTAATAAAATGGTATAAACAATACCCGGATGATTGGAAACAGACATGGTTTGAATTGCAGAAACATTATTCGGAAGAAGTTGGATGTCCTGATGGAGTTTTTGCACCATTAGATATTGATGCAAAGATAAATGCAGCTTATATTGTTCTTGGTTTGTTGTATGGTAATGGAGATTTTACTAAAACAATGGAAATATCTACACGTGCTGGGCAAGATTCTGATTGTAATCCTTCTTCTGCCGGTGGTATTTTAGGTGTGATGCTGGGCTATAGTCAGATTCCGGAATATTGGATGCAAGGTTTGAGAGGAGCAGAAGTCAAGAAATTTAAATATACTTCATTGAGTTTAGATGATTTATATGCTATTAGTTATAGACATGCTCTTCTAATGATAGAGAAAAATGGAGGGACGGTGTTTGACAATCAGGTAATGCTACCGATACAAAAGCCTACTGCTGTACGTTTAGAACAATGTTTTGAAGGAGTGTATCCGCTGGTTAAGAAAGGATTGAACTGTACAGATATTGATACTTTATCTTTTGACATAGATGGGGTTGGTTTTGTAATTAGGGGTGAGGCGATTCGTAGGGACTATAGTCAACCGGATGATATTATAAAAGCAAAACTTTATATTGATAATCATTTTGTAGAGGAAGCTGAGTTTCCAACAAGTTTCCGTTATCGTCGTTTAGATCTTTTCTGGAATTATCAATTGCCCAATGGTAAACATAATATCAAGGTAGTAGTTGATAAACAGAATGTTAATGCATTATTGCGTTCATGGGAATATATTGTGTATTCTGATAAGAAACAACAAAGTTCCTATTAGTTCTGTATAGGAAAAAAATTCTATTTTTTTCTCCTTAAGGGGATGTTTATGGTATTTAATGAGACATTTGTTTCATCGAAATACTGTTCTATAGTCTACTTTTGCTCTTAGTAATAGGTATGGGTAAATTACTATATCTACTTCTTTGTTGAACTAAAAATATGGTATTTAAAATTATGAAAAACAAAAGCGTTCGAACAGAAGTTCAAAAGAGTTTTCTTTGGAATTTTAAGTTGTATGCATTTATAGGGTGTTTGGCATTTCCCTTGAATGTATTAGGTGAATCTGTTTCCTTTGACACTGACAATGTTGCTTTTATGTCTCCTTCTCAAAGGATTAAAGTTACGGGTATCGTAAAGGATGAGGCTGGTATTACTCTTCCTGGTGTAAATGTTGTAGTAAAAGGAACAATTATCGGTACGATTACTGATGCTAATGGACAATTTACATTAGAAGCTCCTAGTGACGGTGTATTGTTGTTTACTTATGTTGGCTTTGGAAATCTTGAACTGCCAGTTAATGGAAAAGAGAATCTGGAAATCATAATGAAAGAGGGAGATACTCAATTGGAAGAAGTTGTGGTGGTAGGGTATGGTACTCAGAAAAAGGTCAGTGTAGTAGGATCTATATCCAACATTGCTCCTAAAGCTATTAAGCAAACTGCAACCACTTCACTACCAAATGCGCTTTCTGGTCGCATGCCAGGTATTATAACACGACAGACATCTGGTGAACCAGGATTTGATGCTGCGTCTATTTATATTCGTGGTATTGCAACTTGGGGAGAAAAGGCACCTTTGGTTTTAGTAGATGGTATTGAGCGGTCTATAAGTTCAGTAAATCCAGATGAAGTCGAAAGTTTGTCTGTACTTAAGGATGCTTCGGCAACTGCTGTTTATGGTGTGAAAGGTGCTAATGGCGTTATTCTGATTAATACAAAGAGAGGTAAGCAAGGTAAGCCTCAAGTCTCGTTCCGAACAGAATCTGCTATTCTTTCCAGCTTGGCCGAGCGTAATTATATTGACGGTTATGAATATGCCTCATTAATGAACGAGGGATTGGCTAATGTGGGCAAGGCTCCTCGTTGGTCTAATGAAGAGTTGGAGAAATTCCGTACAGGTTCAGATCCTTATTTATATCCGAATGTGGATTGGATAGATAAGGTTCTTAATAAAAATTCATATCAGACAATAAACAATTTGAGTGTAACTGGCGGTAATGAAATAGTACGGTATTACGTGAATTTGGGATATTCAATGCAGACAGGTATATATAAAACGGATAAAAGTAATCCTCATAATACGAATGCAAAAGTTTCCAGATATAATTATCGTTCTAACGTAGATATAAACTTGACTAGAGACTTGGTTGTAGAGCTGGGTGTTGGTGGTATTATTGATGACCGTAATTATCCGGGTGCTGGTGCAGCAGGTATCTTTAATGGTTTACGTGATACTGGACCTATTGCATTTCCTGTGACGAATCCGGATGGAAGTATCAGTGGTCTGCCTACGTATATCGGCTCTAATCCATGGGGACAATCTACGCAAACGGGTTACTCTGATGAGCATTTGACTACTATACAATCTACAGCAGGTTTAACCTGGGACTTATCTCGTTTAGTAACAAAAGGACTATCGGTGAAGGGGCATTTCTCTTTTGACTTTTATCACGCAAACAAAGCATTGAGATATAAGGAATTTGGTATAAAGCAATATATTGGCAAGAATGAACAAACTGGAGAAGATCAATATATTACACACCGGGACGATAAGGCAATGGGGTATAGTATCGAACAAAATTCAAATCGTGCTATCTATATGGATTTTTCGGTAAATTATCAACGCACATTCGATAAACATTCTGTTGCAGGTATGTTACTTTTAAATCGTCGACAATATGATAATTTGTCTGCTGGGACTTCTATTATGAATTTACCTTATCGAAGTCAAGGTTTGGCGATGCGCGCGACTTATGACTATGCACAGCGATACTTTATAGAATTTAATGCGGGCTATAATGGATCAGAGAACTTTCCGAAAGGAAAGCGAATGGGCTTCTTCCCTGCTATATCTTTAGGATGGTTAGTTTCTGGAGAATCTTTTTGGAAAGATAATTTAGTAAGCAATTTGAAATTAAGATTTTCACATGGAGAAGTTGGTAATGACCAAATTGGTGGTGATCGTTTTTTGTATTTGACAAAGATGGATCAGAATTGGGAACAAGTGTACTATTTTGGACAAGATCAAATTAGATGGCCCGGTATTATTGAATCTAAGATTGGCTACAACAATGTTACTTGGGAAACTGCGGTTAAAACGAATTTAGGACTTGATTTAGGTTTGTGGAAAGACCGTTTTAGTTTACAGATGGATTTTTTCTATGAAAAAAGAAAGGGTATTTTAATGCAACGCCAATCTGTACCAACGGGAGCAGGTTTCTTGGCTGCAAGTGTTTTATGGGGTAATTTGGGAAAAGCAGAAAATAAAGGCTTTGATGCATTGTTGGAATTTAAAGATCGTACTTCTTCCGGATTGTTCTATTCATTACGCGGGAATGTAACATTTGCTCGTAGTAAAGTACTTGAGAATGATAAAGCCGATCCACTCTATTCAAATTTGTCCGAGATAGGACATCCTATCGGTCAACCGTTCGGTTTGGTAGCTGCTGGATTTTTTGAATCAGAAGAAGATATTGACAATTGGTATGACCAGTCTTTATTGGGTGGACGTCCAATACCGGGAGATGTGAAATATAAGGATATCAATGGAGATAATATTATTGATTCAAATGACCAATGCGCAATAGGTTATACTCGTGAACCAGAATTGGTTTTTGGATTTGGTGGTACGATTGAATATAAGGGATTTGATTTGAGTGCCTATTTTACAGGTGCTGCTCGTACGAGTACTTTCTTCGAGGATCGTACTTTCTGGCCATTTGCTAGTGGTATGGGCTTTTTCAATGTATTCAAGGAAATTTATGACAATCGTTGGACACCTGAAACTGCTGGTGCAGCAAAATATCCGGTGGTTACGGATGGCTTTAATGTACAAAGTATGCGGCGGTCGACAGTTTGGCAGAAAGATGCTAGTTATTTACGTTTGAAGAATCTGGAAGTTGGCTATACTTTGCCAAAGAAAGTTGTAAGTAAATTGAAGATCAATAATCTCAGAGTGTTTGTAAACGGAACTAACCTTTATACATGGGATAAGATTAATCACACAATTGATCCGGAATCTGATAATTGGTATCCTATTCAACGGGCTGTGAATTTTGGACTTGCAGTGGATTTTTAAAAAGTAGAACGATTAAACTTGAGCGAATATGAAACGTATTAATATAGTTTGCATCACTTTGTTGATGATATTATTGGGAGTAAATACTTCATGTGCTGATTACTTAGATAAAGCACCTGATGAAGATTTGACCCTTGATGATGTGTTTACACGAGAGAATTATGCAGAGCAATTCTTATCATCCATTTATTGGAATATGCCCTGGGAATTGAATTTCACGAATGATTGGGGGCACAATCCATTCGTTGGTGCGGCAGATGAGCTGGATTATCCTTATACAAATTGTTTTGCCTACTTCATGAATAATGGGTCCTGGACACCTGATAATGTTTTAAAAGATATTTCCAATATGGCATACCAGGGTATTAGAAAAACGAATATCTTTCTTGAAAATGTAGCTAAGGTTCCTATGGATGAGTCAAAGCGTGCCGGTTGGATTGGAGAGGCTACTTTCTTACGTGCATTTTTTCATTTCCAATTATTGCGTATTTATGGGCCGATACACATTACAGAGAAAGTATTTGATCCCAATGAAGATTTTTCAGAATTGTGTAAACGAATGCCGTTAGATCAGTGTGTAGATTTTATTACTAACGAGTGTGATAAGGCTGGAGGTATGCTGAAAATGAAAGAAGGAGCAGACAGATATGGTCGTGTGACAAAAGCTGCTGCTATGGCATTAAAGGCGAGGGTTTTACTTTATAGGGCTAGCCCCTTGTGGAATGGTAATCCTGATTATGCAAACTTTACAGATAAAGAAGGAAATCACTTGTTCCCCCTCTCTTATGAAGCGGAACGTTGGAAGATTGCTGCCGAATATACCAAAACATGTATAGATGAAATGGAAAAGGCGGGTTATGGGTTGTATTATGCACCGTCAGGTGACCCAATGGAGAATTACCGTTACTTGTTTGTAGAGAACTGGAATAAGGAGGTTATTTTTGCAAAGAATGTGGCGATTTATGACCAGATGGAACGTGCTGCCGCTCCGCTCAGTTTAGGCGGTTGGTCAGGCTTATGTCCTACTCAGGAGCTTGTTGATGCATATGAAATGGCAGATGGTACAACTCCTATTTTAGGATATAATGCTGATGGTAGTCCAATAATTAATTCTGAATCAGGATATTCTGAAGAAGGGTTTACGGAAGAGGCAGATGCAGAGGGGTATTATCCGGAAAATACTTTTAATATGTTTGTAGACAGAGAACCGAGATTCTATGCAACAGTTACTTATAGCGGTGCTTACTGGAGAGGACGTCAGATTGATTTCCGTATGGGAGCTCCTGATGGACGTACTGGTGGACCTGACTATACAACTACTGGTTATCTGATGCGTAAGTTTTTGGATGAGGATGGTGTAGATATTTTAAGAGGAGTTTTTGTAAATAAGACATGGAATTATTTCCGTTTGGGGGAACTTTACCTTAATTATGCAGAAGCATTGAATGAGGCTTCTGGTCCGGTGGATGATGTCTATAAATATGTAAATTTGATTCGTAAACGTTCGGGATTGCCAGGGTTGAAGGCAGGTTTGTCTCAAGATGAAATGAGACAAAAAATTAGACGCGAACGTCAAGTGGAATTAGCTTTGGAGACTCATCGGTATTTCGATTGTAATCGTTGGAAGATAAGCGATCAGGTAAAAGCGGTCCATGGTATGGATATTGGTGCCCGTGATAATAGTTTCTTTAAACGTACTTTGGTTGAGGAAAGAGTATTTGAGGCACCTAAGCACTATTTGTGGCCGTTCCATCAAGATGAAGTTAATAAGAATCCTGATATTTTTGTACAGAATCCGGGATGGGGTGGAATTAATTGATAGCTGAATTTGAACTTAATCAAAGAGGTTCGGTAGGCATGTAAAGTATTTATATGAAATTCATATACTTATAAGTATGAAAAAGGTAATATTATTGTTCTTGTTATACTTTAGCTCTTCTCTTTGGGGACAGTCAAGGGATGTCACAGAGTACGTTGATCCTATGATTGGAAATTCTGATTCGAGATGGATGCAATTTCCCGGACCAGCTATGCCATTCGGAATGGTAAAGCTTAGTCCGGACAATCAAGGGAATGTATGGAGAGGTGGTTATGAGTATAAAATTAATCAGATCATAGGTTTTAGTCATATACATAGTTGGACGATGGGGGGCTTACTGACCATGCCTGTTACCGGACCTCTGAAAATTAAGCCGGGAGAAGAAAACGAACCTGATAGCGGCTATCGCTCCCGTATTAATCATAAAAATGAGAAAGCTTCCTTATCATATTATTCAGTCCTTTTGGATGATTATAATATAAAAGTGGAACTAACTTCTACAACACGTACGGGGTTTCAAAGGTATACATTTCCAAAATCGGATAGTGCCCGTATTTTATTTGATTTGGAGAATGGTTCGGAATATCCATATGAAGTTAGATGGGCTTCTATATCCAAAGTCAGTGATTATGAAATAGAAGGTTTCTCTACCCAATCGTCGTATGATGAGCCAACCAATCTGCTGAATGATTATACTGTATATTTTGTTGCTCGTGTCGATAAACCGATGAAATCTTTTGGAACATGGGTCAATGGGTATGTGGATACTACTTCAAGCATTTGTTGGGGAAGACATGATATCGGTGCTTTTATGAATTTTGACACGGAGGAAGGTGAGATTATCCAGCTTAAGACTGCTATATCGTATGTGAGTATTGAACAAGCACGAAAGAATTTGGAAGTGGAGTCTGGAGGCTTTGGCTGGAACTTTGATGCAGTCCGTAAATATGCCGTTAATGAATGGAGAAAAATCTTAAGCACCATTGAAATTGAAGGAGGAACTGAGGAAGATAAACGGAAGTTCTATACGAATTTATATCGTTCTTATTGTTCAAGGACTATTTTCAGTGATGTGGACGGTCAATATGTTGATATGTATGAGCGAACACAGCAATTGAAAGATCCTACTTCGCCTATTTATGGCTGTGATGCTTTCTGGAATACTTTTTGGAATCTCAACCAATTGTGGGCACTTGCTACTCCAGACATTATGAATAAGTGGGTAGAGTCATTATTGGAGTATTACAGAGTGGGTGGATGGTTACCCAATGGACCTCCGGGAGTGGAGTATTGTGATATTATGGGAGCTCAGCATGAGATACCTCTTATGGTGAGTGCATATCAGAAAGGTATTCGTAATTATGATGTAGATAAAGCGTATGAAGCTGTTAAAAAGACCTTGACAACACAGGGAACAGCACTTTCTTCTGGTGGTATTGTAGGCAATAGGCATTTGGATGTTTACTTGAAGTATGGATTTGTGCCTTATGGTGAGAAATCTCATCATAATGTCTTTGGAACTACCTATGAGGGGCCAACTTCTAATACATTGGAGTACGCTTTTGATGATTGGAATGCGGCACAATTTGCCAAGGCTCTTGGCTATGAAGAGGATTATGATTATTTTACAAGACGTGCTTATAATTATAAAAATGTTTTCGATTCGGAAACGAAATATGTCCGGCCGAGATATAGTGATGGGACGTGGATGCCGGATTTTGAACCTATTAATAAAGATGAGCATTCTACCAGTTGGTCGTGGCTGGGCTCTGGATTTGTAGAAGGTAACTCGTGGCAATATACGTGGATGGTACCTCATGATATGAATGAGTTGGTTAAGATGATTGGTAGGGAAGAATTTAACCGTCGGTTGAATGAAGGATTTGAAATTTCTTCTGAATACAGTTTCTCTCCTCCGGGTGATAGGTTCAGTGCGGCTTATGTGAATCACGGCAATCAACCGTGTATGCAGGCGGCTTTTCTGTTTAATTATTCTGGAAAACCTTGGTTAACGCAGTACTGGGCACGAGAAATGATGAATAAATATTATGGCTCGACCCCTATTCATGGTTGGCCGGGTGATGAAGACCAGGGACAAGGTGGAGCTTGGTTTGTAATGGCTGCAATGGGACTGTTTGAGGTGAATGGAGGAGGCTGTGTGGAGCCTTTTTATGAGATTAGTTCACCATTATTTGAGAAGGTAACCATTTATTTGGATGAAAAATACTATAAAGGTGGTAAGTTTGTAATTGAAGCAAAAAATGTGTCCAATGAGAATCGGTATATACAATCTGCCAAATTGAATGGGAAGAAACTTTCTAAACCTTGGTTCTATCATTCTGAACTGGTAAATGGGGGGAAACTGGAGTTGATAATGGGGAAAAAGCCTAATTATAAATGGGGAAGTAGGCCGCAAGATGCTCCACCTTCCATGTCTTCCAATACCCAATAAAAAATCAATATGTGTATTGTTTAATTGATTAATACATTAAGAATGAAAAAAATAAATTTGATTATGTTGTTCTTTTTGAGTATGTTCGCAACTTTAGATGGTCATACTCAAGTGAGGGGTGGAGAACTAGGAGGGTTGACTACTATTCAAGAAGGTGTCCGTAACCGTAGAATAAGTAGTGCCGATAAAACGGGGAATAATAATGATAATGTAGGTCCTATAAAACCAGGAGAGAAATGGAGTGTTGATATTCCGGGTACTGGTATTATTAACCATATTTGGTTTACTATTGCCCCGATGCATATTATGAGAAATGATCTCATATTCAGGATATATTGGGATGGACGGTCTACTCCTTCAGTAGAGTCTCCGATTGCTGCTTTTTTTGGAAATGGATGGGACGAGCATTATGAATATGCTACACTCCCATTGGCGGTTGGTCCTACAAATGGGACTGGTTTGGTTTCTTATTTCCAGATGCCTTTTGCCAATGGTGCCCGTTTAGAGATAGAGAATCAAAGCGATATAAATATTGATTGCATCTATTTTTATGTAGATTATGTAGAAATGAGAAAATTGCCGGTGGGTTCAGGACGTTTCCATGCATGGTATAATCATGAATTGACGGAAGCTTTACCAGAAGGTGAAACCGAATGGGGATTGGTAGGACCAATGGGTAATAATGTGGACGGTGTTAATAACTATCTGTTTGCTGATATAAAGGGTAAAGGACATTTTGTAGGGATAAATTATTATGTCCATTCTCCTTCAACAATGTGGTATGGAGAAGGAGATGATATGATATTTATTGATGGTGAAGAAAAGGCATCTTTGTTAGGTACGGGCACTGAAGACTTTTTTAATACTTCGTGGTGTCCAAAGACCTTGTTCAATCATCCTTATTATGGCTATGCAAGGGTTAATAATGACAATGGTTGGTTGGGAAGAACGCATGTGTATCGTTTCTTTGTGGCAGATCCGATTTATTTTGAGAAATCGTTAAGAGGGACAATAGAACATGGGCATAATAATAATTTGACACTGGATATTAGTAGTGTGGTATACTGGTATCAATCAGAAGCTGGAGTTCTACCTCCTGCTCCGACTAAAGAAGATAGAAGGCCTAAAGCTTTTATTCGTGATCAGGATATACATAGATGGAGGCATGAGTGGCGAAAGAATTTGGGTAATGGTGCCAAACTGTGGGGAAATGAAACTCAAGTTGGGAGATAATTCGATAACGTTCTATTTATGAGATTCAAATAAACATGATAAACAAATTTAAGATGATTATGAAATTTAAGATTGTATGGGTATTGGTGATGATGCTATCTCTTCATGGCTATTCTCGGGAAAAGTATGGTGATAGTTTCTCTTTTGCAAGGTCTGGAACGGATATTCTTGAAGTAAGGAAAGGAAATTTATCGGTAGGAGCGTCCACTGTGGCATCTTCTTCCAAAGGGAAGCATTCCTCAGCCAAAGCTGTAGACGGTAGTTTGACTTCTTTCTGGCAATCTAGCCAGTCTGCCGGATGGATTGTGGTAGATTTGAAAACCTCTTATTCATTGACTAGCATTTGCCAGGTATTTCATGAATCGTCTGTTTGGAAATTCAAGGTAGAAGGCTCTGTTGATAAAGAGAATTGGTTGCTGTTGGTAGATAAGACGAAAGGAGCTTCCGGTGATGTTTTTGCAGAAAGTGTGAGTGGCGTGTACCGTTATGTAAAATTAACTGTCCTTGAGTCTAAAGATGGTTTTCTGCCTTCTTCGAAAGAATTTATTATAAATGGAACAAATGCGGATAAAAATATTGCTTTAGGTAAGCAATGCACTAATGTGGTGCTGCAAAAGGATCATAATCCAAATGATGCTTTGGATGGAAATATGTCAACCTATTGGATTGCTGATAATGGGCAGTTTCCCCAATCTTTGACTGTTGATCTGGAAGAGGTTTGTACGTTATCCGGAATTCAGCAAATCTTTAAAGACCATGATAGCTGGAAGTTTAAGATTGAAGGTTCCAATGATGAATTGCACTGGGCTGTTTTGATTGATAATACAGATGGTATTAGTGGATTTGATTTCAAAACTCAGGTTTCAGGAGAATTCCGTTATATTAGACTGACTATTTTGGGCTCAGCGAAGGGATATTGGGCACACAGTTGTGAATTTCGAGTTTTTGGAACAGAAAAAGATGTGGTTTCTTTAGGCGGTCGGGAACTTGAGGATTTGGCCTTTAATGCTTTAGCTGCCACTTCTTCATTTTGCGACAATAATCATACTCAGAAGAAGGCCTTTGATGGTGACAATACTACTTTTTGGTATGCGGACAATAATGCTTATCCGCAATGGTTATGTGCGGATTTAGGTTTGCCATGTGATGTTCGGAATATAAAACAGACTTTTGTGGAAAAAGATGTTTGGTCCTTTATTATTGAAGGGTCAAATGATAATAAAAAATGGGACTTATTGGCAGACTGTCGTTCGGGTATTGCCGGTACTGAGTACGTAAAAGAATTGAATGGTGTATATCGGTATATCAAATTAACTATATTGGATGCCAAAAGTAAAAGTAGGGCAGGTAGCCGTTCGTTGGTCATTAAGGGGTTTGGTTCACCACGTAATGCAACGTGGTGGGAAGAGACTTCTGGTATGACAAGGTATTACCCCAAATACTATCGCCAAACGCTTAACTCTATAAAAGACAGTTTGGATATATTGCAGGCACAAGGTTATCGTAATATTGAACTTTCGGCTATATATGAAGGCGATCCTAGTGTGTGGGGAGGGCTTGGAGCTACAAATAACTATGCCATAGACCCGTCTATTGGAACATTGGAGGATTTTGAGGACCTTCTCCATGAAGTACATGCACGGGATATGAGGCTGACTTTCTTTGGAAATGTTGGTTATTGCTGGTATAAAGCTCCTTTCTTTGAAAAAGCATGTGATGATCAGCGTAATGGTGTATATAGTAAGGAGAGGAACTGGTTTCATTTCAGTGATAAGAAGTTGAATGACAATTGGTTTTGGAGTGACAGAGCCCAGGCTTATTACTATTCGTGTTGGGGAAACTCGGATGGGGCTGAAGGACGCATTCCAAGCTACAACTTTAACAATTGGGAGTGGCAGGAAGAGTGTCGGAATTATCTGGACTTTTGGGCAGATAAGGGGGTGGATGGAATACTTCTGGATGCTCCTGAGGTCTATGATGGTATTACTGACGATATTATCAATGAGTCTATTATAAAAGTTTTAAATCGTAGAGGCATTCTAACTAATGCGGAGGGAGCTTCAAATATTGAAAAATGGATTAGCAGGTTTGATTTTAAACTAATTCAAGGTTTTGATATGTATGGTTGGGGCGGTGGAAAAAGAAGTGAGGTCTTAAATGCCAGAAGAAATCAGAACCCATGTGAATTGAATGGAAAGTTGAAGAGTTATAGAGACCGTATTGTGGCATTGGGGGCAACAACTATTACTCCACCAATGTGGGAGATTCCAGCTACTAATGAGGAGCGCCTTTTTGAATTGGCTTATTTAATTTCCATGGGGACAGTAGTAATAAACCATTATGGTGATCATCATTCGGATTATATAGCCCAATTAATTCTTGATAAGTGGCCTCAAAAGGACCAGAAGAAGTTTTATGATTTAATCAGGTTGCAGAATGGCTATAACGGGTTGGCTCCCATGGGACAGCGCACTTGTATTCCTTCAAATAATGATAGTAAGTATACTGTCTTTAAACGAAGCAATAAAGATGGGAAAGTTTCGGCCCTAGTCATTATGAATTTCCAGAATAGTACGGAAACCATTTCTGTGAATTTGAAGAATACGGGTATCTTGCTGGGACAAACTCCTCTAAATCTATTGGATGGAGACAATATACCACCTGTATTGTCTGAGGACTATCATATTACATTGCCTCCTTATGGGTATATGATACTCGGTATTCAAAATGAAGAATAAGATGTGAGAATTTCTTCTGTATAATATGTGGAGAACTACTATTATAAAAAGATAATAGATTTCTTGATCATGATTCCGTGGGGCTGGGAAGTTCCACGGAATTTTATATTTTTATTTCGCGACGATTTATCCTGCCCAGTCCTCCCTATCCAGATTTCTATATCCGATAGCTTCCGCCAAGTGTGCCGGCTGTATCAATTCGCAGCCTTCCAGGTCGGCGATGGTGCGTGATACTTTCAATATACGGTCGTAGGCGCGGGCCGAAAGGTTTAGGCGGTTCATGGCAGTTTTGAGCATGGCAAGTCCTTTGTCATCCGGACGGGCGTGGCGAGCAAGCAGTTTACTGTTCATCTGGGCATTACAATATATGCCGGGAATGTCTGCATACCTTGCTTCTTGAATTTGTCGGGCACGTATCACACGCTCGCGTATGGTGGCGCTCGATTCGCCGGGGCGGGAATCTGCCATCTCTTCAAAGGGGAGTGGGGTGACTTCAATTTGCAGGTCGATACGGTCGAGCAAAGGTCCGGATATGCGGTTCAGGTACTTTTGTACTTGTCCAGGACTGCATACACAAGCCTTGGTGGGATGCGTGTAATACCCGCATGGACACGGATTCATAGAGGCTACCAGCATAAAACTTGCCGGGTACTCTACATTGCATCGGATGCGTGACACGGTAATCTTCCTATCTTCCAGCGGTTGGCGAAGAACCTCCAATACGTTACGGCTGTACTCTGGCAGTTCATCAAGATATAAAATTCCGTTATGTGCCAGACTGATTTCACCGGGCTGGGGGAAACTTCCTCCACCGGTCATCGCTACCGTAGAAATGGTGTGGTGAGGGGCGCGGAACGGGCGTTTCGAGATGAGTCCACCGTCTTTGCCCAACTTTCCGGCAACAGAATGAATCTTGGTCGTTTCCAGACTCTCTCCCAAAGAGAGGGGAGGAAGTATAGATGGCAGACGCTTGGCAAGCATGGACTTACCGCTGCCCGGCGAACCGATGAGAAGTATATTGTGGCTGCCCGAAGCAGCTACCTCCAAGGCTCGTTTCACATTTTCCTGTCCTTTTACTTCTGCAAAGTCGAAATCGAAGTTGCTCTGCTGGGAATAGAATTCCTCGCGGGTGTTGACTAACGTAGGGGTTAATTCCTGCGTGCCATTAAAGAATTCTATAACTTCCTTGATGTTTCCCGCTCCGTACACTTTCAGATTGTTTACTACTGCCGCTTCGTGGGCATTCTGTTGCGGTACAATCATACCCTCAAACCCCAGTTCTCTGGCCTTGATGGCAATGGGGAGTGCTCCTTTGATAGGTTGCAGGCTGCCGTCAAGGCTTAGTTCACCCATCAGCAGATAGCGTTCCAGCTTATCGGACTGGATAACTTCGCTGGCGGCAAGTATGCCGATGGCTAAAGGTAAATCGTAAGCTGCACCTTCCTTGCGGATGTCAGCCGGAGCCATGTTGATGACAATATTGCTGGTCGGCATCCGGTAGCCGTTGACCTGCAAAGCAGATATGATACGTTGATGGCTTTCTTTGACCGCAGAGTCCGGCAAACCGACTAAATAGAACATACAGCCTCTGGAACTGTTGACTTCAATGGTGATGAGGGTTGCGTCAATACCTTGAACAGCCGCTCCAAAAACTTTTATGAGCACGTTTTTAGTGATTAGGGGTTAGTGATGGCAGGATAGGCTACCGTCGGTTTTGTTTTTTGAGTTTCTTTTCACTCTCTTTCTTCTCTTTTTCCTTTTGCTCTATCTCCTCCAGTTTCTTTTTGATGTCTTCCTCACTCATATTCTTCCCTTCAATTTTTCCGGAAGGGCTAAGGAACAGATTGGCAGGCAATGCTTGTATGGCGAGCTGTTTGATGGGCGCTGTGTTCCATCCGGAGAAATCACAACTCTGTTCCCACTTCAGGGTATCTCTTTTGATTGCTTCTTCCCATTCCTTTCTGTCGATATCCAAGGAAATGCCCCAGAGTGCGAATAGCTTGTTCTTTTCTTCTTTCTTGTAAATCCGGCGCAGGGCAGCGTTGGCTTCCATGCTTTGCGGGTCCCAAGATGCCCAAAAATGTATCAACAGATATTTGTCCTTAAAGCTAGTACGGCTGATTTGTGTGCCTTTGGCATTGGGCAGGTTGACGTAAGGGATGGTTTTCCCGACGGATACCTTCTCTTCTTCTTGGATAAGGTCAAGCAGTTCGTCCACATATGGGCGGTCTTTCAGGCCTCCGGTCATGTGTTCTGTCATTTCTTTGATTAAGGAGAAGTCCGGTTGCGGTTTTTGCACGAAATATTTCTCCAGCAGATAGATACTTACCAGTGAAGAAGGATGGCTGTTGATGAAGGCTTCTGCTTTTTCTTCCAATGCTTTCTCCGAGGGAGTACTCAAACCTTTCAACTCTTTCTGAAAGGCGGTCAGTTCTTCATTGGGAACATTCCCCGTGATTTCCAGTGAAGTAAGTTCGGCGGCAGAACCTTTTATCTTTATGTTGTCTCCTTTGTCCAGGTAAAGCGGATATTCCGTACCGTCACTGAATTGCAACCATGTAGAGGCAAGTGTGTCGGTGGTGAGGGTTGCAGAGAACTTGTCATCCTTGACAAGCAGAGTGTCCATACGGTTATAGAACTTGTCCGTACCATATATATAAAGGGTATCATTCCCCAGCCCTTTGATTTCACCATTTAGGTAGACTGAATTTGTATTTTTGCTGCCGCAGGCAGACAATATAATAAGCAGAAGGTATGCAAGATAGATTTTCTTCATTCCGGTTCTTTTTCTGATACTTCGTCGCGAAAATACTTCTTTTTGGTGTGAATAAAAAGAAATGCCCGACATATTTCTATGCCGGGCACGTTCTTTTCAATCTAACCTTTATTATTTGATGATATTCATAAAGTCAGTGTTAGTGAAGTATTTGGCGAATTCCAGGTCAGAAGCAGCCTTCTTTGCCAAAGCCGGTTCTTTTGCAATGGCATTCTTCAGACTGCTGGTTACCATAGATGTATTGTTGGTTCTTGCGCCAAGTACAGCCATCAGGTAGTCAGTATAAGCGTCTGGTCTTTCGATAGCAGCCAGTGTGTTCTTAGCCTTGTTGTAGTCCTTAGCCAGGATTTGTGCCAAAGCAGCGCTGTTAGTCTTAGTGTCGCCAAATGAGCTGACAGCCTTGTCGTACTGTCCTTGAGCAACATACAGATTACCCAATGCCTCGTTCAGTTCCTTAGAACCGGAAGCCTTGCTCAGATAGCTTTCTGCTGCTGTTCTGTCGCCCTTGGTCAAGGCAATCAGACCGAGATTCATGTTTGCTTCAGGAGCATCCTTGATGGAGAGAGCTTTCTTAAAGTAGCTTTCAGCCTTGTCAAGATCACCAGCCTGATAAGCCAGTTTACCTAAGTTGTTGTAAGCACGGAAATCGTTCGGGTAGATTTGAGTAGCTTTTGTGAAGATGGCTTCTTGCTTGGCAGCATCTTTAGTCAAGGTGGTGGCATACAGTAATTCTTCGATGTTCAGCTGCTTGGCATCGCTGTCGGCGAGGTTTGCGATTTCTTCGTCAGACTTACCGATGATTTCGTAGTTCAAAGTCAGGCGTGAACGACGCAGTTGCGGCAGGATTTCGTCAGCCAAAGTTTTATAAACAGAAGAGATGTTCTTGATTTCTTGTTCTCTTTGTTCAGGATCCTGATACATGGAAAGAACGCGAAGAATCAATTCTTTATCTTGGATGTTTGATTTGGATACCAGTTCCTGGAAGCCTTCCCAGTCCTGAGCTGTATACTTGGTGTCTACTGCTGCATCGATTTTTGCTTTCTTCAAATCTCTGTTGATGATTTTAGCCGTGTTGTCCTGGCGGTTCTCAGCCAGTGTAGTATTCAAGCCTACACCACCATCGGGAGAAGCGTATGCGGAGATTTCGATGTTGCTGATTTTCTTGTTTTCAGCTTCGTCTATGTTTTTCACTTCTTTGCCGAATTCTTTGGCAGTCTTCAATTCGCTGGCGCGTACGTTGGCTTGTTGAATCAAGAACATGATGTTGGCGTCATGCTTTTCTTTGATGATACGTTGGAAAGCGTCGTCACCATTGGCGGGGTTAGCGCTGCCCAATGTTTGTTCCAGCATCTCAGAAGTGGAGATTACACCATCAGCTACTTTTACAGCAGGGATAGTGACAGTCTTTTTGCCTACTGTAGCCTTGAATTCCAGATACAGTTCGGATTTGGCCATTTCCGGTACATAGTCGAAAGATGTCTTCATAGTGTAGCTGCCGCCCATCTTGTAAGAGATAGTCTGGTCGTTACCTTCTACTTTTTCGCCCTGGAACACAGCCGACTGGCCTTTAGCTTCGCCGCCATTCCATTTCAGCACAGGGGTCACTTCTACCACAGCCTTCTTGTTGAAGTACTTTTCGGGGAATTTTCCGTTGATTGTAGCGGGAACTTTACCACCCACAGCTTCCAGAACTTGAGGAGTTACGGTGAAATAATCTGATGACAATTCACCCATCTTTTTGCTGCACGATGTCATTAATGCAACAACCATTGCCATTAAAAACGGCAGATACAATTTCTTAGTCATTTTAGGTATAAATTAATTGTTTGTAATTGAAATTTGTCTATTCCATTTTAGTGTGCTGTTTGGGCATGGACACAACAACGCAAAGATATTAAATCCTATTACAGTTTGTTAACTCGCGCAGCAATTTTATCATAATTTAATGAATTTCCCGCTCTTTGCGGTACTTTATATTGCGGGGATGATGTTCTATGATTTCACTGCGCAATCTGTGCCGGTCAATATGTGTGTAAATTTCTGTTGTAGCGATAGATTCGTGACCCAGCATACTTTGTATGGCGCGCAGGTTGGCGCCTCCTTCAAGCAGGTGGGTGGCAAAGGAATGGCGGAAGGTGTGCGGACTGATGTTTTTGGTGATGCCGGCCTTCTTCGCCAGTTCCTTGATGAGATGGAATACCATGATGCGCGAGATATTTTTGCCCCAGCGTGCCAGGAATACATAGTCCTCGAAGTCCTTCTTGATTTTCCAGCCTCCATTGCGGTCCACGAACCAGTTCCTTATCTCCTTGATGGCACGGGACGATATGGGTACAAGGCGCTGTTTGCTGCCCTTACCTTCTACCTTGATGAAGCCTTCGTCGAAATACAAGTCGGAGATTTTCAGGTTGCACAGTTCCGATACCCGTAGGCCGCAACTGTATAGAGTCTCGAGGATGGCCCGGTTGCGTTGCCCCTCGTTTGTGCCTAGGTCAATGGCGGAGATGATGCGGTCTATCTCTTCCACTGTCAGTACTTCTGGAAGCTTGAATCCGATTTTGGGTCCCTCCAACAGTTCGCTGGGGTCTCCCTCCAGGTAGTCGGCCATGACGAGGAAATGGAAGAATGACTTGATGCCCGACAAGATGCGTGCCTGCGAGCGGGGATGGATGCCGATGTCGTGCAGTCCGGAGGCAAAATGCTGCAAGTCATCCAGGGTAGTGTCAAGGATAGCGATACCCTCTCCTTCCAGAAAGTGCAGCAGCTTCTGTAAGTCTGTTTGGTAAGCATCCACTGTATTGGGTGAGAGTGCTTTTTCCAGTTTCAGATACTGGTGGTACTTTCTGATTATCAGCGTTTGTTTCTCCTTATTCGTGGATTTTTCTTCTGATTTCATTTCTTTTTTCTACCTTTGCTTCGCGAAAATAGGCTGCATTTCAGCAAATTGCAAATAAATTTGCATCTGCTTTCGGTTTGCACTATCTTTGCACCGCAAAGGTATAAAAAATTGTGTTATGAGGATACAGATTATTAACGGCCCCAATATAAATCTCTTGGGCAAACGTGAACCTTCCATTTACGGTAGCGTTACTTTTGAAGACTACCTTGCCGAACTCCGCAAGAAATATGCGGATGTACAGATTGACTATTTCCAGTCCAACATTGAGGGAGAGCTGATAGACAAGATTCAGCAGGTAGGTTTTGATGTGGACGGCATCATTTTGAATGCGGGTGCTTACACCCATACGTCCATCGCTCTGCAAGATGCTATCCGTTCGGTCACTTCTCCGGTGATTGAGGTGCATATCTCTAATGTACATGCCCGCGAGGCTTTTCGTCATGTGTCCATGATTTCCTGCGCTTGCAAGGGTGTCATTCTCGGTTTCGGGCTGAACTCCTACCGTCTGGCCATGGAGGCATTAAAAGATTATTAAATAAAATAGGTATATAGATTATGTTATTGAAGCAAACGAAGATTGTCGCAACGATTTCTGACCAGCGCTGTGATGTTGATTTTATAAAGCAGTTGTTCGATGCAGGTATGAATGTTGTACGCATGAATACTGCACATCTTGGCCGTGAAGGTGCCGAGAAGTTGATTAACAATGTGCGTTCGGTTTCCAACCGCATCGCTATCCTGATGGATACGAAAGGACCGGAGGTCCGCACGACGGTTCTGGCTGAGCCCATTCCTTTCAAGGCGGGCGACCGCGTGAAGGTGGTAGGCAACCCGGAGCAGGAGACTACCCGTGAATGTATCTCGGTATCCTATCCCCATTTCGTCAAAGACTTGAATGTGGACGGCCATATCCTTATTGATGACGGTGACTTGGAGTTGGTTGTTGTAGAGAAGACCCCCGACTACCTGCTCTGCGAAGTACAGAATGAGGCTACTCTGGGCAGCCGCAAGAGCGTCAACGTTCCCGGCGTCCGCATCAATCTGCCTTCTCTGACTGAGAAGGACCGCACCAATATCCTTTATGCTATTGAGAAGAACATAGACTTCATTGCCCACTCCTTTGTGCGCAATAAGCAGGATATACTCGACATCAAGGCGATTCTTGACGCTCATAACAGCGATATCCGTATTGTTGCTAAGATTGAGAACCAGGAAGGCGTTGATAATATCGATGAAATCCTGGAAGTAGCCGACGGTGTGATGATAGCTCGCGGTGACCTCGGTATTGAAGTTCCGCAGGAACGTATTCCGGGCATCCAGCGTGTGCTCATCCGCAAGTGTATTCTTGCCAAGAAGCCGGTGATTGTTGCCACACAGATGCTTCATACCATGATTTCCAATCCGCGTCCCACCCGTGCGGAGGTAACGGACATTGCCAATGCCATCTATTATCGTACGGATGCCTTGATGTTGAGCGGTGAAACCGCCTATGGAAAGTATCCGGTAGAAGCGGTGAAGACGATGACCAAGATTGCCGCCCAAGCGGAGAAAGACAAGCTGTCTGACAACGATATCCGTATTCCGCTGGACGAGAACAGCAACGACGTGACTGCGTTCCTGGCCAAACAAGCGGTAAAGGCTACCACCAAACTGAAAATCCGTGCAATCATCACCGACAGTTACAGCGGCCGTACTGCCCGTAACCTTGCCGCTTTCCGTGGCAAATATCCGGTGTTGGCCATCTGCTACAAGGAAAAGACCATGCGGCACCTTGCCCTTTCCTACGGTGTGGAAGCTATCTATATGCCCGAACTTGCCAACGGGCAGGAGTATTACTTTGCAGCCTTGCGCCGCTTGTTGAAGGAAGGCCGTTTATGTCCTACGGACATGGTGGGCTACCTGAGTAGCGGTAAAGCCGGTACGCGCACTTCTTTCCTCGAAATCAACGTGGTGGAAGATGCCCTGAAACATGCTGAAGATAGTGTGTTGCCCAACAGTAACAGATATTTGTAGGATAAGGGATTAAGGATAAGGGGTTAGGGATTAGCGGTTAATGATTAATTAATAATTGTGCGCAGAACTAACCCCTAATCCCTTATCCCTTATCCCTAACCTATAATCCATTAACAAAGTGACGATTGACGAATACATTTTGCAGCACATTGATGATGAGGGCGATTACCTGAAAGCGCTCTATCGCGACACGCATGTCAAGTTGCTATATCCCCGCATGGCTTCCGGACATTTGCAGGGGCGTATGCTCAAGATGTTTGTCCGGATGATTCGTCCCCGGCAGGTGCTGGAGATAGGGACTTATAGCGGATATTCCGCACTTTGCATAGCAGAAGGACTGCCGGAGGGCGGGATGCTGCATACGTTTGAAATCAACGACGAGCAGGAGGACTTCACCCGTCCGTGGCTGGAGAATTCCGATTACGCGGATAAAATCAGGTTCTACATTGGCGATGCCTTGGAGCTGGTACCGCAACTGGACCTCACTTTCGACCTTGCCTTTATTGACGGAGATAAGCGTAAATACATAGAGTATTATGAAATGGTGCTCGCCCGCCTTTCCGGCGGTGGATATATCATTGCCGACAATACCTTGTGGGATGGCCATGTGCTGGAAGAACAACCCCATCGCACAGACCTGCAAACAATCAGTATCAAAGCCTTCAATGATTTGGTGGCGCGGGATGCGCGTGTGGAGAAAGTCATTCTTCCCCTGCGTGACGGATTGACGATTATCCGTAAGAAGTAACTGTTTTTTTATCTTTTTCTCAGCAGCCGCTTGCTGAGGTATCTCACCGGATACCATACGGACAAGAAGCCTACAGTGATGACCGTTAAGAATACCAGAATAATATCCGTGGCATGTACACTTACCGGATAAGCGTCCACTACAAAACTTCCATTGCCTCCCCCCAATGAAATCAACCCGAAACGTTGCTGCAGAAAGCACAGCAACAATCCTAAAACGATGCCGGAGAGGGCGCCGAATACAGAAATCATCCTGCCTTCGAACAAGAAGATGCGCGCTATAAGCCGGTCATCGGCACCCAGGTTGCGCAGTGTCTCCACGTCCTCCCGTTTGTCCAGTATCAGCATGGACAGCGAACCGATGACATTGAAACATGCGATACCCAGAATGAAGGTGAGGAAGAGATAAGAGATGAGTTTCTCTATTTCCATGATGCGGAAAACATCGGCCTGCTGCTCGTAGCGGTTCTGTACAATGAACCGGTCGCCGAGAATGCCTGCTATTTTCTTTTGTACGGAGCCGATGTTGGAACCGGGTTTCAGTTTCATCTCGATGGCAGAGACTTCCGTGTCATAATTGAACAGACGGCGGGCAAAGTCGAGTGACGTCAGTATGTAGCGTGAATCGTATTTTTGCTGGTTGACGGCAAAGATGGCGCCGGGCGAGAAGAGATACTCCCGGTTGAAAGCCGCAGTGGGGTTGGCTATGTTTACCCGTACGTTCCGTTTGGGGGCATAGACCTGCAACGGGTCCACGAACTGAATGCCGGTGCCCAACTCGGATATAAGTTCCACACCCAGAAAACCATAGTCCACCACCGAGTCGCTCAGTAGGAACTTTCCCGTCCCATAGAGCAAGCTGTCGATGGATGTAAGCTGTTCGAAATTGTCCTCCACTCCCTTGATGACGGCCATTGCCTGGCGGTCCTTGTACTGCACCATGGCATTCTCTTCCAGTGTTTCCGTCCACACGTCAATCTCGGACAGGGCGTGTACTTGCCGGATGCACGCTTCGTGCGGGTCGAAAACCTTACCTTCGCGGACGGTGATTTTCAGTTCCGGGTCGAAGGCTGTGAAAAAGCCTGCCACCATGTCCTGAAAACCGTTGAACACGGACAAGGTGCATACCAACGCCAACGTAGCCAATGCCACTCCACACACCGAAATACCGGAGATGATATTAATGGCATTGTGTTTCTTCTTGGAGAAGAGGTAGCGGCGGGCTATAAAGAAGGGAAGGGACATTATTTCAGCAGTTCATCAATTCGTTCCAGATAGTCCAGTGAGTCGTCTACGAAGAACTTCAGTTCGGGGATAATGCGTAGTTGGTGGCGTACGCGGGTACCCAGTTCAAAGCGTATGGATTTCATGTTTCCGTTGATGTTCTTGACTATTTCTTCGCTTTTCTCCGAGGGGAATATACTGAGATAAGCGCGTGCCACGCTCATGTCGGGGCTGATGCGTACGGCACTGACGGAAATCAGTATGCCGGGCATGGACTTGGTTTGCAACAAGAAGATATCACTCAGTTCCTTCTGCAGGAGACGGGCTATTTTATTTTGTCTGGTAGTTTCCATACTGTTTATTTTTTTATGCTGGGGTGCAGCCTGTTTTCACGTTAGCAAAGTTACTGAAATATATCGTTCTGCCGACTGTTTATAGCTTTTTTTTCATTCTTTTCCCTATTGTAGGGTTCATTCTTTTCCGTTCTGTCGATGAGATATGCCTTTTCGTAGATTCTATTTGTTGTTCTTGTTATGCTTCCCTAACTTTGATGTCAGTTCGGAGAACTGCTGATGATGAGTGAAGAAGGAAGAGAACCATTCCGTTATAGAAGAGACTCTCTCTAAATAGCGTTTTTTCATGTATTATTGACTTGAACCGTTTTTACCCGGGAGGGTAGAAACGGTTTTTTGCGCATCTGACCGGGCTTTCTTGTCTCTTGCATAGGCTTCCGTTGTGTGTTACATAGGCTTCTGTTGTGTTTTGCACGGTGGTTTGTCTTGAGAAGCCTTTGGGTTTATCATGTGCGCACGGCTGAGGTACGCCTTTTCCACAGTCGTGAAGAAGACGTGCCACAGCTGTGAACCAGGGCTGACGCATTATAGTTTTTACCATAAATATTTATTGTAATTCTATTAAA
>ENA-OPJW01000035-OPJW01000035.1-human-gut-metagenome-genome-assembly--contig:-NODE-35-length-26658-cov-8.989738_pt1 | contig 26658 bp, 25 predicted proteins | sample MGYA00241776_ERZ501677 | MGnify/ENA primary metagenome ERZ501677 (study PRJEB25962, sample SAMEA2042298) | human gut metagenome | biome: human gut; feature: human-associated habitat; material: faeces...
GGGCGTCGCATCGTTGGAGGGAAGCGCGTTCCGCGGTGCGGTCATCAAAGCGGTCGACGCCATCGAAGCCTAATACTAAGCTAAGGAACCATGTCTCTTACTATCGGAATCGTCGGACTGCCGAACGTCGGCAAGAGCACACTGCTCAACCGCCTGCTCAACGAGGAGCGGGCCCTGGTCTCCGACATCGCAGGCACGACGCGCGACGTCATCGAAGAGCTCACCAACATCGATGGCGTGGAGTTCCGGTTCCTCGACACGGCGGGTATCCGCACGACGGAGGACCGGCTCGAACGCATGGGCATCGAACGCACGCTGTCGAGCATCACCCGGGCGCGGATCATCATCCGCCTGCTCGACGCCACGCAAGCGGGCGACACGATCCCGGCACCCGATTTTGAGGTGCGGCAGGAGCAGCGCCTGCTGACCGTCATGAACAAACTCGACTGCTGCCCCGGCCGGACGCTTCCGGAGGGCATACTGGGCCTCTCGGCGAAAACCGGCGAGGGGCTTGACACCCTGCGCTGCGCGCTGCGCGCTGCGGTCGACACGCAGGCGCTCTACCACGGCGACACCGTCGTCTCGAACAGCCGCCACGCCGAGGCGCTGACTGAGGCGCACGACGCCCTGCTGCGAGCACTCGAGGGGCTGCACGAGGGGCTCCCGACAGACCTTCTGAGCGAGGAGATCCGCCAGGTGATCGGCCATATCGGCACGATCACGGGCCGCGGCCAAATCACCCCCGACGAGGTGCTGCAAAACATCTTCTCGAAGTTTTGCGTAGGAAAGTAACTCGACCGAAGAAAAATCGAGCAAAACGCAGAATAATCATCAATAAATCAACGAATTACAACAGAAAATCGAGCGATTTTCTAGAGTTCATTTTTGCCTTCGAGGTGTAAATTTTACACTCCATTTACACCTTGGAAACGCCGAGGTGTAAAAAAGTGTAAAAAATATTTTCCTATCTTTGCCCTGAACCAAAACCTCGACACCATGGAAATCAAACTTCATCAGAAACCGCAGCGCTCGACGGGACTCACCTCGCTGGTGCTGGAGTACTACTATGGCTACACGCGCGATGAGGAGGGGCGGATCAAACACCGCCGCAGATTCGAGACCCTCGAATACTTCCTCTACACCACACCCCGCAACAAAGCCGAGCGCGACCACAACAAGATCAACCTGGAGATGGCCGAGAAGGTCAAGGCCAAACGGCTGCTCGACGAGCAGAACGAACAGTACGGGTTCGCCGTGCCGTTCAAGATCCGCACCAACCTGGTCGAGTTTATCCGCGGGATGGTCGAGCAGCGCAAGGATTCACCCGGTAACTGGGGCAACTGGGACAGCATGCTGAAACACCTGATTGCCTACGCGGGCACGCAGACCACCTTCGAGCGGGTCGACCGAAGGTTCGTCGAGGGGTTCCGCAACTACCTCGCCAAGGAGGCCCGCACGAAGAGCGGCACCGCCCTCTCGGCCAACAGCCAGAACAGCTACTTTCTGAAGTTCAAGGCGGCATTGAACCGGGCCGTCGAGGAGGGGATCGTCCCCCAATCGCCCGCCATGGGGGTCAAGGCCACGCGGACGGAGGATGTCCACCGCGAATACCTCACGGTCGAGGAGTTGCAGCGGCTGGTCAAGACCGACTGCTCCTACCCGGTGCTGAAGGATGCCTTTATCTTCTCGTGTCTGACGGGCATGCGCTGGAGCGACATCAACAAGCTGACGTGGGGCGAGGTGCAGGAGTTCGACGGCGGCACGCGCGTGGTCTTCCGCCAGAAGAAGACCCGCGGGCTGGAGTACCTCGACATCGCCGAGCAGGCCGTGCGCTACATGGGGCCGCGCGGCAGGGCCGACGAGCGGGTCTTCTCGGGGCTGAAATACTCCGCCTGGCACAACCTCGCGCTGCGCGAATGGTGCATGAAGGCGGGCATCACGAAGCACATCACCTTCCATTCAAGAAGACATATCATTCCTTCTTACTCATTGAAAACAAAGAACTTACAAAGATTGTCAGCTTAACAGGTAACGATTTGGAAACCAGCGGGCTTCTCTATTCTGCAATGTTCTGCATCAATCAAAAGAACGCTTTTCTCATTTGCAAAAATAATGTTTTTCTTCCTTATAACCAAAGCTATTCCTCTGAAAAATAGAGAAAATCAAACATCTTATCATTATTGTATATTTGTTGCACATCTTGCTGATGAAAATCGGTAGTACTGTCTTGCTTTTAATTCCATACCGTTTCCACATCATATTTGAGCCTGCCCGTTTGCGAATAGCCTGTCGGCAGGTTCGCCTGTCTGTGTGCCGGCAGGCAGGCACGCCGGCAGACCGGTCGGCAGGCAAGCTGGACGGCAGGCAGGTTGGAGCGCGGGCAGGCTTGCAGGCCAGCGTGCGTATGCCTATATGCTTTTGTTTATTGCACCATTCTTTTGTTGCTTTATTACTACGTTGATAGACGGATGTATTGTACCACCGATTTATATCATCCAAACTCCACCTCTCTAAAGCCACAATCCATTGCTGATACCTTTATTTGAAGTTTCGCTGTTGTAAACCTGCACAACAACACGACAGCAAACCAGCATATCATTGAAACTATGTTGCTTCCTATCTGCATTGGATTACTTTCTTGGTTGTCCGGTTCTGTTCATCGTCGATTTTGTAAATCATTGGTTTGCTGAGCTTGTGAACAAGCGAGGCTGTATTTGCCCAAAATAGCATTTCCTTATTGGTCTAATGTCTGTTTTGGCTGTGATTGGCACATATCAACATCGAATTGACACTATTGTCTGTTTCTCAGAAGGATGAAAATCCGGCTTTGTTCTCTGTAAGCTCAATAAAGTGCAGGCTTGCACACCGCCCTCATTTCCTTTCTTCTTTTGGGCAGTTTGGGCATCGGGAAACGATGCTTTGAAATCCGAAATGACAGCACAAATTCCAATCCGTTTGCTGACGGATTATTGATTTCACGAGAAATCAGCAAGGTGTCCTTCGAGTTACCCGAAGGCTTTTCGGTTACTGCCGAAAAGTGGCAGCAGCAAGGTATGTTTTGAGTTACTCAAAACCTTTCGAGTTACTCCCCGAAAGCCTTGCCGCTTGGTTGCTCCTCCGAAGTCGGGCAACCTGTTTCTGACCTGCGGCAATCGTGCCTTATTCCTTGTACTTGATGCCGTATTGTTTCATCTTGCCGTATAGTGTGGTGCGCCCGATGCCGAGCAGTTCAGCAGCTAGAGTGCGGTTGCCGTCCGCCTGTTTCAGCGCACGGATTATCTGCTTCTTTTCCATTTCCACGTTCTTCAAGGACAAGGATGTTTCTCCCGACAGCAGTGGTTCTTCAAAATTCAGTTTGTCAGCCGTTATCGTATTCCCGTTGGTGAACAGTACCGCCGAGCGTACCGTGCCTTTCAGCTCCCTCACATTGCCGCTCCACGGATGGACGAGCATCCGCTTTCTTGCTTCTGCATCAAAGCCTTTCACCTGTTTGCCGAACTCCTTGTTTGCAAGTTCACGGAAGAAGTCTGCGAGCGGCATAATGTCCTCACGACACTCACGCAGCGGCGGTATGTTCAACGTGTATTCCTTAATCCGATGGAACAAGTCCTGACGGAAACGCTTTTCGGCTACTGCTGACTGCATATCCTCGTTGGTAGCGGCAATGATGCGCACGTCAGCTGCCATGTCTTTGTTGCTCCCTACGGGTCTGTACCGTTTGCTTTCCAATGCCCGGAGCATCATCTGTTGCACCTCTAACGGCAGGTTGCCTATCTCGTCAAGGAACAGCGTGCCACCGTCGGCTTCTTCCCAATAGCCTTTCCGTTTGGTGTCCGCGCCCGTGAACGCTCCTTTCTCATGTCCGAACAAGGCGGATGCGGCAAGTTCCTTCGACAACAGACCGCAGTCCACTGCCACGAAGGGCTTGCCCGCCCGTTTGCTCATTGTATGTATTTTCTCGGCGATGTGTTCCTTTCCCGTTCCGTTCTCACCCAACACCAGTACACTCATGTTTGTTGGTGCGACCAATTTTATCTTGTGGTCTATCTCACGGAAAGCCGCGCTCTGCCGTTCGTAAATGGGTGTTTCGTGCCGTTCCATCCTTTCACGTAAGGTTTTCAGGAGCGGAGGCAGGCTCATTTCCAACAATTTTTTAGGGATATAATCCTCCGCACCCGACTTCATTGACCGGACGGCGGTAGGCACTTCATCATAATCCGTCATGATGATGTAGGGATTGCATTTCCCTTGCTTGCGAAGTTCCTCCAACAGCAGGATGCCGTCACCGTCGTTCAGGCGCAGATCGGCAAGCACGATGTCGTCCTCCTGCATCCCAGCAAACAGTTTCCGGGCATTGTTACAGGTGGAGGCGCTAACGGTCTGGAAGCCTTTGCTTGCCAACAGCCTGCATACATAGCCGGAAAAAGTGAGATTGTCTTCCACGACGATTATTCTTCCCATCGTTTCGCTTCCTTTCTTGCCAAGTCCACAATCATTTTACCTTGTGCCAATACAGCATTAACTGCATGTGTTATCTCTCCGTCCGTTGGACTATCGCTGTGAATTACGGCATATAATTCCTGCAACGGCTGTTCCGCTTTCATCAGCATCCATGAACTTCTGAGGTGGTGTACCCAGCCATCCAATGCCTCCATGTTTTTCTCTTTCGCCGCGTTCTGCACTTCATCCATTTCTTTCTCCGTTTCCGTTACCAACCGTTCCAATGTATGTCGCCTGTCGCCAAAGGTGAGTAAAGCCGAGAAGTCGAGCAGTTGTCTATGCTCTTTATTGGCATATTGGCTTACTACATTCAGTAGTTCGGCAATGGAGAACGGTTTACCGAGCATGGCGGTGAACCCTGCCGATTTCAGTTCTTCCTCCGTGATGAACCCTGCCGCCGTTACAGCCACAATTGGAATCGTGCGTGAGTTGCCGATGTCGGATGTGCGTAAGAGTTCCAGCACCTCGTAACCGTTCATGTCCGGCATTTTCAGGTCAGTTATCAGCAGGTCATAATCCTTACTGCGCATTTTGTCTGTCAGTTCTCCTACCGTTAGGCAAGCATCACTGTTTATACCGTTCTGCACAAGCATATCCCGTATCATGCCGAGCGTCACAAGGTCATTGTCTATCACTATTACGTTGTAATTTGAAATGATGTCTGGCACTTGCTCCTTCTTCCCGTCCGTTACGGTTCCCTCGGTTTTCGGCAATGGAAGAACAACGGTGAACTTGCTGCCTTTGTTCTTTTCGCTTTCCACTGATATACTCCCGTCCATCAGTTCCACAAGCTGTTTCACGATGGGAAGTCCCAACCCGAAGCCGTCCTGCGTGGCGGCATTGCCCAGCCGCTCGAAAGGCTTGAATATCCGTTCCTTTTATTCTTCGCTGATGCCCGTACCCGTATCCTCCACCGTCAGCGTAAAAACACCGCCCTTGTATCTGGTTGCCAGAGCAATAGTGCCGTTGTCCGTGAATTTGATGGCATTGGAAAGCAGGTTGCCGCCTATGCTCAAAATACGGTTCTTGTCGCCGTCCACTACTTCATTCGCATAGTTACAAACGGTCAAGGTCAAATGCTTTGACTTTGCTTGCATGGTAAACTCCGTTTCAAGAGTATCCGCTATCAGGTTTAGCCTGAATGGTTTGGATAGGATTGTCACTTTCCTGCTGTCCAACCTGAAATAGTCCAAGAGGCTGTTCAGCATGGATGCCATGCGTCCTGCCGAAGTCTTTATTGTTTCCGCATGGCGCACTCGGCTATCCTTGTTGTCATCGTTCAGCAAAAGTTCGGCGTTGCCGCTGATGGCGGTCAAAGGTGTACGCAGTTCATGGCTTACGTTCTGTATGAGGTTGCGCCGCAAGCGTAGAAGTTCCTCGTTCTTGGCGTTGCTCTCCTGCAATTTGCCGATAAGCTTTTCACGCTTTTTCTTTTCGTCCGCGTTGCGTTTCAGTTCCCTATGGATGGTGAGATAGGACAGGAACAGCAGGATGATGGCTGCCGATATGGTAGCGGTGAACAGCCTGACGGATAGGCTTTGCGCCTCCGCCATCTTCCGCTCTTTCTGTATGAACGCCCCCAATGCCTGCCTGTCAAGGTCGCTGACAAGACGGTTCAGTTGGGTGTTCAATGTCCGGTTACGTATGCGAAGGCTGTCGGTGTAGGCATCCATCTCCGTCGCCTGTTTCCGTTGCAGGGCAATCAAGCTGTCGCCAAACTCGTGCAACTCTTAGGCTGAGGGAAGTACTTGTACGGTCTTTTTGCCGCCGAAGAAACCTGCGATGCCCTTTTTCTTCTGCTGTACGGTGCGCAGACTGGTCGCACGTTTCGCCACTTCGGGCAGGTGGTTCACCAAAATACTGTCGGCTTCTTCCTGCCGTTCAAATACCGACATGATATGCCGCAGATGTTCCTCCTTGCTTGCCAGTAGAGAGCGAAGAGTGTCTATCTGCGCTGGATACACATATGCTGCACAATGGAACTTCAATGCTTGTAACAGACTATCTGTACACAGACGTTGGATACGGTAATGACTACAGTCTGTTCTGTTCCAATCAATGACACTCTCTCCCAACATGGTAAGCCGAGTGATATATCGATGGACATTGTGAATATCACGTATAGCTTGCTGTACTTCGCTGTTTTGTAAATCAATTTCTGATATTCGATGTCGTTCACGTACCAGAATTGATGCCATAAAGCCGATAAGTACAATTAAGATAAAATATCCTACTAACACTTTATACCGTAAATTCATTTAAGAATCTATCATTTTAAAGATGCCTGCTCTATAAAAACAGGCATCCTATTGATTTTTATACCGTTTTTACAGTTTCCAACCTGAAATTTGTTCCTGAATATTCCATAGTTGGGCATACAACCCTTCGGCCTGCATCAATGTTTCATGCGTACCTTTTTCCTTTATCTGTCCGTTATCCAACACGATAATTTGGTCTGCCCCCTTAATGGTTTTAAGTCTATGCGCAATGGCAATGACAGTATGCCCTTTGATGAGTGCATCTATGGCTTTCTGTACTTCCACTTCATTTTCGGGGTCAAGTGAGGCGGTCGCTTCATCAAGCAGGATGATTTGTGCGTCTTTCAGCATGGCACGGGCTATGGATATGCGTTGCTTTTCTCCGCCCGAAAGGGTACACCCTCCTTCGCCTACCAAGGTGTCATATCCTTTGGGCAACCGCATGATGAAATCATGGCAACAGGCTTTTTTAGCTGCGGCTATAATTTCTTCTTCCGTCGCGTCAGTTTTACCAAAGCGGATATTATTGCGTATGGTGTCCTGAAACAGATAGACATCCTGAAATACCATAGAGATGTGGCTCATCAGACTTTCTGGATTTATCTCATTCATCGGAACACCATTGAAAAAGATACATCCTTTCTGTGGGTCGTAGAAACGGGCGCAAAGCTTCATCACCGTACTTTTCCCGCTTCCCGAAGGTCCGACAAGAGCCGTCAAGGAGTTTTTCGGGAGCGTAATGTTTATATCATGCAACACTTCCTTGTCTTGATAGGCAAACGATACGTGTTCAAACCGGATATCGCCTGCTGCCGGGGATTGCCGTTCTCCTTTCATCTCCGGCTCGTTCATCAAGGAAAGGATGCGTCCACCGGCAATGGAAAAATAGCGGAACTCGGTAAAGTTTGTCAGTGCGGAAGTCAGCGGGTCGAACACACGAGAACCGACTACAAGGAATAGCACGAATACAAGGATTGAAAGTTGCCCTCCCAACAGAAGGTAAGTTCCACATAGCACCATCATTGTCAGCCCAGCACGTACTAAAGTGATGCTCAACAAGACAAATGGGCCTAACAAGGCCTCCTGACGGATGCAAGCACGGCGAAGTTCCGCAAAAGCATCGCGCAACCTAACAAAGCGGTCACCTATCAGATTGTACGCTTTCATTACACGAATACCCTGTAAGTATTCTTCCAACCGATTTCCAGCATTTATTTTTGCTTGAATTTGCCTGCCGCTTAACTTCCGCTGTGCCTTTGTGCTTGCCCACAGGACGAGCAAGGCAAGCGGCAAGGCGGCAAACATACTGACCGCCATCCTCCAATCTATCCATACAAGCGAAGCAAAAGCCAGTACGGGCATGACTATGGCACCCATAAGTTGGGGCAGGTGGTGCGAAATTCCGGTTTCTGCCATCATGAAGTCCGTAACAAGCATAGACGACAAATCACCCGGATCACGTTTCGACAAAAAGCCCAACGATAGTTTCCGCAAGTGCTCCGCCAGCGACAAACGCCCGGAAGCACTCATTTCGTATGCTCCTCTAAAATTGGCTCGGTAGGATGCCCGTTCTGCCAAAGCCATGACCAGCATATAAACAGCCATAATGCCGAATATCCACCACAGGCGGGTCGTGTCAAGCGGCTGTCCGCTCCCGTCAAATGCACTGAAAATGATACGTATCGCTTCTATAGAAAGACAAAACGGTACTATATTCACTAAGTTGGCAAGCATGGTGTAACCCACCGGCTTGTAAAGTCTTTCCGTGTGACCTATTGTAATATTCTTTATTGCATTCATATCTTATTTTATTTATATGCTATAATATGTATTTCTTCCTTTTTACGGATTGTTCTGATGGATGAAAATCCGGCTTCATGCAACCGTTCTTCCAATTCTGCCGGAGTATAGACAACCATACCGTCTATCCGTTCCGTCCACATTTTTCCAAGTTCGGGGTCGCTCGCTTCCAGACTAATAAGGAAACAACCTCCTTCTCGGAGAACACGCGCCACTTCAGACAACGCTATGTTTACAGGCGACCAGAAATAGACCGTTTCAAAAGCCGTGATAGCATTAAAGAATCCATCCTCATAAGGTAATGAACAAACATTCCCTTGTTGTATGAAACATCTTTTATTCAAGTCTTTTTCGTTGTACTTTTGGGCGAATGAAACACTTTCTTCTGACAGGTCTATGCCGTAGATATTTCCTTTCGGACATAAATTCAATAAACGTTTCAAATTCGCACCACCGCCACAGCCTATATCAAGAACATTCCAATTCGGCTGCCATTCCACTTGCTTCATGCCACGATTAGCTAAAGATGCATGAAAACAATTCATTCCTCGCAAAATCATCCGTCCCCAAAATCCTTGCGGACAACTTGTGTTTTGCAAGACCTTGTTTAAGAAATTCTTCTTTCTCATATTGCTTTTAGTTTTTGTTCAATGTCCAATGGTATGCGCTCGTATAGGCATCCCACATATTTTTATATACACCCTCCGTCACGGACAGCTGTTCATGCTTTCCGCATTGCACAATGCGTCCTTCTTTCATGACGACAATCTGATGTGCGGAGATGATGGAAGAAAGGCGATGGGCAATCACAATGACCGTCTTGTCCTTTATCAGCGATTGCAACGCCATCTGCATTTTATGCTCGTTTTCAGGGTCAGCGAAGGCAGTGGCTTCGTCCAACACCAGTATCGGAGCATTCTTCAATATGGCACGAGCTACACATATCCGTTGGGCTTCACCGCCGGACAGGAATACACCTTTATCGCCTATCCTTGTTTCGTAGCCTTGCGGCAAACGCTCTATGAAATCGTGGCATTGGGCAGCTTTCGCAGCGGCTATTACCTTTTCTTTTGTAGCATCTGGAGAACCTACGGCAATGTTCTCATATAATGTGTCGTAAAAAAGGAAAGTGTCTTGAAAGACGAATGAAACCATATCCATCAGTTTTGCGGTAGGTATTTGGCGTATATCTGCACCGCCTATACATATTTTCCCTTGCTCCACATCCCAGAACCGGGGTATCAGGTTGGCAACCGTTGATTTGCCGCTTCCTGACGGACCGACAAGGGCGGTTATCTTTCCTTGTGGTGCAATGAAGCTGACATCACGCAGGGCTTCCGTCCGTGTTCCCTGTTCTGTGTTCTCGTAGGAGAATGACACATGGCGAAATTCCACATCGTAAGCGGCAGGCACTTGCGGATGTACCGGCTCCGGCACAGGTTTCTTTTCAAGTATGCGGTCGATACGGTTTACACCTTCATCGATGTCGCGCGTATTACCTCCCAAGAATGTCAGTTTATAAACGGGGGAAGCCATACCCGGTCCCATGATAATGAAGAACAGCCATACTACCGCCAATGACAAGGATTGCGGACTGGCTTGCATCAGCAAGATGCCCATAGGAAGAATAAACGTTACCATCGAATTGAGCAAGACGGTAAAGGCAATCATCCCGTTCTGGTAGGTGTCACAGCATTTCAAGGCGAATGTCTTGTATGCCTGAATCTCGGCATTGAACTGACGGAACGAACGGACGCTTTGCCCGAATATCTTGACGACGGGCATTCCCCGTACATACTGCACAGCTGATGCGCTCATTTTTTCCTGTGCATCGTAGTAGATACCCATGAACTCCCTTGCCCTTTTTCCCATGAAATTGGAAAATTGCAGGAATAAGCTAAGCACCACAACGGCCAGGCACACGACTGTCAGCCACACATCCAGCGAGAAAAAGATGACCAGCATTACCACTACCGTTGCCATTACATTGACCAAATCCGGAATGGTATGGGCGATGAAGCCCTCTATTTTCTCGATATTCTGGTCCATTGTTTTCTTGATGGCTCCCGTAGAGGTATTGTTCAAATATCCCAAAGGCAGTTTGCCGATATGTTCAGACAGACGGACACGCAACCCATACAAGATACGGAATGCAGCCACATGTGAGGACATCAGGGCGGCATAGAGCAATATCAATCCGCCAACAAGCCCTCCAAATGCAATCCATCCCCAACGCATCATGTCCGTTCCGTCCAAAGCGGAAAGATTGGAGCCATTCGACAGCAACTCTTTCAAAATTTCATAAACTGCCCAATAAGGCACAAGCATACACACCGCGCTACTGGCGGACAACAAGCCTGCCAACACAAGGAGACCTTTCTTTTGCCCCGCTATCTCAAACAGGCGGGACAAACCTTCTTTCTTCTTCGCTTTCGTTTTCATTTATATATTAATCGGTTATATATTCACGTAAAGTATCGGATGGCAAAGCGTGGAATAAAAACGCTGCTTTCATGGTCATAAAGACCATCGGGCATATTCGATTCCCACGCTTCACGCTAAATATTGTCCGGTTCTCTATTCGTTGTTGGCAAATTCCCGTAACAGCTCCGGACGGACTATAACAGTTCCCTCGCCCTTTTCTTTTCTGGTCAGCCGGAAATCACAGCATGGAGCCGCATGAGACAATGTTTGGGTTCTTGTCAGCCGGACACCAAGTATGTCATGTGAGATATAATCGTTCACGCATAAATAAGGGAAAAAACGCTTGACACCCAAAACAGAACAAAGCTTGGCAACCGGACACCGGATTATGTCCATACCTACATCGAACGTGTCGTTTTCATCCGGCATCACGCAATCGAACAGCCAATCGTCCTCCGAAGAAACACGAGAAGCGGAAGCGATACGCCGCACATAATCGGGCGAACATAACATATCGCGTATTTCCGGTATTTTCCCCGGAGGGACACTTGATAACGTAAGCTTTCCCAATGCTTTCTGCGTAACAATGGAAAGTTCCGTCAAACTCCACCCCCTGGATGACAGCTCTTTCCACAGACCAATCTCATAAGCTATGCCGATGATATTCTTCACCCATGGCGATGTCGCCGGGACATCCGGGATAATAGCGGATACGTGACGGAAATCATCAATGGCTTTTTTCATCACGGATTCCAAGGTCTCCTTCGATAAACGAGATGACAGTTCTTCCCTGAAAAATCCTTCAAACCGTTCCAACATCGGAAGGAATGGCCTAATCGTCGTCTCTTTCATCTTTCAAGAAATGTTATCGTCGTATCACGGAAACCTGATCCAACCACATCAATGCCGTTCTTTTCCTGAACGATACGATATCCCAGCAGCGAGCTGAACTTATAACACAGCCACGGGATCCGCCCCAATATCTGGCCAAAGAAAAATCCCCAGCGTGAACGGAAGAACTTCATGTAGTTGGCCTGCTCAATGAGCTTTAAAGACGGTTCCCATTGTTCCACCACATACCCGTTGCTTATGCCGGAACGGATTTGAGCCTCGTGTTTGCGGAGCGAATCGGGCTTCACACCATGTCGGCTCATTATCGTGCCGCACACGTCAAACCACAATTCACCTCCCCCGAAACGGCTTGCCACGTGATGCAGGAAGGCTTTTACCTGCTTTTCGTAGAAATACATCAGTACCCCTTCTACCACGAAAATAAACTCCCCGTCGGGATGCTTCCGGCGCAGGTCGTCCATCCAGTCGGTCTCCAACAAAGACGCTTCAATATAGACATTGTCCGGCTGTTCGGGAATCAATTCCCGGCGTAGAGCAATGACCTCAGGCAAATCCATGTCATAAAAGACTGCTTTCTGACTTCCGATACGCTGGAAACGGGTATCCAATCCGCAGCCTACATTTACGACTACCGGACGGGGATGCGTGTCGATGAAACGTTTTACTGCACGGTCAAAATACCAACCGCGCACCACACAGCCCACTTCGCTCAGCTTTGCTCCGTCGAATCGGGAGTAATCGTATTCCAAACTGTCAACCAGTTGTTCCGCCGCCTTGTCGCACAGAATGGGATTGGCACGGCGGCTTTCTTGGGCTCTCATGTATAGCGGAATAAGCAATGTTTCCGCTACAATACTCTTAAACTCGTATTTCTGTCTCATATTTTTGGAGTGTTTAATAGTGAACGATATTCAGAATTGTTCATAAAAAAAGGAGGAAACCTCCGTGAAGATTTCCTCCTTACCAACCGTTCTGATGCGGTTGAATGTTCGTATGTACGTTGTCTGTATCTCATATCTTGATAATAGCCCTCCAACCTTGGATTTCAAACAGAATATAATCGTGCAAAATAGCCTCCATCTCTTGCCGGGGTACGGAATGCATCAATAGCTCCTCGAACATCGTGAACATCCATACCGTATGCAAATGAATGATAAAATCGGACACAGCCGTATTGATTTCGGGATGTTTCCGCTGCATGGACGCGAACCACGCCTTAACCAATTCCGTGGAACGGTCGGTATAATTCTCACGGAAGCGTTCCAATGAAGAACCTTGCGCACGGAACAACAGTATTTCCATTAGCGAACGGTGTTTGTCTATAAGCGAAACATATTCGTCAATGCAGGATTTCAGGTATTTTTCCGACCGCATCATCATAATATCTTCGCCCCGTATGCCGTGGTGTTCTTGCAGCATGGCTTCCAAAGCGCACAAAACAGGACGGACCACTTCATGGAATAATTCATCTTTGCTTGTGAAGTAGTTATAGATATTCCCGACACCAACCCCAGCTAACTCCGCTATTTCGCGCATGGAAGTTTTGGAATAGCCTTTCTTCTCGAATTGCTGTCTGGCAATCGTCAATATCCGACCCCTTATGTCCTCTTTCAGCACTTGCATTTATAACGAACAATGTCTGTTTTTAATTTTTTGCAAAGGTATAAGGCTTGAAATTGTCGTGCAATACCTATTTTTAAGGATTTTGCGTCTTCCAAAACATGGGGAGCGAACCATTTCGGTATGCCCGAAACACAAACCTGCTCCCCATCAAAACTTCTCCTTGATGGGTTAGCTTTTATGTTTCTTCAAATCAATCCTATTCCATAAAATAAAGTCTTACTTCATTCTACATCAAGCTCAGGTTTATTAGCAGGCTTATTTGAACCTGATGAACGCCACAGGCTACCACACTGATGCCAAATGCTGCCACGCAGGTGCGAAGCGGTTGGATTGTGCCGGACTTCGCTTTTCTTTGCATCACGGACGCTTGGAACAGCCGTCACGGGTTCGGCGGATAACGCCACTCCCTGCCACAAGCTGCCACGATTGTGCCAACCTATTGTTTGATGCACGATACCCATTTATTTTGCGTCCAAAACCGAGTATCAACATTAAAAACAGTATCGACAATGGAAGTATTGATTTTTCAGAAAGAGGCGTTTGAGGAAATGGCGGCGAAGTTCAGCCGCTTCTCAGACCGTGTGAACGAACTCCTTGCCAAGCAAGGCAGCAGGTCATTAAACCACTGGATGGACAACCAAGAGGTCTGCCAACAGTTGAACATCAGTCCGCGCACCTTGCAGACCCTGCGTGACAACGGCACACTGGCTTATTCGCAGATAAACCACAAGGTGTTTTACCGACCGGAGGATGTGTTGCGCATCGTCAAGCCCGTTGAAGGTAAGCTGGCAGACAAAGCCGTTTGATTATTATGTACCACTAAATCCAACGTAACAATGAGTGAAATGATTACCAAGAACCATACGCTTGTCGCCGAGTTCGGCGACAGCCTTGACCGTCTGCTGGACGGTATCGAGAACTTTATGGCAAACAGCCGTCCGACATTGGGCGGCGAACGCTTCCTGACGGACAAGGAGGTGTCGGCACGGCTGAAAGTGAGCCGACGCACCTTGCAGGACTACCGCAACAACGGCATAATCGCCTATTATCAGTTGGGAGGAAAAATTCTGTACAAGGAATCTGACATCGAACGAATGCTTGCCGCCAATTATAGGGAAGCGTTCAGACGGCATCCATAATTTGAACAAAGGGAATACGACCAGACGGCATCAGGTCGTATTCCTTACCTTGTCTGGTCGTATATCCTTCGTATCAACAACTTGGGGCTTTTCGTATATATGCCGCTGGCGAAAAGAACAAATATAACGGTTCTTTCCGATTGGCGGCATATAGTTTCCCCATGATGAACCGCCGGAAAGCCACGCTCTCCCTACTTCTCAACTTGAAGGAAACGGCTATCACCATTTCAAGACTGTAAACATCGTAGTTTATCCCGTTGTCCTGTTTGATGTACCGCTTCGTTTCGCTTTCCAACAATTCCATGTTTTTGTAGATAGAGTGTATAGCCTTGCGGATGTCGCAGCCGAACACGTTGAACGCATCGGACATCTCCTGCTGCGTCATCCAGACGGGAGCGGTCGGTATGGCGACCAACCCGTTTTCTGTGATTGTGATTATTCCCCGTTCCATAGTCATTATTCATTATCAATGTTTGTTTCTTTTGGCAGTTCTTGTCTTTTGTACCATTTGCCCGTTCCGTACATCATTCTGACCGCCATCAGGTTGTCTATGTCCTTTGAAATCTTCTTGTCAGTCACCTCCGCGTACCGCTGGGTGGTCTTTATACCTGAGTGCCCCATCATCTTGGCGATGCTCTCAATGGGTATGCCCTCCGAAATCAAGAAAGTTCCGAACGAATGGCGGCTTTGATGGTAGGACAAGTTTTCTTTCCGTCCTATCGCCACGCCCAACTCGTGTATCTCGAACCACATCTCGTCACGGCTCGGAAGCGGAAACACGGGCTTCGTGTCGTCTGTCGTGTTGTAGAGGTCGAGTATCTGCTCCGCTATCGGATGCAGGGGAATGAACGCCTCCACGTTGGTTTTCTTGCGGTTGATGCGGATGTAACGCCTGCCGTCCGCCGTCGTGCCGATATGGTGCGGATGGAGCAGCATGATGTCCACATATGCCAAGCCAGTATAGCTTGAAAACAAAAATGCCCTGCGCCCAAGTTCCTGCAACGGGTCGAGCATGGGCGTTTCAAGGATGGCTTTCAGCTCCGCACGGCTGATGTGCCTGTGCTTCGGCGCGGGCTTCTTCTCGTATTCCATGTCCTCCAACGGGTTGGCACGGAGTATCTCGTAGTCCACGGCGAGGTACACCAGCTTGCTCAGCCAGCACAGGCACTTGTTGATTTGCTGTGCGCTGAAATTCTTGTTGCGCTTCATGAAAACCTTGTAGGAACTGCCGAAATCTTCCGTGATATCGCTGAACTCGATGTCCTCCTTGCCCAACGATGTGAGATAGTCTTTCAGGTATTTCTGGTAATATCCCGAATGGCGGTAGGTGGACGTGGAGTTTATCTCCTTTGAACGGGCAAGCAGCCGTTCACGCTCCCTTTCGCCCATCTGTAACAGCTTGGTGGGGATGACGGCTTTCCTTGCCAACGTGTTCTTCAGTATCTCTGCGCTCACCACGTTCTGTTTCTTCAACGAATCCTCATAAGCAAGTTCAACGGACTTCTTGAACTCCTGCAAGCGGTTGTTCTCGCGGACGGTGCGGATGGTTCCCTTGCTGCTGTTCCAGTCCTCCGGTCTGCAATAGATGCCCGTCGCCATCGTGGAACTCTTGCCGTCTATGGTGATGCGGCAGAGGACGGCGGTCGTGCCGTCAGCCTTCACCTTGTTACGGTTGATGTACGGTAATATGGAAAATGTACTGCGCATAGATGTAATGTTTTAGGATTAAAGGATAAGTTTCAAGTCTTTGGTCGCCTCGATGTATCTGTCCATGTCTTCAAACAGCTTTTTCGGAGTGACACGGGCATAGACTTGGGTCGTGGTTATATCGGAGTGACCAAGCATCCGGCTGATGGTTTCAATCGGCACTCCGGCTTCCAGCGTAATCAGCGAGGCGAAGGAGTGGCGTGCCTGATGGTAGCACAAGGTGCTGCTCACCCCTGCAAGGACGGCAAGTGATTTCATGTGCCGACGGAGGTTCGGATGGTATATCATCGGGAACAGCGTCGGGCGGTTTTCGTCATGGTACTTCTCAATCAGGGCGAGTGCTTCCGGCAGCAGTTTCACGCTCGCCCGAAGCTCGTTCTTCTGGCGGCGGTATTTCAGCCAAAGGCATCCCTCGTCATCGGTGTACAGATTGTCCCTTGTGACGCTCACCGCATCCGCATAGGCGGTTCCCGTATAACAGGCAAACAGGAAGAGGTCACGCACAAGGATGTGCGTGGTGCGCCATGCGGGTATCTCCACATCGCGTATCTTCTCGAAGTCCTCACGGCTCAACGCCCTCGGTGTACGCTCTGTCTTTTGCGGTAAGGTGAAATTGGCGAAATGACATCTTTCGGCATACCCCTCCTTGTAGGCGATGCGGCATACCTTTTTCAAGATAGCGAGATAGTGGCGCACGGTGTCCACCGCCAAGCCTTTCACATCCATGACATAATTCTGGTAATCGTGTATGAACTGTTCGGAAAGCTGCCCGAAAGCGATGTCCTTCGTCTTGAACTGCCACTCGATGAACTCGCCCAATGTCCTTCTCATGTAGTAATAGCCGGGATAGGTTCCTTTGGCACGGTCGATGCCGATACGCGACTTCAAGTCCTCGCAGATGCGGTCGGTCATCCTCAGCAGGGTCATCTGCGTGTCTATGCTTCCTTGAAACAAGTCCTTGACCGCCGTTGCGTCAAAGTCCTGCCCACGCTCCACCAACGTATCAAACGCCGCATTGACCGCAAGCAGCAGTTTGTCTATTTTCGCGTTGGTCTCCACCGCCTCGCGACTCTTTCCGTCCAGACGGCTTTCCCTCGCGTTCCACAACTCCGGCTTGCACGACAACTTGCATCCGAACTGCGCCATCGTACGGTTCACCGTTATCCTTCCCATTATCGGGGCTTTGCCCGACTTGTCCGTTCCGCTCTTTTTCAGGTAGAGCAGCACCTTGAATTTTTCAACTTTCATACGCTTACTGATTTTGTCACAAAATTAACTTACGAGTAAGCGTCCATTGATTTGCAGAACGGTGCGTATCAGCGCAATCGGCACGGACTTGCAACAATTTCATTTTCCGTGCGTTACCTGTCCCTGCTTCGGTAACTGACGGCTAACGGCTTGGTAACTGAAATAGCTCAATATTCCGCACTCCGTTGCGTCTCCGACATTTGGCAGAATAATGAAAAACCGCTCATTTCAAACGTGTTACGTTTTATCGTCACTTGTTTGCCGACGGCTGCTTTGTAGGTTCTGTTCCACTGCGGGCGCCACACCTTCGCCGTATTGCAACTCTCACTCGGCACCGAGATCTACACCCTTTCGAAACTCCTCGGCCACCGCGAGCTGAAGACCACGCAGGTCTATGCGCAGATTATGGATGAGAAGAAACGCGAAGCGGTGAACCGGATTCCGGAATTATGATTATCTTTGGAAGACGGGGCATCAGCCTCCACTCCCGCACTGCAACCGACCGCCCATGAACCGCATCGAATACATCCGTTACTCGCACCGTCGTGCCAACAGCCGGGTCCGTGCATGGATCGGGAGCGTGCGCATGCGGCTCGCGCGTCGGAGTCGGTTGCTGGGCTGGTTATGGATGGTGCCGGCGTCGATCTTCTACGCGCTGGTCGTCCTCTTCAGCTGGCTCACCTTCTGCGTCGTTCTTTTCAAGGATCCTCGCTTCACGCTCCACTACCTGGAGAGCGAGATCGAGTGCCGCGGACTCTCCGGTGCGGAGGCCCGCCGTTACCTCGACGAGCAGCACCGCGACTACGAACGCCGGCTGGCCTATGGCAACTTCACCCGCGACGAGCAGCGGCGCATCGACCAGACCTTCGCGTACCTCTACAACCGCTACCCTGCCCCGGCTCGGGACGACCTCAACGCCCGGCTCGACGAGGTGCAGAGCGCCGTTGCGGAGATTGCAGGTTTCACGCGGCAACGGCAGGAGGAACTGACGCAGGCCCGGGAGCGCGAAACCGCCCTGCAGGCGCAGGCCGAGAAGCGCCGTGCCATCAACCGCAGCCGCACGGGATTCGACCCTACGCCGGAGGACTTCTCGCCGCGTCTTACCGACCGCCAGCTCGACCTGCTGACCGAACACATCAACCGCATCGGCCTCTTCCGGCGCGACGTCACCCGCCCGGAGGTTGAACTGCTGCTCGCCTGCCAACTCCCGGAACCGTTGCAGACGACCCACAACAAGCTGCTGGCGCTGCTGCTCGAATCGCTGAGCGCCGCGCGGTTCATCACCCCGAAGTGGCAGCGCGTGGCGGGAGCCAAGGGGTGCTTCCTCTCGAAGCTGGGCAAGCCGCTTACGGCCAAGGATCTCTCGGCGGCCAAGCAGATGGCCGACATCATCGACGCAAAACGCGAGCAGCAGATTCTCGACTGCATCCGGGCCTTGGAGGCCGCGCAGTCATAGCCTGCCCACAGACACCGACAAGCACGGACGAAGTCCCCCTTTGCGGGGTTCCGCCGTCGTGTTTGCAGGGTGTCTGTACGCGGAAAAAAGATGGGAAAGATTGTCCAAACAAGCGGAAACGTTGGCAGACAATGTCGTCAGCTTTTTTTCTTCGTTTCTTTGTCTCTGTAATTACAAACCCGTGCGTTGCGCAACGCCTTTGTCAAACCTTTTAAATTGTGTTTTTATGCAAATGAGTCTAACCGTCGAGGAGCGTCTCGACCGTATCGAACAACTGCTGCGCGGACAGAAGAATGTCCTGAACTTTTCCGAAGCCTGCGACTTCACAGGCATCTCACCGAGCTACATGTACAAACTCACCCACAGCGCCCGCATCCCCCACTACAAGCCTCACGGCAAGAATGTCTACTTCCTGCGCGAGGAGTTGGAACAGTGGCTGCTGCAGAATCCCGTGCGGACCGCCGAACAGAAGGATCGCGAGGCGACCGAGTTCGTCCTTCGCAAACGACGCCCGAGATAGCGGCACGCATCGGTCCCACCGGTCCCAAGCCCATCGGGGCGGCCGGATTATCTACCCTTAAAAAAGCGCATCGCTCACCTTAAACGAGCGGATCGCCCGCTCCTTTACGACATCACCCTCCTCCATACGGCCAATCAACAACGGCGACGACGGGTCATGCAACACCCGGTTCCGATACACCGTCTTCGTATCGGTGTTGGCATAGCAATACAGACAGCCGTGGCTGCATGTATCATAGGCTCCGATATCCACACTCTGCACACATCCACACTCCGGCCGTTGATTCCTGTCTTTGGCGACATTCAACCTGCTCCCCAGCAACTCTTCAATCAACATACGGTCGACGCATCGGCCATGCCGGATGCCCACCAGCTCCAAGTCCATCCGTTCCGCGCAGGTCTGAATCCGGATGCCATAGCTTGATGCGATGGCAGCCATCCCCGCAGCCAATCGGGTGATTTCATCCGCACTCGGTTCCCGGACCGTTATCGTCCTTAAATTGCGCCGCGTCTTCTGATACAGATCCACAAAACTGATCACGCAGATTTGGGTACAGGATGCCAACCGTTTGGCTATTGCCTCAAAACCATGCAGATGATAGCTGACGTCCATGCTTTGCGAGAACAGAATCGGGTCATACCGCCAAATGACCCGCTTGGGGCCAATCCGGTCGGACAGCTGTCTGAACGTGTCGATCACGGACGTCTTCTGCGGGAGCCCCGTCTCCAGCTCCCTGTCGTATGGAGTGACCGTAAACTGGAAATAGTACATGTAGTCCGCAAGTTCACCCAGACGCGGCAGCATCGGCGCTGGATTCTTGCTCCAAAAGACGATGCAATCAATCACATCCGGGGATAGCCGGATTTTGCTGACCAGATGCCGGTTCATCGGATTCCGGACGCACACCTGCCCCTCCCGGATTCGGTTGTAAAACCAGTCCGAATAGAAGGCGGGAATATCGGTTCTTCGGCTAACGCTCAGTATCATCGCGAATCAGTTTATCGTTTCGCCGCACTTTGCAGACGACACCCGGGCTGTAATACGAGCCTGACCGACCAGCCCCAAGCTAATCAGGCGGGCCAGATTATTCTATCAGAAAGAAATTTGGTACATATTATCGAGCCATCACGACTCGACAATAACATCAAAATGCTTCTTCTAATTTATGCTATTGTAACCCTATAATGTAGGATCAATTATTGTTGCTGCTAATTTAGTATGCCATCCGTTAAACTCAACCCCTAATGATATCACTAGATACAAATATTTATATACAGAATTTAAGTCTGGGTTTATTTTTAATCTATCAAGAAACAGAGGATCTGTAATCGGAAAATCATAACAATTACCTTTGTATACAAATTTTATCCGTTCTTTATGTTTATCTTTATCAGTATCAAGATAAATTTCAGCATTCTCCACCTTAATTAACATCACAGAATATCCTCCTGCCTTAAAAGCGTCTAAAGTTAACGCCCTTCCTTTATTACCAAAAATTAATCCATGACAATTATCACACAATAAATCCAAAATGTCCTCTCTTATAACACACCGTTCCCCCGTTTTAACTAGTTGATCATAATATATATTTTCAGAATGTGATAGCTCTGGATGTGGATCTGGATTAACTACCTCTATTATAGACAGGATATCTATTCCAACAGCTTCATGATTTGGAATCTCACCTGCTGGATTCTTAGAAATAGGCCTTACCCATTTAGGAGTTTTCGTATCTCTATTTACAACAACAGTCCAACGCCCGTTGGAAGTTTTTTTTAATTGAATTCCAGCAATACATCTCCCTCCAAGTTTGTAGGAATTGGCCAAACAAAGCATATATATCGACATAACTACTTAAGATGTATTATCCGTACCTCTTCCTCCGGATTCTTGTTTTTTAAATATTCAACGACCAACCGTCGATGACATTGTTCTGGACTATCTTCTGTACACAAAAAACAAGTATTATCAAATTGCTGAATTTTATATTTTGAAGCTATTCTTCTATCTTCAAGTAATTTTGTAAAGATTCTCACATAACCATTCCAATCAATTATTTTATCTGTATAATCTTTTAAAAGTTGTTTAGTTGGTGCTAAATCAGTAATATGTTCATACTCCGCATTACATATCTCCTTTACAAAAAACTGCAAATCATTACCTTTGGCAAAACCTGCTAACTGACTTGAATTATTAATTCTGATATCAACTAGTTTTTTTATCTTTGCTCGTTTAAGCAAATCGAAAAAACGTTGTGCACTTTTTTTGGTAAATCCAATGGTGTAAAGTGTTATCATAATTGTTCCTCTTGATTATATTGCTCATTTGGTTTATATCCTATTTCTTTGTTTTTAAGCCTATATGCATCATCTCTCTGCTCTACAGCTGTGTATGTGCCAAACATCTCGTCTATTTCAGGCAGTTTTGCAGGCCGCTTATTCAAATATATATTAATCATCTCTCGTTCAAGATCTAAATGTTTCTTTATAGTTCCATCCTTTAAAATATGCCTAACATCAAATCCATTATCAAAAAGGTACTTTGACACCAACGAAAATCTATGACATGCTAAAGGATCAGCCTCTGTACACATTAAAGAAATCGTGTAACCTTTGAATATTCCAGTTTTTAATCTTTTAATACCATTTAAGAATGCTTGAGTTCTCACTGCTTTCTCAAAGTTAACTTGCCCGTCAATTAGAGCATCAGTTCGTCTTGCGCCAAACTCCTTTCCTAAATGTAAGTATTGAACACCATAACTTTTTAAAAAAGGCTTAATACTATTTTGATTAAACTGTGGCGTATGAGAACTTGCTGGCACACTACGAATATCTACCACACAATCAACTCCATTTTTTTTTAACAAGGCAATAAAATTCTCTAATGAATTATTGGAATGACCAATCGTATATATTACAGCCATATTACTTACTACTACAACAATCAACAAATACCCTCATCTTATCTTAAAAAGCAAAAAGTAGCTTCTTATTTCTTCACAAGATACAAAAAATAAAATTAAAAGAATTCTCAAACATAAATTATCAACAAGAACTCATATACTATCATTCTAACGTTTTCACGTGCATATTAAACCGAGCCACAAACAAGAATTATCTATCTAAATCAACTATTGGCGGCGGTTTTCCGATTTAATTTCCTATTTTTGTAATTGGTTCCGTGCCTCTGCGGATGGAGCCGGACATATTTACGAACGTTTCGTTACGTTTTCTTTCACACTCAAACTTCGCAAATTTGAACAGCAGAAAGAGATGTAACGGGCGCCTCGTGGACGCATGTATTGTGCCCGCAGGCTTTTGGCTTGCCATGTGCATGATACACGTTTCGCGTGGGCTGTCCGTGTTGCTTATTTCTGTTGTGGGCAGCGAAGGCCTGAGTGTGGGATAAGTCAATGTGGCAACCCACGTTTTTTATGGCTTTCGATTACGATTACAAGGGCAACCCCGCCCTGCTCGACCGTCGGAAGGTCGCCTTCTTTGCCTCGCGCGTCGTCTCACCGGCCGTCGAGGAGCAGGCCCTTCGCTGGGCCGAGGCGTGTTGCGCAACCGACCGCGTCGTAATCAGCGGCTTCCAATCCCCGCTCGAAAAATCCGTCTTCGAACTTCTGTTGAAAGCCCGCCACCCGGTAATCTGGGCCCTGGGGCGCGCCCTCTATCGTCGCTACCCTCCCGCCGTCGAAGAGGCCCTGACCGAGCAGCGCATCCTGATCTTTGCCGTCCGCAACGCCCGCCGGACCGGTTGGCAGACCGCCCAAACCCGCAACTACACCATCGCTTCGATGGCCGAGGAGAGTGTCTACGCCCTCCGCTCGGACGGCTGCCCCAGTTCGCTCGATGTCCTCTACGGGCTGGAGTTAGGCCGTAAACCGGTGCGTTGTTTCCCGCAATAAACGTCCCGTTTCACGGGAAAATTGGTACTGAAACCACTTCAAAACCCGGCTCTGAATGACCGAAATTCTGCAAATTTGAACGCGGGAGAGGAAAAATTCCACTGCTTTTTATGACGCGAAATGTCGGACTAGGGGCACTCAATTGGATAAATTAAGGGCTTAAAAGTACGTCCAAATTCGTAAAATCAGTCCGAGATGATGTACCCCTCTTGATCATAGGCCTTTCGCTCGCGATGGATTAAATCTATCAAGTGCTGCAATTCTGGCACTTCGGATTTAATACTCTTAAATCGGTTATACTGTTCATCATATCTTTTCCTGGAGCCCGATTTCAGGCGCGATTCCACATCGTCCGGAATCAGATACGAAGAACGCTCCTTCCCCAAATACTGCTGAAAATCAACCAGGAATATATTTATCCCAGCCAGATCAAAATCGCCGAAATGCAGATAATGATTCGAGATGGCGCATAGCCATCTCCTTAGATCCGTGGATTGCGGATATCGGGAGACAAAGAGCACGCGGATTGAGAGGTCATGCGCCCGAAGATATTGTTCAAAGAATACTCTTTGACGACGAATCATCCGGAAGTTCTCCATATTCTCGACACCAATCACCACCACATTCTCTGGAATTGTAAAACGCTCCCAATCGGCAACAAAAAGGAAGCTCCCCTCCTGCGGATTTACCACGAAAGGCTTCCCGTCAAGAAGACACACAATCGGTTCATAGCTGTTCACCGGGAACCCCGGGCAGGAACGAACCATAACGAGTTTGGAATTCCCGGTTTCCGCGGCCATCGACGCACGGGAATTCGGTCGATCCACTTCGAGGATTCGATAGCTTTCATCCCGGTCTATGAAAAACCGTTTAAGGGCCTCCGGGTCACGAGCCCGATACGATTTTCTTGAACCGCGTGACAGGACCAATAGCAGACCTTCCGCCAGCAACTCGTCAAGCAGCCGGCTGTTTAGCTTCGAACCTGCAACTTGTTCACCGGCCAACAATGCCAGTATAGATGCATTTATCGCCATTATCATCCGACTAATTGATTCGTTGCAATAATTTTTCGATCCTCGTCTTCACACCATGTTTACTGAGGAGGTATGTATAGCGATAGTCGTAAGGATTATACGACGTAGGAGAGCTGTTGATAAGATAGATATTGCGTGAGTTGGCAAACTGCAGAATCCCCTTTATATTGTTGGGGTGCAGGCGTCCAATCTCATCCATCATGCAGTGGACGATGAAATCACCACTCTTTTTGGCCGCCTTTTTCTTAAAGACATTGATGAGCATGATATTGACCATTGCCTTCACAAGAATATCCGTACCATCCGATCCAACGTTATTGATACGTTCCACCCAGCCCGTGTCGTTGTCATTCTCTTTAACTCGGAACTGCAGCCGGAAAGCATCTCCCAAGGATACCATCGCACGATTGGGCTCGTTCTGCAACTGATGCGACAGACTCTTCAGATAATCGACGACCTTACGGTTCACTTCATCCTGGTTATTGTCCGAGAAAAGATTCAGTTCGCCAATGGTGAGCGCATTCTCCATCGTATAATCGTGAATAGAGATCAGCAACTGCATGAGCTTGTCGCTCGATGCATCGGCCCGGAGCTCAATACTCTTGATGACTCCGGCAAAATTCTTCTCCACGAAATCCCGGTTGATATCCTGTATCACACCATCCACGTCCGCTCTTCGCTTCATGAGTGACCCAATCTCGGCCGAGATACGTCCCATGATGTCTTTGTAATGCTCGCTCGTCCGTCGGCGGAACTCCTCGATTTTGTTATTGTCCATGAAGTCCTGCAGATCGACCGCAATTAGCATGTAGTCAGCATCCGTCACCGGCATTGTGTTGAAGTGGAAAGCATTCTGAGGCTTGAAGTTCCGATTGAAGCTGACAACGACGGATTTCAATTGCTCGATTGATTCCCGTTTTTGATTGACAACTCCCCGCAATTGGCTCAAGAGCTGCTGACAATCCTGCTGCGTATTCATCTTCCTGTCATCCGTGAGATATGCGTCAGGCACCAGATGCTCATTATCGAGCATCTGACGATAACGCTCCAGCCCCTCACACCTATGCTCCAGCTCCTTTAGGAGTTTTTTCTGACTCTCGTCCAGCTCCGCGCACCGCCTCAAAATACGCTCCCGTTTGTCATCATAGTGCTGCCGGATCGAGGAGAGCTGCCGTTCAATAGCTTTCATGCTCTCTTTGATTTCCGGTTCTACGGCAAAGAGATTTTTTTCGGCATCCCGATATCTGATAACTATCGGTCGTTCTTTATCAATTCTTTTTAACAGTCCCTGCAAATCGTCCAGCTCCTTACGATATTGCTCAAGCAGATGCGTGTCAACGCCTTTCCCGGCAAGCTCTTCGTTCTGCTGCTTGTCAAGTTGCTTCTTCTGATCGGCAAATTCCTGATTGCGCGCGGCGGCCTCCGCGTTTTGTGACGCTTTAAAGGCACGTAACTCCGCATCAAGAGCTTTGGAAGCCTTGTCAAATGCCGAATCAAGATCCTTCAACTCTTTTCTGTTCTTCAGTTCATTCTTCTCACGGGCCTCTTTCTCCGATTGCACCTTCAAAACAGCGTCATTGCAAGCACGTTGACGGACTTCGGTCTCCCGATCAATCTCTTCCTGTTCCTCCATCTCCAGTTTATGCCGCTGGATTTGCAATTCCTGGCGTTTGCCGGGGATCTGTTCCTCTTCCACCTTCAATAAGGTTGCACTTTGACGAAGAGGATTTATCAGCGCGGCATATTTTTTACAGAGCTTCGCCATTTCATCCTCATGCTTGGCAAGCAATTGTGCCAATTGACGCTCCAACTGCTGCACCTGTTCTTCCAACCGCTTCTTCTCCGCCCTGTACTCGTCGGGAGTACGATGGACCGAGTCGATATTATCCAGGTTTAACTGGATGCCGAACAGTCCATCGCTGGCACCGGATAGCCGAGGCTCAAGCCCCTCTGCGTATAAAACCCGCTCCTCATCAACGACCTTACCAATCGTATTCTCCCAGCCTTCCGTATTTTCACAAAGCCACTTGTAAAGAGAGCCGTCCAGGTGAGCAAGCAAGCCATCAATCCTTGCGACTTGTTCACGGATTTTGGAACGATCCGCCTCAAGATGTTCCCGCTCACGTTGAAAGGGCGCACCCGACAAACCCTGTGGAGGGCTGTGCAGATGCTAACCCAAAAACTATG
>ENA-OPJW01000086-OPJW01000086.1-human-gut-metagenome-genome-assembly--contig:-NODE-86-length-20032-cov-3.276017_pt1 | contig 20032 bp, 16 predicted proteins | sample MGYA00241776_ERZ501677 | MGnify/ENA primary metagenome ERZ501677 (study PRJEB25962, sample SAMEA2042298) | human gut metagenome | biome: human gut; feature: human-associated habitat; material: faeces...
TAGTTTTTGGGTTAGCATCTGCACAGCCCTCCACAGGGTTTGTCGGGTGCGCCAGATTTTTTGCTTATATTTGTTCGTCGACAACCGGTATTTTGCTAAAATTTGTAAATAGCACCAGGCGTGTCGGCCGCTTTGCGGGACCCTTCCAAAACAGCTTCGGCCCTGTGGATATTCCCGGCAAAAAGGCAGAGAAAGAACATGTTCCACCACAAATTTCAACACCATGCAAAACAAACTCTTCACTCTTCTTTGCACGGGTCTGCTGGCCTTTGCATTGACGTCCTGCGACAAGAACGAGGACAACGACGCTCCGAGCTCGAAACTGGCCACCCCGGTTCTGAACATCACGGAGCAGCTCAGTGACGGATTCACCGTCAGCTGGCAGGCCGTCGAGCATGCGGCCGGCTACAGCTACGTCTTCGGAAACGAAGCCGAGAAGAGCACCAACGTCACCTCGGTAAGCTTCACGGGCCTGGAGCCGGGAACCTACACCGTCAAGGTCAAGGCTACGGCAGGATCGGCCGAGTGGTCCGACTCCGACTACGCCTCGATCTCGGCTACCATCGAGGAGGGAGGCCCCACGACGGACGAGCTGACCTTCACGTTCGACATCACCGACATCACCGCCACCAGCGCAGTCATCACCTGCACCCCGTCGGTCAACGACCAGACCTACTTCTTCGACTGCATGGAGAAGAGCCTGTACGACCAGATACACACCTCCGATGAAGTGTTCACCGCCGCTCTTCTCGAAAGCCTGAAAGACATGGGTGCGGAGTACGGCATGACGCTCGAGCAGGTTCTCTCGCAGCTGCTGTCTACGGGCGTTGACGTATGGGATCCGAATGGCCTCAAGTCTTCGACCGAACATGTAGCCTATGCGTTCGGCCTCAACACGGACGGAACGGTCACGACGGCCATTGCCACGAAGAGCTTCACGACCAAGGAGGCTGCGGGCGGCTCCGACACCGGCAGCTGGCTCGGCGAATGGGATGCCACCTCGACCGGCTCGCTCGTGTGGAATATCAGCGGGCAGTATCTGGAAGCCTCTTATGATGAGAACCGCCCCATGGACCTCCACTTCACCATCAAGGAGGAGCAGGGGCTGACGGTTCTCTACGGCTGGAGCCAGGTAGACGAAACGCTTCCTGCCCTCTGCGAGATCAACGCAAACGGCGACCTGGAGGTTTATGCGGGAGTCGCCGTAGGTTCCGAGAACCAGGGAAGCACCCCGACGTGGTCGGCCTACTGCCTCATCAACGGCTCGGAGTACTCGCTCGTTACGGGCACCTACCCCGCCTACACGTTCAGCATGAACGGGGATCAGGTCACCTGCCAGCGCTATGCGGGTGAGCTTTCAGACGGCGGCACCTTCGAGGTTATCTCGCTGGAAGTATACGCTCTGGGTGATACCCAGTACGCGGTATACGGCAAAGAGTTCCCCGTATACCACGTAGCCGGAGACATCGCAATGACCCGGGCAGCCGGTACGGGCTCGATGAAGGCTGCTGCCGTATGCAAGGCCGCTGCGAAGCCCGCTGCCGCCAAGCTGCTGCGCACCTCCTACGCACTGAACAACATGCGGGCCGCCAAATAAGGCACCACGGAACACGCTGCGCCGGCAGCTCGGAAGAGCCGACGGCAGCAGGGACACAGGCACCCCGGGAGATTCCCGGGGTGCTTCGTTTTTGTTCGCGATAGCTTACGGAACCGGCTCCGACAGCGGCACCGGGCCGGATCTGCGTATGATTGCGCGCGAAGGTTGAGCCCGGGCAGGACCAGCACCGCCGGAGTTCCGCATCTACGCCGGAGCCTGTACCGTCTCAAAATCGGACCGCTGAAACCGATTCTCCGAAACCCGCGCCACAGGAACCGGGCCGCTGTAGCCTACCTCGCCATAGCCACTGTCGCCCTGCACCGCATCGCTGTCGCCCGGGCCGCCGCTGATCCCGTGGAAAAAAGTTGGCCGCCGAAAGCCGGCTTTTTGCTTTTTTGGGTAATTTTGCCGCCGAAAACATCAAAATTCAACCGTTCAGCGTATGAAACGTCTGTTTTACCTGTTTGCAGTACTCGTCCTTGCGGCGGGCTGCGGAACCCGGACCGGCCGGCCCGCTGCGGCAGCCTCCGACGACGATGCCGTCACCGTGCAGCCGGCCGACAGTGCGCTCCTTTCGGGTGAAGTGCTCACCGACGAGGAGCTGATGCGCGAGGCGATCCGCCTCTCGGAGGAGAATGTCCGGGCCGGCGGCGGCCCCTTCGGCGCCGTGATCGCCCACGACGGCCGGATCATCGCCCGGGGTGCGAACCGTGTGACCCCGAACCACGACCCGACGGCCCACGCCGAGATCAGCGCCATCCGTGCGGCCTGCCAGGCCCTCGGGACCTTCGATCTGACGGGCTGCACGATCTACTCCTCGTGCGAGCCCTGCCCGATGTGTCTCGGCGCCATCTACTGGGCCCACCTCGACAAGCTCTACTACGGCAACGACCAGCACGACGCCGCGCTCATCGGCTTCGACGACGCTTTCATCTACGAGGAGCTGGCGCTCGATCCCGCACAGCGGCGCCTGAAGGCGCAGGAGCTGCTGCCCGAAGAGGCTTTCGGCGCCTTCCGGCTCTGGATGGAGAAGAGCGACAAGGTCGAGTATTGATCTATTGATCCCGCGGGGGCGCGGGTTTGCGCACCCCGGCACGGCAAGACGGCGAATACCGGATGCGGAAGCCCGTATCCGGTATTTTTTGACACGTGCGCATACCGACGGACGGGGATTTTCCGTATATTTGTCCATAAGAAAACAGCCTTGACATGAAAAAGATCGTGGTCTTCACCGGCGCGGGAATGAGCGCCGACAGCGGCATCGCCACCTTCCGCGATGCGGACGGCCTGTGGGCCAACTACCGGATCGAGGATGTCTGCACGCCCGAGGCGCTGGTCCGCAACCGGGCGCTGGTGATCGATTTCTACAACATGCGCCGCCGCGAGATGCTCGCCGCGCAGCCCAATGCCGGACACCTCGCCATTGCGGGGCTGGAGCGCGACTTCGACGTCGAGGTGGTGACGCAGAATGTCGACGACCTGCACGAGCGGGCCGGGTCGACCCGCGTGACCCACCTGCACGGCGAGCTGCGCAAACTGCGGTCGATGCGCAACCCCGACGTGATCGTTCCGATCGAGGGGTGGGAGCAGCCGCTCGACGCCACGGGCCCCGACGGCGCCCTGCTGCGTCCGCACATCGTCTTTTTCGGCGAGCCGGTACCGATGTTCGAGCGGGCCGCCGAGATCGCCGCACAGGCCGAGGTGATGGTCGTCGTGGGGACGTCGCTGGCGGTTTATCCCGCCGCGTCGCTCGTGCGCTACGTGCGGCCCGAGGTGCCGATCTACCTGGTCGACCCGGGCAATCCCGACGTATCGGGCATCCGCAATCCGCTGACGGTCATTCGCAAGCGGGCGGCCGAGGGGGTTCCCGAGCTGGTCGAACTGCTGCGGCGGTAATCCGGCGCGGAGGACAGCTCCCCGCGCGGCGGCAGGGCCTTGTGCTGCGGAGGGTTTCCGATGCTGCGGAGAGTTTCCGTTGCGGCTGAGCGCCTCCTTGTCCGGCGGGCAATTCCTGGCGTGCGGCGGGCAATTCCTGGCATGCGGCGGGCAATTCTTGGCGTGCGGCGGATCGCATCTTGTCCGGCGGACAGATTTTGGCGTGACAGACTGCTTCCGGCACGGCTTCGGTGCAGCGGAAGGGAGGCAGCCGGTCCCCTTTCCGGAGGAAATGCGGCGCCGCTTTCCGGAAAAAAGTGTTGTCGGGAGCCGCTGCCGGGATTTTTCTGAAAAAGGTTTTCTATCTTTGCAGCCTGATTTTTGCGGGGATCACCCGACAGAAACGGACTGCGAATCATGAGCGTATATTTTATTCTTGAGATGCTGGGGACGCTGGCCTTCGCCATCAGCGGCATCCGGCTCGCCTCGGCCAAGCGTTTCGACTGGTTCGGGGCCTACGTCGTGGGCTTCACGACGGCCATCGGCGGCGGTACGCTGCGCGACGTGATGCTCTCGATGACCCCGTTCTGGATGCTCGACGGCATCTACCTCGTCGTCACGGCCGTCGCACTGGGCATCGTCATCGTGCTGGGCCGCTACCTCATCCGACTCAACAACACCTTCTTCATCTTCGACGCCATCGGACTGGGGCTCTTCACGGTCGTCGGCATCGAGAAGACCCTCGCGGCGGGCTTTCCGCTCTGGGTCGCCGTCATCATGGGCACCCTCACGGGCGCTGCGGGCGGCGTGCTGCGCGACATCCTCATCAACGAGGAGCCGCTCATCTTCCGCAAGGAGATCTACGCGCTGGCATGCGTCTTCGGCGGCGTGGTCTTCTGGGCCTGCGGGCAGGTGGGCATCACGGGCGCCGTGCTGCAGATCACCACGGCCGCGGCGGTCATCGCCCTGCGCATCGTCGCCGTGCACTACGGGCTGAAGCTGCCGACGCTCAAGGGCGAAGAGAAGCGGTAGACCGGGCGGCTGCGATCATCCGGGTTCATCGCCGACCCCTTCCGAAGATTCGGACCGGAGCTTCTGCCGGACCCGCTTCCGTAATCTGTACAAACGAAAAGAAAGCACCCCGGGAGATTCCCGGGGTGCCTGCGTTCCGGCCGACCGTCGGGTCCGGAGGGACCGACGAGCGGCTTTGCCTGCGATGCTTTAGTTCATTGCCCGCATGTTGGTCAGAACATAGGAGCTCGGGAGCAGCCTCCCGGGCGCCACGGATTTTTGAGCCTTCCTTAACGCCATCGCAAGCTTTGTCGAATTCACCCCGGCCACCTTGGTCATCGTGATGTCGCCCGCCACATAGTATGAGGGGAAATCCTGACCGTAAATCGCATACTGATTATCGGACAAGGCGTAGATCTCCAGTGAAACGACCCGGATGGATTCTCCGCCTGAAAGGCTGCCTTCATAACGCGTGCTGGTGGCCCTGTCGCCGCTCATGCGGAACGTATAGGCGGGGTATGTCCCCGTAATCAGACCGAAATCCGAGTCAATGGAGCAGTAGGCCGACCACGTCGGAATGTATCCCTGATTTTCGGAGCCCACGCTGATGCCTGCATAGACCTCGAGGTCGCCGTTCTCGTTGACTTCACACAGGGCGGGAAGCGAGCTGTACACCTGGCTCCAGCCGTAGAGAAGAATCTGACCCTGCTCCTCGGTGATGGTGAATCGGAGGTTCATGGGGCTGTTTTCTTTGTAGGAAGGTATCAGATACGCCCCTTCCAGCGCCCATTCGAGCGAGCCGGTCGAGGTAGCTTCCCACTCACCGAACCATTTGTCGACTTCGGGGTTCTCCGCTCTGGCTTCGGTCATGTAATTCTTGGTCGCTACGGCTGAAGTGACCGTCCCGGTCATATCAATTCCAAAGGCGTAGACTACATATTCGGTCGAAGAAACAAGGCTTTCGTGTATCCACGTGCTGGGACCGGTGCTAAGCAACTGTTCGAGCGCCTCTTCAAAAGATATGCCATAGTCCGTAGCCATGGCTTTCATACTTTCTATAATGACAGCGATGAAAGTCTCGTCGGAGGGATGAACCTGATCGAATTCACTCTTTTCCAAATAGTTAAAGAAATAGGTTTTGCTGTTGTCGGACGGAGTGCACGTAAAGATTGCACTGTTGGCGGTAATGTCGGTCACGTCGATCGTAATGGTCAGCTCCGCCTCCGGAGCAGCCTCGATGGTAGCGGAAACCGAGGCGAAATCCGAATCGGTCCACTCGGCCGAATCGGATACGGCCTTGACCTGGACGGTATAGGTTCCCGGCTCCAGGCTGCCGAAGGTCACCGAAGTGTCCGTCGTGCGCTGCTCGGCGTCGTCCCCGAATACATAGCTGTAACCGGCAGCATGCTCAACAGCCTGCCAGCTGACGGTGAATCCGTCGTCGGACTGTTCCGTCACGCTCAAAACCGGGGTCTCCAGTTTCGAGGGGGCGGCCGCCTCGACGGTAACCATAATCGTGGTGAAGCCGGAATCGGTCCAATCGGACGAAACGGGTACAGCCTTGACCTGGACGGTGTAGGTGCCGGGGTCCAGATCGCTGAAGGTCAACGAAGTGTCCGTCGTGCCTTGCTCGGCCTCCGTCTCGAATACATAGCGATAACCGGCCGCATTCTGAACAGCCGGCCAGCTGATGGTGAATCCGTCGCTGAACTGTTCCGTTACGCTCAAAACCGGAGCATCCAGCTCCGTGGCCTTGTTGTACGCGTCCTCGATCATGCCGCAGGACGTCAATGCAAAGGTCAGCAGGCCTGAGCAAAGAGTTGTGATGAGTTTGTTTCGATTCCGTCCCGGGAGATGCCTTCGTGACGGATGACGGCCTGCACGCTCTCATATCGGGCAGCGTTTTTTGCTGTCTATCAGCAAATATAAGAAAAAATCCGCATTCCGCTCAATCTTTTCGTTTTTTTGCGACACGCATCCGGAATTTTCGCAGCAGGCGGGCCTTCCGGCTGCGGAGCGGCAGCCGCATCCTGTGGCGCGGACCGGGCGACGACCGACGGAAGCGGTGTGCCCGGCTTCCGCGGCGTTGGCACCCGCACGTTCCTCAACGGAAAAAGGTCCGGAGAGCAGCGAAAAATCGGGCCGGGAGGGATCCGTTTTTGAAAAATAGCCGTAAATTTGCGCATGCGACCTTTGCGAACGACATACCTCCTGCTGCTGTTGGCCCTGCTGCTCGGCGCGTGTGCCGAGGTCCGTGCCCAAGGCGGCCGCGGCTTCTGGCTTCAGGAGTGGAGCGTCGAGCACGGCGACTCGATCGCAACGGTCCACATCCTGCCCGTCTACGTCTTCGACCGGCCGGCCGACCTGCGGCGCTACCGGCGGCTGGTCGACGCCGTGAAGAAGGTCTACCCCATTGCCAAGATCGCCCGGGCCAAGATGGCCGAGATGGAGAAGGAGCTGTGCAGCCTGCCGACCAAGAAGGAGCAGAAGGCCTACATCAAGAGGGTCTACAACGAGATCAAGACCGAATACACGCCGGTGCTCAAGCGCATGACCCGCACGCAGGGCAAGGTGCTGCTCAAACTCATCGACCGCGAGACGGAATACACCGCCTACGAGGTGCTGCGCGAGTTCCGCGGCGGCTTCATCGCGGGATTCTGGCAGGGGGTCTCCAAAATCTTCGGTCAAAACCTCAAGGCCGAATACGACCGCGAGGGCGAGGACCGCATCATCGAACAGATCGTACTCTACTACGAGGCGGGGCTGCTCTGACGGCCGCGGCACCCGCAGCCGGATGTATCGAGCGCCGGTCCGGCTGCAAGCTCGGTCGCAGGCCTGCGTCGGAATGCGGCCGCATCGGGACATCGCCGCTCGCCGCCCGGCAACCGTCAACCGGAATCAGAAATTGAACGCAACGCCGCCGCTCACCCCCATCCAGGAGCGCGAGGGCCGCTGGTCCGCACGGCGGAAATTGTCCGTCAGGTAGCAATGGTAAGTGCAATCCACGTAGAGGTTGAAGCGCCAGACGGGGATGATGAGCCGCGCACCGGCATCGAACGTACACGAGAAGCGCTGCCGAACCAGCCACGGCTGCCAGGCGGGATCCGCCGCTGCCGAACCGCGCCGCGAAAGGGGGCCGCACATCACGCCGGGCGTAAAGCCCGTGTGGAGTTCAAAGGCCGTGGGCAGGATCGAGAGCAGCAGGTTCCAGAAAAAACTGCCCTCGTCAACGGAGCGCCTGCCATAGGGCTCCGCGGGATCGGAGTCGTAATACCCGCCGTATGGGTCGGGGGCCACTGCGACCGTCTCACCCCGGCGCCACGCCGAGGCGATACGTCCCGAGCGCCACGAGAAGTGCAGCGGCACGGAGAGGTAATTTTCGACATCGCCGTTCAGAAAGAGGGTCACGCCGGTGCGCAGGCCGATGTTGCGCCAGCCATAGCGGGCATAGTCGAGGCTCAGGGCCTGCAGTTCGGGACCGTCATCGCGCCCCAGGCCGATCTGCGCTCCGAAGCGCAGGCCTATTTCGTTGTCGAAGGTGCGCGGACGCGCCACGGCGCGCCGATCGTCGGAGGCCGTCTGTGCCGCAACCGTCCGGACGGCAAGCAGCAGGGCCAGCGTGGCAAGAAGTCTCATCATCGGTCAAAAGCGTGAGGTTCGGGCGGAAAGATAGGCAAAATCCCGTTACGGACCGCATTCGGAGGCAAAAAAGGCGTTGGGCCCGAAAAAATTTGGCACTCACGGCACTTTGTACTATCTTTACGGCCTAAAATCCGGAAAATCATGTTTGAGAACCTAACCGACAAACTCGAACGGTCGTTCAAGATACTCAAGGGCGAAGGGCGCATCACCGAGATCAACGTCGCCGAGACGCTCAAGGAGATCCGCCGGGCGCTCATCGACGCCGACGTCAACTACAAGGTGGCCAAGACCTTCACCGACACGGTGAAGCAGAAGGCGCTGGGTCAGGACGTGCTGAAGTCCGTGAAGCCCGGACAGATGCTCACCAAAATCGTGCGCGACGAGCTGGCCCTGCTCATGGGCGGCACGGCCACGGACATCCGCCTGGAGGGCACGCCGGCCGTCATCCTCATCGCCGGTCTCCAGGGCTCGGGTAAGACGACCTTCTCGGGCAAGCTCGCGGCCTACATCAAGTCGAAAAAGGGACGCCAGGTGCTGCTCGTCGCGGGCGACGTCTACCGTCCGGCGGCCATCGACCAGCTGAAGGTCCTCGGCGGCCAAATCGGCGTCGAGGTCTACACCGAGGAGGGGAACCGCAACCCCGTGGAGATCGCGCAGAACGCCATCAAGTACGCCCGCCAGCACGCCTTCAACGTCGTGATCGTCGATACGGCGGGACGTCTGGCCGTCGACGAGGCGATGATGCAGGAGATCACGGCCATCAAGGCGGCGGTCAAGCCGTCGGAGACGCTCTTCGTCGTCGACGCCATGACGGGTCAGGATGCCGTGAATACGGCGCGCGAGTTCAACGAACGGCTCGACTTCGACGGCGTGGTGCTCACGAAGCTCGACGGCGACACGCGCGGCGGTGCGGCGATCTCGATCCGCTCGGTGGTGGACAAACCGCTGAAGTTCATCTCCAGCGGCGAGAAGATGGATACGCTGCAGGTCTTCCACCCGGAGCGCATGGCCGACCGCATCCTCGGCATGGGCGACGTCGTATCGCTCGTGGAACGGGCACAGGAGCAGTTCGACGAGGAGCAGGCGCGCCGGCTGAAGAAGAAGCTCGTCAAGGACCAGTTCAACTTCAACGACTTCATCGCCCAGATTCAGCAGATCAAGAAGATGGGCAACCTGAAGGACCTCGCCTCGATGATCCCGGGCATGGGCAAGATGCTCAAGAACGTCGACATTCCGGACGACGTCTTCAAACAGACCGAGGCGATCATCTCGTCGATGACGCCTGCCGAACGCGAGCACCCCGAGATCATCAACGCCCGGCGCCGCGAACGCATCGCCAAGGGCTCGGGTACGACGATGGCCGACGTGAACCGGCTGATGAAGCAGTTTGAGGATACGCGCAAGATGATGAAGGCCGTGGCGGGCGGCGGCATGAAGATGCCCAAGATGCCGGGCGGTTTCCGCCGGCGCTGACACCGACATGCGAAAAAGAGCAAGGGAGAGCTTCCGCCGCGGGCGGAGGCTCTCCTTTTTCCCTGCCGGCGGGCTTCCTCTGCCGTCTGCCGCAGAAGGCTGCAACTCTCCCTTCGGCCGACGAACATTCCCTGCCGCGGAAAAGCAACGGCCCTCTTTTTTCCCTGCCGACGTATCCTCCCTACGCGGAGGAGTGCGATCCTCCCTTTTGCCGGCGGGCCCTTCCCATCGGGCGCAAGCCCCCCGCAAGGCGGTCCGGACGGCAAAAATCGGCGGTAAATTAATCGCTTCGGCAGTTGCAGGGGTGCCATTTTATCGTTACCTTTGTCCAACTGTTTATACGAGAAAATGCACAAATCGGGCTTTGTCAATATCATCGGGAACCCCAATGTCGGGAAATCGACCCTCATGAACGCACTCGTCGGCGAGCGGCTTTCGATCATCACCTCCAAGGCGCAGACCACGCGCCACCGCATCATGGGCATCGTCTCCGGCGAGGAGTTCCAGATCGTCTACTCCGACACGCCGGGCATTCTCAAACCCGCCTACAAGCTGCAGGAGTCGATGATGAAGTTCGTCACGGGGGCCGTGTCGGACGCCGACGTCATCCTCTACGTCACCGACACCGTCGAGCAGGGCGACCGCTCGGCCGGGATCATCGGACAGATACGCCAGAGCGGCATCCCGACCATCGTCGTCATCAACAAGATCGACCTCTCGGACCCGGCACGGCTCGACGCGCTGGTCGACAAGTGGCAGGCGGAGCTCCCCGCGGCGCGCATCGTGCCCGTCTCGGCCCGCGAGCGCTTCAACCTCGAAGGGCTCTTCCAAACGATTCTGGAGCTGCTGCCCGAAGGCCCCGCCTACTATCCCAAGGATACGCTCACGGACAAGACGCTGCGCTTCTTCGCCTCGGAGATCATCCGCGAGAAGATCCTGCGCTTCTACGACAAGGAGATCCCCTACTGCTGCGAGATCGAGATCGAGAGCTACCGCGAGGAGCCGACGATCGACCGCATCGCCGCAACGATCTACGTCGCCCGCGAGTCGCAGAAGGGCATTCTCATCGGCCACAAGGGCGAGAAGCTCAAGCGCGTGGGACAGGCCGCCCGCGAGGACATGGAGCAGTTCCTCGGCAAGAAGGTCTTTCTGCAGCTCTTCGTCAAGGTGAGCGAAGACTGGCGCAACAACGAACGGCAGCTGCGCCGCTTCGGATACGAACAGGAATAATAAACCCTCCGCAAAATGCGTTAAGGGGGCATAGGAAACAAGTCTTTCAGGTCAATCATGCGAAAATTCATCCTCGGTCTGCTCTTCGTCACCGCGCTCTGCTGCGCGGGGAGCGCCCGTGCACAGTACAACCGGGAGTACTTCTTCTGGGTGGGTCAGCGCTGCATGATGGAGAACAACTACCAGGAGGCCATCCGCACGCTCAACACGCTGCTGCGCTTCGACGAGGACGCCTTCGAGGGCTACTTCCTGCGCGGCATCGCCAAATACAACCTCGACGATCTGATCGGCGCCGAGGCCGACTTCTCGACCGCCATCCGCAAGAACCCCGTCTACACGCAGGCCTACACCTACCGCGCCGTGACGCGCTCGCGCCTGGGCAACTACGACGACGCCCTGCAGGACTTCCGCGAGGCGATCGAGCTGCGGCCCGACCTGCCCGGCCCCTACTACAGCCGGGGCGTGACGCGCCTGCTGAGCCAGCAGTTCGAGGAGGCCATCGAGGACTTCGACAAATTCATCCGCCAGGAGAACAAGGTCGCCGACGCCTTCATCTGCCGCGGCCTGAGCTACCTCCACCTCAAGGATACCGTGCGTGCCTACGAGGACTTCAACACGGCGATCCGCACCAACCGCGAGAACCCCAACGGCTACAACCGCCGCGGCGGCCTCTACCTCCAGCAGCACCGCTACGCCGAGGCCGAGGCCGACTTCAACAAGGCCATCGAGTGCGACTCGACCTACCTGCTCTCGTACTTCAACCGGGCGCTGGTCTACTCCGACACGAATCGCCCGATGCAGGCCCTCGCGGACTTCGACAAGGTGATCTCGCTCGACTCGACCAGCTCGATCACCTACTTCAACCGCGCGATGCTCCGCACGCAGATCGGCGACTACAACCGGGCACTCGAGGACTACGACAAGGTGGCGTTCTACTCGCCCAACAACGTACTGGTCTACTACAACCGCGCGGGGGTCTACGCGCAGCTCGGCGAACTGGAGAAGGCCGTCAAGGACTACACCTCGGCCATCGACCTCTACCCCGACTTCGCCAACGCCTACATCTACCGCGGGCAGCTGCGGGCCTTCCTGCGCGACGAGAAGGGGGCCCGGCAGGACCGCGAAACGGCCCAGAAGAAGATCGCCGAATACCGCTCGCGGCTGAGCGACAGCACCTACTCGATCTTCGCCGACACGACGCAGCGCTTCGACCGCCTGCTGTCGTTCGACAGCAAGTTCGCGGGCGGCAGCTTCGACCGCATCACGGGCCACAACGGCGGACGCGAGGAGATGCGCCTGCTGCCGCTCTACAAGTTCACGCTCATGCGGCCCGACACGACACCCGTCGTGGAGCGCTACGCTCCGCCCCGCATCGAGGCCTTCAAACAGCGCATCGGCAACCGCTACCTCACCCTCTCGTGCCGTCCGAGCGACATCCCGGCCGACTCGCTCGTCGCGCTCGACAGGCAGTATGCCCAGGCGCTGCGCACGGACGAGACGTCGTGGACGCTGCTCTTCGAGCGGGGTGTCACGCAGCTGCTCATCAAGCAGTACACCACCTCGGTGAACACCTACTCGAAGGCCATCGACCTGAACCCGAGCAATCCGTTCCTCTACCTGAACCGTTCGACGACGCGGGCCGAGATGATCGACTTCATCTCGTCGATCGACAATTCCTACCAGCAGATCACCATCGACTCGAATCCGGCCAACCGACTGAACAACAACTCGAAACGCACGTACAGCTACGACGAGGCGATCGCCGACCTGAACAAGGCCGTGAAGCTCTACCCCGACTTCGCGTATGCCTACTACAACCGGGCCAACCTGCGGGCGCTGTCGGGCAGCCTGCCCGAGGCGTTCGAGGACTACTCGAAGGCCATCGAGCTGAACCCCTCGTTCGCCGAGGCCTACTACAACCGCGGCATCATCCAGATCTTCATGAAGGACACGCGCAAGGGGTGCCTCGACATCTCGAAGGCCGGCGAGCTGGGCATCACCGAGGCCTACGAGGTGCTCAAGCGCTACGCACAGATCGAAAACTAACTCAAAACATTACACTATGGTAGCAACTATCCAACGGAAACTCAACGATTCGGCCGCGGCACGGTGGACGGCCCTCGTGCTCATCGCCCTGATGATGTTCTTCGGCTACATGTTCGTGGACGTGATGTCGCCGCTCAAGTCGCTCGTCGAGTCGGCGCGCGGCTGGGACAGCAGCACGTTCGGAACCTACGCCTCGTCGGAGTACTTCCTCAACGTCTTCGTCTTCTTCCTGATCTTCGCGGGCATCATCCTCGACAAGATGGGCATCCGCTTCACGGGACTGCTCTCGGCCTCGCTCATGGTGCTCGGTGCGACGATCAAGCTCGTGGGCATCTCCGACTGGTTCCAGACCACGGAGTTCTGCGCGTGGCTCAACAGCTGGTGGGTCGCCTTCCCGGGCAGCGCCAAGATGGCGTCGCTGGGCTTCATGATCTTCGGCTGCGGCTGTGAGATGGCCGGCACGACCGTCTCGAAGTCGATCGCCAAGTGGTTCGAGGGCAAGGAGATGGCTCTGGCCATGGGTCTGGAGATGGCCATCGCGCGACTGGGAGTCTTTGCCGTCATGTGGCTCGCCCCGATGATCTCCAAGCAGTTCGACCAGTCGATCGTCGCACCGGTGGCCTTCTGCACCGTGCTGCTCATCATCGGCCTGCTCTGCTTCACGGTCTTCGTCTTCATGGACCGCAAGCTGGACCGGCAGCTCATCGCCGCCGGCGAATTGAAGGAGGAGAAGTCCTCCGACGAGGAGTTCCACATCCGCGACCTGGGCGCCATCTTCCGCAGCAAGATGTTCTGGCTCGTGGCGCTGCTCTGCGTGCTCTACTACTCGGCCATCTTCCCCTTCCAGCGCTACGCCCCGAACTTCCTTGAGGTGACGCTCGGCATCGACGCCGAATCGGCCGCCCGGCTCTTCAGCTGCTTCCCGATCCTGGCCATGATCCTCACGCCCTTCCTCGGTGCACTGCTCGACTTCAAGGGCAAGGGGGCCACGATGCTCATGGTCGGCGCCGTCATCATGATCTGCTGCCACCTGAGCTTCGCCTTCCTGCTGCCGCTCTTCCCGTCGAAGTGGCTGGCGCTGCTGCTGGTCGTGACGCTCGGCGTGTCGTTCTCGCTCGTCCCGGCGGCGCTGTGGCCCTCGGTGCCGAAGATCATCGACTCGAAGATTCTCGGCTCGGCCTACTGCCTGATCTTCTGGATTCAGAACATCGGTCTGTTCGCCGTGCCCCTGCTCATCGGCGTGGTGCTCGACGCCACGGGCGGCTATACCGTGCCGATGATTATCTTCTCGACCTTCGGCGTGCTGGCCTTCATCTTCAGCCTCTACCTCAAGATCGAGGACCGCAAGAAGGGTTACGGACTCGAACTGCCGAACGTGAAGCGATAGACGGGCCCGCCAGAGGCTTCCGATACGACAAGGAGGTGTGCTCTTCGGAACACACCTCCTTTGTTTTGCCGCAGGAGCCGCGTGCGGCGGCAGGCCGCGACCGCAGCTACCGGTCCGCCGCCAGGCGGTAGACCTCCACGATGCGGCTGCACATCTCCTCCCAGGAGAAGCGGCGGCGCTCCTCGACGCAGTTTTCGCGGAAGCGGCCGAGCACCCCGTCGGCATACATCCGCTCGATGGCATCGGCCACCCCTTGCGCGGTCGGCTCGCAGACATAGCCCACGCGGCCGTCGGGCACGATCTCGGCCAGCCCCCCGACGCGCGTGACGACCATCGGCACGCAGAACTGGTAGGCGATCTGCGTCACGCCGCTCTGCGTTGCCGTCTTGTAGGGCTGCACGACGAAATCGGCCGCCGAGAAGTAGTATTTGACCCGTTCGTCGGGGATGAAGTAGTCGTGGAGAATCACCTCGTCGGCAAGGCCGTTGGCGGCGATCTGCCGCAGGTAGGGCTCCTTCGAGGTGTAGAACTCGCCCGCGACGATCAGCCGACGGCCCGCCGTGCGGCCCGCGCGCCGGAGCAGCGCCCAGGCATCGAGCAGCAGGTCCAGCCCCTTGTAGTCGCGCACCAGTCCGAAGAAGAGCACGTAGCGGCAGGCCGGGTCGAGCCCCAGCCGCACGCACGCCTCCCGGCGGTCGACACGCTCGCCGAAGTTCTCGAAGAGCGGGTGCGGCGAGAAGAGCGCCGGTGCCGCGGTGTAGGCCTCCAGCTCGCGGTGCACCTGCTCGGACATGTAGACGAAGCCGTCGACCGCACGCAGGAAGTAGCGGTTGAAGGGGCGGTCGATGAAGTGGTGCTCGTGCGGCTCGACGTTGTCGATCTGGCAGATCACCTTCGTGTGTCCGTTGCGGCGGGCCAGGCGGGCGATCGTCCCGAAGCAGGGGGCCATGAAGGGCGTCCAGTACTTCATGAGCACGAAGTCGGGCCGTTCGCGCCGGATGAGGCGTCCGACGCGCAGCCAGTTGAAGGGGTTGACTGTATTGACACAGCGGACGATATGCAGGTCCTCCGGCGGAGGCGTCGTGAGGGTCTGGCTCTGCCCGGGAAAGAGCAGCGCGGGGTATTGCAGCGTGAAGGTGCGGATGTCGACCTCCGCACCGCGCCGCTGGAACGTGCGGGCCATGATCTCCATGATCGAAGCCAGTCCGCCCCGGTAGGGATGGGCGGGTCCCAAAATCGTAATCTTCATAAGACAAAGATACCCAGAAAGTCGGATAAACCATCGCTTTTGCGGGGAATTTAACGGCCCCGGCACAAAAAGGGGGCCGGGTTCGGGGTCCGGTTCCGGTTCCGGTTCCGCAAGGTTGCTCCGGAAAGAGGCGCAGCTGCGCAGACACCGATGGGACAGGCCACCCGACTGGAGTTCCGGGGTGGAGAATCCGGACAGCAGCTCCGGGAAAGGGCACGGCAGTTCCGGGCGGTGATTCCGGGCCGCGGTTCCGGAAAGGAGCGCGACCGCACCGGCCGGCAGGCCAAAGCCCTCCCCCATCGAAGGCTCCGGACAGAAGCCCTCCCGCGCCGAAGGCTCCGGCGCAACACGAGCGGTGCACGGACAAAAAAACGCAGCCCTTCCTTGAATGGAAGGGCCGCACTGCGGACCGGATCGAAATACCGCGTCACGGATCGGCTGCCGGGTAAGCCGGAGCACCGGATTTACTCCGCGACGGGGAAATCGCCCGTGAAATCCATCTCGAACGGCTTGCCGTCGGGCAGGGTGAAGCGGATGCGGACGGTGTAGTTGTTTTCGCCGTTCTCACCGACAAAATAGCTGCCTTCGAGCGGACGCCGATACTGCGAGTAGTAGTGCACCGGATCCTCGTAGATGAAAATGTAGTCGTCGTTGTGGCTCACGGTGCTGATGTCCACCTCGCTGCCGAGCCAGTAGAGCCGGATGCCGAAGGCGACATAGGTGGTCATCGGCGCGGAAGCGGCCAGCGGCGAGAAGGAGAACATCAGGTACGAGCCGTCGTTGCTGCTCCGCACGCTCAGAATGTCGTAGGACACGCCGTCGAACCGGTATGTGCCGAGCACCGTCGGAGCCGGGGCCGGCTCATCGTCGTCCGACGAGCAGCCCGTAAGGCCAGCGGCGCCGCACAGCATCGCAAGGGTCCAACCCAGCAGGATGAGCGATCGTTTCATTGTGCGTCGGGGACTATTTTATCACGACGGCCGGGCCGCTGTAGTACCCGTTCAGGTTCTCGTAGTTCGTGAAATCGAGATTCAGCGTCTCGCCGTCGAGCGATACGGTCAGCGTGCCGAACGCCCCGTTGTCGTAGTTCCAGACCGAATCCCCGTATGCGAACTCGATGGTCTTGTAGGTCGAAAGACCGACAGACTCGCCCGAGAAGGCCTCCTCGGGAGCCGTAATGCGCAAGGCATCGGCCGACTGCATCCCCTCGACCGTCTCGACGCCGCTCTCACCCGAGAGCCAGATGTTCCAGAGCTCGGAGGTCGTGTCCACGACAACCGAAGCGATCGGCGTCTTCACGCCGTCGAAGACAAAGGCGTTCTCCTTGGCCGGCTCGGCGTACATGTCCGTGCATTCGCCGCTGAAGGTGAGCGAAACGGAGATATTCTCCGAGAAGGCGATCGACGCCGAAGCGGCAAACGAAGCCTCGCTGTCGAGACGCGAAATGGAGAAGGTGCCCTCGACACCGGCCGTATCACCGGCAGCGCCGATGATCATGTCACCCGTCGCATTGTCCACGTAGTAGACCTCGAAGTAGGAGGATTCCGTAGCGATGTCGACCGTCCGGCCGTCGATGAGCGACTCGTCGACAAGCAGCACCACATAATAGGAGGCCATCTCGATCTCCTCGAAGTAGTCGATGTCGGCCGGCGTGAAGTAGAAGTAGCCGAGTCCGTCCTCCACGGAGTAGAAGGCGGCACGCAGGGCATCCTTGTCGCCGTTGCGCTCGATGTAGTTCTCCTCGGGTTTCGTGCCCTCGAAGACTCCGGCGCCGCGCACGGCGATCGTGCTGCCGTCGGCCAGTTTCAGGTTGATGAAGGCCTCGGCGTTCGTCCCGTCGAAGTCGAAGCGGCAGCTTCCGGATTCGATCGCCTCGGTAAAGCCCGGACCGGCCCCCTCAAACAGCGGTGCGGAGGCATAGGTGCTGTACAGGGCAAAGCCGTCGGTCTCGGTCTTCACGTCAAACTCCCGGTTGCAGAGGCTCGGCAGCACCAGAATCTGCACGTACTCCGCCTCGTTCTCCACGAGCCAGTCGAAGGACTCGGCCCCGGCGACATCCGTCATGGTCACCATCATGTAACCGCTGTATTCGTCGACGAAGATACCCGTCAGCGGCGTCTGCTCACCGTTGATGACCAGCATGCCGGACGTCAGGTCCTCGAACGTCACCGTCTGCTCGGTATCCGAGCCGTTGCCGCCCCCTTCGTTGCCGTTTCCACCGTTGTCATTACCACCGTCGTTGTCATCCTTCTGACAAGACGCAAAGGCGACCGTAATCGCCATCAGGGCAAATAAAAACTTTTTCATATTCATCAAGGGTTAAAGGATTTTTCCATTTTTCCTGCGGATCAATTCTCCCACAGACACGTAATGCGGTGCGCCGGCGCGGCACAGTCGGTGAACTCCGCCGTGATGCGGTAGCGGCCGTCGGGACGCTCAACCGTGAGCGTGCCGCCCGTGATGCGGGCGTAGCGCACCCACTGCCCGGCCTCCATGTACTGGTACCACGTTCCGCTGTTGGAGGTGAACTTGTCGGGATAACCCGGCACGATGCGGTACGGCACGATGTCCTCGCGGTAGACGCCGCCCGAGGGCGGAACGTCGTCGGGGACGGTGTAGATGCCGGCCGGAATGCCGTCGGCCGGGTCCGTATCCCAGGGCACGAAGAGCTCGATGCGCAGCAGCTCGCCGTCGCCGCCGGGCCACTGCGTAGAAAGGTCGATCCCCGCGTCGGCCAGGAAGAAGACGAAGTGACGGTAGGACTCGTCGCCGAGGAAGTAGCTGTCGCCCTTGTCCACGATCCGCGTGGCGGAGAGCGACTCCAGCCGGACATCGGCATTGAGGTTGCTGTTCGGAACCCCCGGGCCCGAGGTCCCGGAGCCGTCGACAAACTGCGGCGTCCCTTCGTAGGTGAAGTAGCGCTTGAGGTAGGAGGTGCCCACCAGCGTACCCTCGATGCGCATGCGGCCGTCGGCATCCACCTCAACCGTGCAGGCACCCTCGCGCAGCAGATCGGCATCGGACGTCTCCGCCGTCACGCCGGCAAGATAGGTGCCGGCCGGCACCATGACGGCACCGTTCGGCCGGTCCTGCTCGGTCATGTAACCGGGGTTGTACGTTCCGGCCGACATGTCGCCCGAGTTGGCCGGCATGCGGTACGTTCCAGCCAGCAGCCCGGGATCGGGCACACCCGCCGGATTCGGCGTCACATTGAGGCTGAGGACCAGCCGCTGCCCGGCCGACGACTGCGCAAGGTCGAGCGTCCACAGGTCGGAGACGCCGGAATAGGAGTCGTCGCCGTAGTAGGTCACCACGGCATCGTCGAGCGTGATGGTCTCGGGCACGGGTTCCCGGAAGGAGTTGCCGGGAGTCTGCCCGCCGTCATCCTCCGCACAGGAGGCACAGAGCGCTGCGAAAAGCAGAACAGAATATAATTTCATAGACCACAGTAATTGTTTGCAGAAAGCGATACTGTCGGACGGAGAAAACCCGTTTGGAAAATTTTTTTACAAAAAAAATTTCGATCAATCAAACATTTTTTGTTCATTTTCCCCATTTTTTTCGCACAAATGACGACAGCGGTACTCCGGAGGGAGGAGTACCGCTGTCGTCCTTGCAGGCGGTTCGGGCCGCTATTTCCACTCGAAACCGGCGCGCACGGCCGCGACTCCCGGCTCGCCGCACACCTCGAAGAGCGCCGAGCGGTCGTGCAGTTCGCAGCCGACTGTCAGCGTCTGCCCGTAGCGGCACTCCTTCAGGAAATGGATGTCGAGCCGCACGGGGGCCGGCGACGAGATGAGCTCCAGTGGCAGCATGTCGCACATCATCTCGATGTAGCGCATCGTGTTGACGTGGCGGTTGAAGTCGATGTCGCTGTAGACGACGCGGTGCTCCATGCGCTGCGTCGGCGTCACCGAACGGATCTTGCGGGGCTTTTCGGCAGGCGACGGCGCCGCGACGATGGCCTCGGAATGGGCCTGTCCGACCCACGAGAGGTCGACGGCCGCACGGCTCCGCAGGTCGATCATGGCCCACTGCGAAACGGCGCGCCCGAACTCGTGCCCGGCGGCATCCGTGAGCGTGAAGTTTCGCGTCGAGAGGACGCGGCCGTAGTCGCTGATCCATGTCGCCACGGTGTAGTCGGTATACTGCACGGGGCGGCTGTCGAACTCGACGGCCATGCGCGAGAGTACCCACGAATGGTTGTCGGCATTCAGAACGTCGACACCGAAGCCCTTGCCGTGGGCGTCGATGCCCGCCACATTGAGTATCACCGAGCCCAGCGACGCGATCGTCGCCCGCAACGTGAAGTCCACCTCCTGGGGTTCGACCCGGAACTGGTAAAGGGATTTTTCTGCCATGATTTTCCGTATTTGATTTATCCGCTCCGGCAAAGATACGACAAAAATTGCTATCTTTGCAGAGCAATCCGCTGCGGCGGGTTGACCCGGCCGACGAGAAATCTGGTAAATTTAGTTATATCTCAAAATTTCACATCATAATATCTTGTAAATCAATAGTT
>ENA-OPJW01000090-OPJW01000090.1-human-gut-metagenome-genome-assembly--contig:-NODE-90-length-19707-cov-4.271525_pt1 | contig 19707 bp, 10 predicted proteins | sample MGYA00241776_ERZ501677 | MGnify/ENA primary metagenome ERZ501677 (study PRJEB25962, sample SAMEA2042298) | human gut metagenome | biome: human gut; feature: human-associated habitat; material: faeces...
CGTTTGTCGCGGGCGATCTCGCGCAGCTGCCGTTCGAGGTTGATATGATCCGAACCCGCCTTGTCGCTCGCCGCACGGATGATCTCCTCCGGAAGACCGATCTTGCGGGCGATCTCCACCGCGAACGAACTGCCCGGCTTGCCCATTTCCAGCCGGAACAGCGGCCGGATGTTCTGCACGTCGAACATCATCGCGCCGTTGGCGATCCCCTCGGTCGACGAGGCGTAGTACTTGATGTTGGCATAGTGCGTCGTGATGACGCCGTAGCACCCCTTTGCGAGCAGCCGCTCGAGGATCGCCTCGGCGATCGCCCCGCCGATGTTGGGCTCCGTGCCCGATCCGAACTCGTCGATGAGCACCAGCGTGCGGTCCGACGCCCCGGCGAGCATGTGCTTCATGTTGAGCAGGTGCGACGAATAGGTCGACAGGTCGTTGTCGATCGACTGCTCGTCGCCGATGTCGATGTAGATCGAGCGGAAGACCGGCAATTCGGAGATCTCCGACACCGGCACGGGGAAGCCGCACTGGAACATGTACTGCACGATGCCCGTGGTCTTCAGGCAGACGGACTTGCCGCCGGCATTGGGTCCCGAGATGACGAGGATGTGCTTGCGGCGATCGAGCTGCAGGTCGAGGGGCACGATCTCGCGCCCCTGCGCCCGCAGAGTCTGCTGCAGGAGCGGATGGCGGGCGTTCTTGAGCACGAGGCGGTCGTCCGTCGAGAGGATCGGGCGCACGCAGCCGTTCTCGGAGGCCCAGCGTCCCTTGGCGCGCAGCATGTCGATCTGCGCCAGGCAGTCGCCCGAGGCGGCGATCAGCTCCGCGTCGGGACGGATCGACTCGGTGAACTCCGTGAGGATGCGGACGATCTCGCGCCGCTCGGCATACTCCAGTTCGCGCAGTTCGTTGTTGATCTCGACGACCTCGACCGGCTCGACGTAGAAGGTGCGGCCCGTGGCCGACTCGTCGTGGATGAAGCCGTTGAGCTTGCGTTTGTTCGAGGCCGAGACGGGGATCACTGCACGACCGTCGCGGATCGAGATCTGTGCGTCGGCCTCGACGATGCCCGCCCCCTTGGCGGCCGAGAGGACCGCCTGCAGGCGCTTGGCGGCCTGACCCTCGCGTTCGCGGATGGCGCGCCGCACCTCGGCCAGCGCCGGGGAGGCCGTGTCGCGGACGTTGCCGAAGCGGTCGACGATCGCCTCGATGCGGCGCACGATCTCGGGGAAGGACTCGACGCCGTGCGTCAGGTCGTGCAGCGCCGGGTAGTGCTCCCCGCGCCGACCGATAAACTCGACGACCGCCCCGATGAGCGCCAGCGCCCGCTGCAGGAGGACCACCTCGGCCACGTCGAGGAACGTGCCGGCGACGCGCAGCTTGGCGACGACCTCGTCCGTATCGGGATACTCGCCGCCCGGGAAGTCGCGCTCCATGTCGAGCAGCAGGCGCATCTCGTCGGCCAGCGCCAGGCGCCGTTCGATCTCCTGCGGCGAGGTGGAAAAGGTTTCGGCCGCGAGCAGCTCGCGCGCAGCACGCATGGTACAACGGGCCGCGACCTGCTCACGCAAGCGGTCGAAGCCGATCTTCTGTTCAAAAGAAGCGGGATAAATCATTTCTCTCTTTGGGATAGCATCTCAATTACGTCGGACCGGAGCGGGTCCGCCCGGCAGGCCGTTACACGCAGCGGCAGGAGCGCAATCACACGCGACCGGCAGCGCCCGTCGGGCCGCAGCCGCATTTTTCCGGCCGTCCGATCCTCCGGCCGTGGCCTCGCTCCGACCGCAGCCCGTTCGTTCGATCCGAATCTCGCTTGCCCGGCCCGTTCATCCGGTCAAGGCCTCGCTTCGACCGCAACCCGGCCACCCGGCCAAAACCTCACTTTACCTGCGACCGGATCATCCGACGACGGCCTCGCTTCGACCGCAGCCCCGCCAACGGCACTCGCCCCGGACAGGGATCACTCCGCCGCGGGCAGGGATCACTCCGCCGCGGACCTGCCGGACTTTTCGGCCTCTTTGGCCTTCTTCTCCTCAAGACGTGCCGCCTTGCGCTCGGCCTTGGCCTTCATCTTCTCCGGATCGCGCCCGAAGAGCGAGAAGTGCACGTAGCGGCCCGGGTACTCCTTCAGATCGGCCAGCAGGGCCGCCAGGTTGCTGCTTGCCACCGTGAGCGAGTCGTAGAGGGCCGGATCGTCCATCAGACGCCCCAGCGTCCCGTCGCCCCGCTCGATGCGCGCCATCAGGGCATTCAGCCCCTCGACCGACTCGGTCAGACGGCGGGCGAACTCCTCTTCGGTGAGCTGCGTCGTCAGGCGGTTCACGCTGCTGACGATACTGTCGATGCGCGGGGCATTCTGCCCGAGCATCGCCGAGAAGGCGGCCAGGTTGTCGACCGCCGCCCGCAGGTTCCCCTTCTCCGAGGAGAAGAGCTCGGCCATGTCGCCCGTAATGCCGTCCAGGTGGGTCAGGGTACCCGAGATGCTGGACTCGTTGTTCTCGAGCAGCCGGTTCAGGTTTTCGAGCGTGCGCGACAGGTCTCCGGTCACCTGAGCGATCTTCTGCTTGAAGAAATCGAGCTCCGAGCCGGCCATGTCCATCAGATCACGGTTGCGGCTCGAGCGGAGCGTGTCGCCGTCGGCCAGATAGGTGTCGGCCGCCCCGTAGACGATCTCGATGGCCTTGCTGCCCATCAGTCCGTCGCTGAAGATCTTGGCTTCGGAGTCGGTCGGAATGCGGTAGGTGCGCTTGACGGTCAGCTGCAGGACCACCTTGTCGCTGCGCGCGGGGTCGAACTCCACACCGGTCACCGTACCGATCTTCACCCCCTTCATCATGACGGGCGAGGCCGTCTGCACGCCGTTGATCTGGTCATAGGCGGCGTAGTATTCGGTATTGCGGCTGAAGATGTCCAGCCCCTGGAGGAAGCGGATGCCGATCCACGCCGCACAAATCATCGCCACGGCGAAGATGCCGATTTTGACTTCTCTTTTCATATCGGATTTTCTATTTTACAATTTCCGTACCCCGGCACCGCACGACGAAGGCATCGGGGAAGACCTTGCGGACCTGCCGCAGATGACGCTGCGCCGCCGCCTCGGTGTCGTATTCACCCACACAATATTTGTAGGGCAGCGCGCCGGAGGCCTTCAGCTGCCGCACCTTGCCGCGGTAGCTTTTGAACTCGGACGAGCGCAGCGACACGGGTTTGGCCGAGGCCAGCACCTGCACCGTGTAGCGCACGGGCTCCTGCTTGTCGGCCTGCGCCGCCCGGTCGTCGCCGGATGCGGAGGGCTGCGCCGACGGGGTCTCCGCCGTCCCGCCGGACGGCGCCGCAGCCGCCATGGCCGCCTCGCCGTCGCCGCGCCGCGTCGTGAGCACGAAGTCCGAATAGTTGCGCACGGCGTCGTAGAGGTTGCGAGCGATCTCGTCCAACCCCCGCTCGGACTTCATGTAGGCCATCTCCTGCGCATTGGACATGAAGCCGATCTCGGTGAGCACGCCCGGCATGTCCGTGGCGTAGAGCACGCGCAGCAGCTGCGGCTTGATCCGCCGCACGACGCGGCCCGCCTCGCGGAAACTGCGCTCGATGCAGCGGGCAATGGCCATGCTGTACTCGCCGTAGGTGATCTGCAGGTTCTGGATGCGGGCCCGCACGATCGCCGCATTGGGCTCGGTCGCCAGGTCGATCAGGTCCTCGCGGTTGCTCTCGTAGAGCGCCTCGGTGTTGTAGCGCTGCTCCTTGGGCGTCTCGCCCATGATGAGCACCTCGACCCCCTTCGCCGCAGTGGCCGCCGCGGCATTGGCATGGATCGAGATGAAGAGGTCGCCCCCGGCCTCGTTGGCGATGTCGGCGCGCTTCTGCAGGTCCTCGGCCAGCGTCGCCCCGAGCATCTTGTCCGTCGTGCGCGTGTAGACCACCTTCACGCCCGGCATCCCCTCTTCGATGAGCCTGCCCAGCCGCAGCCCGACCTTCAGCACGAGGTCCTTTTCGTAGACACTGCCATAGTGCGCACCGGGCAGCCGGCCGCCGTGCCCCGGGTCGATCACCACCACGCTCACCCCGTGCGCAATATTTCCCGCCACCGCCGCGTTAGAGAGCAGGGCGGCGGAAACCAACAGCGACACGAAGAGCAGGCGCAGACGCATATTTCTTGGTGAGGACAAGGGTTTTCTGTAATTTTTTACCTATCTTTGTCGGGCCCGAAAAGCCGCGGGAAGCCCCTCCGGGGCATATCCGAGCGGTTTTGCCGACTTGTCGGCAAAGGTACGAAAAATTATTGGATTTTGAACGGATCAAGGGGAAAATATATCTTGTCGGCAACGGTGCTTCTGCTGTTCGCCCAGGCCGTGCTGGGCACGGCGGCGGGACGCGGAGTGCCGGGCATCCGGCCGGACGACACCCTGACGCTTCGGGCTTCCGCCCCGGTTGCAGCCTCCCCGCTCCGCTCTGACGCCGCAACCCCCTCCGACTCCGAAGAGGCCTCACGCCCCGACTCCGAAGAGGCCGCACGCCCCGACAATCCCCGCCTGCGTCGCGCACAGGAACGGGCCGCCCGCCGGCAGGCCCGCCGCAATGCCGCAGCCGCCGACACTCCGGCCGTCCCGCGCGACACGCTCGCCGCCGACACCCTTGCCGCCGACACGATGCAACGCGACACGGCCCGCAAACCGCGCAAGGCCACGGGGTTCCTCGACGGCGCAATCGAGGGCAAGAGCACCGACTCGCTCGTCTACGACGTGCGCAACAAGCTGGTCTACGTCTACAACGAGGGTGACGTCACCTACCAGAACAGCAACCTCAAGGCCGATTTCATGCGCATCGACATGACCGACAAGACGGTCTTCGCCTACGGCAAGCCCGACTCGCTCGACGGCAAGGCGATCGTAACCAAGCCGGAGTTCTCGGACGGCTCGGCCTCCTACCAGATGGATACGATCACCTACAACTTCGCCACCGAGAAGGCCAAGATCAAGGGCGTGGCGACGCAGCAGGGCGACGGCTGGCTCGTGGGCGGCAGCGTGAAGAAGATGCCCGACAACACGATCAACATCCAGGACGGCATGTACACGACGTGCGACGAGACCGACCACCCGCACTTCTACCTGGCGATGACCAAGGCCAAGGTGCAGCCCGGCAAGAAGGTCATCACGGGACCGGCCTACCTGGTCATGGAGGACGTGCCGATCTACTTCCTCGGCATTCCCTTCGGCTTCTTCCCGATCAACATGGGGCCCAAGTCGGGTCTGCTGATGCCCTCCTACGGCGAGGACGGCACGCGCGGCTTCTTCCTGCGCGATCTGGGCTACTACATCACGCTGGGCGACTACGCCGACCTGGCCGTCCGCGGCGGCTTCTACACGCTCGGTTCGTGGGAGGCCTCGGCCGCCTCGCGCTACATCAAGCGCTACAAGTACAGCGGCAGCTTCAACATCCAGTACTCGAACATCAAGACCGGCGAGAAGGGCGAACCCGACTACCTCAAGCAGAGCAACTTCCGCGTGCAGTGGACCCACTCGCAGGATGCCAAGGCCAACCCCGGCTCGACCTTCTCCGCGTCGGTGAACTTCGCCACGAGCGGCTACAACCGCTACTCGGCCAACACGCTCAACGACATTCTCTCGACGCAGACCAACTCGTCGATCTCCTACTCGAAGAGCTGGACCGGCACCCCCTTCTCGCTGTCGGCCAACATGGCCATCTCGCAGAACTCCTCGAACCAGTCGATCTCGCTGACCCTCCCGACGGTGGTCTTCAACGTCTCGCGCATCTACCCCTTCAAGCGCAAGGAGAAGACGGGCAAGGACCGCTGGTACGAGAAGATCTCGATGCAGTACACGGGCAAGATGACCAACTCGGTGACCACGACCGAGAGCGAGATCTTCACCAAAAAGACGCTCGAGAACATGAAGAACGGCATCGAGCACTCGATTCCGGTCTCGGCGTCGTTCAACGTCTTCAACTACATCAACCTCTCGCCGTCGTTCAACTACAACGAAAAGTGGTTCTTCAAGAAGGTCGAGTACGAATGGAACCCGATGACCAACAAGGTCGACACGATGGCCAACGAGTACGGCTTCTACCGGCTCTACAACTACAGCATGAGCGTCTCGGCCTCGACGACCGTCTACGGCATGTACGACTTCACGAAGAAGAAGCGCGACCGCAAGATCCAGGCCATCCGCCACGTGCTGACCCCCTCGATCGGCTTCTCCTACACGCCCGACTTCGGCGACTTCAAGTACGGCTACTACAAGTCGCTGCAGCGCGACTCGCTCGGCACGACGCAGACCTACTCGCCCTATGCGGTGAACGCCTACAGCGTGCCGTCGTCGGGCCGCAACATGTCGATGAACTTCTCGCTCTCGCAGAACCTCGAGATGAAGGTGCTCTCGAAGCGCGACACCTCGGGCGTGAAGAAGATCAAGCTCATCGACGAGCTGCGCATCAGCGGATCGTACAACTTCCTGGCCGACTCGATGCGGCTCTCGACGATCCCGATCTCGTTCCGCACGGCGCTCTTCGGCAACTTCGGCATCAACCTCTCGGCGACGCTCGACCCCTACCGGCTGACACCCGACGGCAAGCGCATCAACAAGCTCTTCTTCCCGGGCCGCATCGTCTCGACGGGCTGGTCGTTCGGCTATACGTTCAAATCGCGCGACGACCGTTCGCAGACGGCCATCAACGACATCACGTCGATCCCTCCGGAGTACATGAACCCCTTCTACGACCCCTACGGCACGATGGACCCCGTGCTGCGGCGACAATACATGGCCCAAACCTACTACGACTTCTCGCTGCCGTGGAACTTCGGCTTCAACTATACGGTCAACTACTCGATCTCGACGGGCAACTACCCGCCCAAGGGCTACAAGAAGAACGTCACGCAGACGGTCGGTTTCAACGGCTCGCTCAACCTCACGCCCAAGATGGGCATCACGTTCCAGGGCGGTTACGACATCAAGGCCAACCGCCTGACCACCTCGTCGGTCTCGATCACGCGCGACCTGCACTGCTGGCAGATGTCCTTCTCGTGGATTCCGTTCGGCACCTACCGCTCGTGGAGCTTCAACATCGGCGTCAAGGCCGCGTCGCTCTCCGACCTGAAGTACGACAAGTCGCAGTCCATGTATGAAAACATGTACTGATACGCCACGCCCCTCTTCGCGCCCGTCCATCCCGCACACTCCCGTTTCCGAGCGCACACCCGTCTCGGCCTGCCCGTCTCGGCACGTCCGTTTCGCACGTCACCGTTTTCACTCGCCCCCGTTTCCGGGCGCCTGCCTCTTTCCGCTCGCTACCCATACCTATTTGTATATACGGACAACGATCGCCCGTCGCCCGGCTGCCTTAACAACCCGAACAACCCTAACGGCCTGCTCCCCCGGACACCAGCGTCTCCGCCTTGTCCGCAACCGTGCCGGAGCAGGCCCGACTTCCGACACTTCACGCAACGTACAGCCGACGCGCGCATGCCCGCTGCCTCCGCAACGTACATCCGCCCCACGCCGGCCCGGAAACAGCCCCCTCCCGCAACGTACAACCACCCTGCCCGGCCCCCGGAGACAGCCGTCGCAGGCAACGTATTGACAGCCTCTTCTGCACGTTTGTACCGCTCCGCAACCCGTGCGGAACATCCCGTCGGACGAACAACGCATAACACGAGCCCGGAAACACACCCCCATTTTGTAAATGTCATACGAATTTATACGTTTTTTAATAGCGATATTGTACAAAATTTATTAGTTTTGTATATTCAAGATTTCAGCACGCACTGAAAAAACGGAACATACACCATCAAAAAGGTAAAATTATGAAAAAAACTATCCTCAACACGCGGGGGGGGGAATTTGACTATTCCGCCCCGACACTTGAAATCCTCTCCGTCACGGTGGAGCAGGGTTTCGCGGCAACCAGTCCTTCGTGGGAAGACTACGGAGACTACGGAGACCCGGGTGACGATCTTTTCGATGATCCTTACGGAGATTTTTAACAACAAACACGGAACAGCCATGAAAAAATTTTTCCATTCCTTATGGGCTGTTGCCGCGTTGGCAACAGTCTTCGCCGGCTGCTCGAAGGACGAGGCAGAATCGCCCGCGAACAAGCCGCGTGAAATCAGCATGAGCGTCATTGCAGGTTCGGAGCTCGAAACTTCACCTGAATCGCGCACAACGCTCAACGACGACAACAGCATCTCGTGGGAGACTTCGGGCGAATATCTCCGGGTTTTTGAAACCGCAGGAGAAACAACAAGCAGCAGCAAATCCGAAGAAGCCCATATCGATGCAGGCAAAGCTGTATTCAATGTTTCCTTCACGGAAAACACCTCTGCAACATCCTTTACCTACAATGCAGTCTATCCAGAATCGGCATGGGTTACAAGTAACAACACTGATGCCAACAATATGAAGCTCATCACTCCGACAAATCAGTTGCCGACTGCCACCAGTTTTGACGGTGATGCCGACTTGTTGATTGCCTATCCGGAGCAGAGAGATGCTCAACCAACCGAATTGCAGGTTCGGTTCAAACGAATCGTAGCCGTGGGCAAAATGACACTCAAAAACCTGAACTCCACGGAAGCCATCACATCGGTTGAATTCATTGCTCCCGAGAACAAAAATGTTACCGGCCGTAGCTATGTCAATCTGAACGAGGGAACTGTTACAGAGTATGGTTATTCGGATATGCATTACAACAACGTCGTCATGAATTACGACGCTTCGCTTGAGATGCAATCGGGCATGACGGCCTACTTCACCTGCTTCCCATTCGAGATACTGGCAGGAGAGACATTCAAGGTAGTGGTCACCACGCCGTCCAAGGTTTTCACCCGCGAGGTTACAATTCCCGACGGACGTTCTTTGGCATTCACCGAAGGACGTGCCAGCGTGTTCAGCGTTGACATGTCTGCCGCCACAGAAGAAGCACTCGAAACTTTGGAAGGCGAGTATGTAGCAATTGTCAAGCAGGGCACAACATACTATGCACTTGCAAGCACAAATACCAATAGTTCTACCAGATTGGACGCCAAAGAAGTTGCATACAATGGCACAGATCAGACAATCAATGTAAATGACCCGACATTGGTTTGGACAATTGCAAAATCCGGAGACAACTACACATTAAGCAATAACAACATGTTTGTCTCTTATTCCGGATCAAGCAATACAGCTGAGATGTCTGATACCGAATACCTGCTCAATATTTCAAAGACAGGAGACGGCCTTTACACCATTGGATCTGTTTCCAAAACAGACAGAATGCTTGAGAAAAATAAGAGCTCAAAATATTTTGCATTCTACACAGGCACACAAGACGGAGACTTTTATCTTGTCAAGTTCGACGGAGAAGCGCAAGTTCCGACCGCTACTCCTATCGGAGAAATCACGACCGAGGGTAACTACACGGCAGAGGGTACAGTCGTAGCACGTGGTTCACAAGCCTACATCATTGCCGACAACACCGGAGCCATGATGGTTTACCACAAGGACAACGAGCGCTCGGTCGGTGAGAAGATTTCGATCTCGGGCGAGGTGACCCTCTACAATGCGCAGTCCACGCCGCAGTTCTCGGCCTCTGCTACCGTAGAGGTGCTGTCCTCCGATAACAAATGGACTTACAATCCCACCAAGATAGATGGTGCTGCCATGGATGCCCTGCTGTCGGCTTCGCCCGTCTGCAAGGAGATCGAGTTCGAGGGCAACCTCGTGGTTGACGGCAACTATGTCAACGTGACGATTCCCGGCGCGTCGACGGCTATCGGTTCGGTGAAGTACATCGACAACTCGACGATTTCGCAGTTCAATGGCAAGGACGTCGTTGTCAAAGGTTACTTCGTGGGCACGTCGAGCGGCAAGTATGTGAACGTGCTGCCGTACAGCATCGAGGAGGTCGGTGGCTCGACCGAACCCGGTCCGGACATGACGCCCATCGGCGAGATCACGACCGAAGGCACCTACAAGACCGAGGGTACGGTCGTTGCCCGTGGTCGGCAGGCCTACATCATCGCCGACAATACGGGTGCCATGATGGTTTACCACAACGGCAACGAGCGCTCGGTCGGTGATAAGATTTCGATCTCGGGCGAAGTGACCCTCTACAATGCACAGTCCACGCCGCAGTTCTCGGCTTCGGCCGAGGTGGAGGTGCTCTCGACGGGCAACTCGTGGTCGTACAATCCGGCCCAGAAGGACGGCGCAGCCATGGACGCCCTGTTGTCGGGCACGCCCGTCTGCACGGAGATCGCCTTCCAGGGCAACCTCGCCATCAGCGGCAACTATGTCAACGTGACGATCCCCGGCGCATCGACGGCTATCGGTTCGGTGAAGTACATCGACAACTCGACTGTTGCCGCCTATGACGGCAAGGATGTCATCGTCAAGGGATACTTCGTTGGCACGTCGAGCAGCAAGTATGTGAACGTGCTGCCGTACAGCGTTGAGGAGGCCAATCCTTCGACCGATCCGGCTATCAAGGCTGACCCCACGTCGCTTTCTTTCGCCGCAGCAGGTGAAAGCAAGGAGGTAACCTACACGGCCGAGAATCTCGGATCGAATAAGGTATTTGCAACTGTGTCGGGAGAAAACGCATCGCAGTTCTTGGCAACCGTTAGTAACGGGACTGTAACCGTAACGGCTCTTGAGAATACGGAGACGACGGCCAAGACGGCTACGCTGACGCTCTACATCGCAGCCAGCGAAGGCGGCGAACACCTTGCCGAGGCAACTGTTGCGCTGACGCAGGCCGGAGTACCCAGCGGAGAAAGCACCATAACCACTTTCACATTCAGTGAAATGGGACTTGCAAATCAGGATGCTTTGAGCTCGTACACAAATAATGGCATCACTATTACGTTCGCAAAAGCATCCGGCAGCAATCCGCCCAAATACTACGATTCGGGTAATGCAGCCAGAGCATACGCAAAGAACACAATTACGATATCTTGCGAATCCGGATCGATAACAAATATTGAATTCCCGGATATTAGAAAAGATAAAGACGATAATAATCTCACGTGTGATAACGGTGCAATATCATCGGATAATAAGACATGGACAGGAACTGCCTCAAGTGTAACATTTACAGTTGGAGGCACAAGTGGCCATGTTAAAATTACAACGATCAATATTACACATAATTGAACTCTGGGCGGGGGTGGTGAGGTAACACCTCCCACCCCGGACCCTACCCCGGGATTCGATGCAGCGCCCTATGTGACCGTGCAGTCGGAAACGTCCGCAATGGTCTACTGCACCGGAACCGACTGGGAGTACGCCTCGGGAGGAATTGCGTTCCGATACGCATCCTCGGACGGCAGCGACACGGGCAGTGTCGCTGCTTCCGTCACCGGGACATACGCCCAGGCTACGCTGACGGGGCTGCGGCCCGCAACCGACTACACGGTGTGGGCCGTCGCCACCACGGCAACCGGTGCGACATACACTTCGGCAGAGGCGTGGTTTACGACCCCGCAGCCCGCGACGAGCCACAGCGGCTGGCTGGAGCTTCCGGCCAAAAGCACCTCGTCCACGGCGCAGGAGTACACCCTTTGGGCCGGAGAGCGCAACTATACGATGTACTACGACCGCAACCTCTACACGGCCCTGTGGGTCGCCTACCCGCTGGCCGCGGGACACATGGGATCAGAACCGCGGCCGGGCAGCTGGTACGAGAACCCCGACATATCGACAAGCCAGCAGATCAACGTGTGGGACGGCAGCTACGGCGTAAACTACGGATCGACGTCCTACGCCCGCGGGCACCAGATTCCGAATGCGGACCGCAACGGCAACAGCACGATGCAGAAGCAGGTCTTCTACGCCACGAACTCGACACCGCAGATTCAGGACAAGTTCAACGGCGGGATTTGGGAGCAGTTCGAGACAGCCGTGCGCGGACAGGTTCCGACGCGCGACTCGCTCTACATCGCCACGGGAGCCGTCTTCCGCACGACGGGCGGCTCGGAGAGCATCACCTACATCCGGCCGGCCGAGGACTCGAAGCAGTGCCCCGTGCCGAACTACTACTTCAAGGTGGTGCTGAAGGTGAAGCGGTCGGGCAGCACGATCACGTCGGCAATGGCGGTCGGCGCCTGGTTCGAGCACCGGCAGTACTCGGACAGCTGGACGAACTACGTGGTTTCGGTCGACAAGATCGAACGGCTGACGGGCTTCGACTTCTTTGCGAACCTGCCCGACGACGTGGAGGCCGCAGCGGAACAGAACGGCAGTTGGAGTGCCTTCTCCTCCTTCTGACGCAACAACGGCCGGCGGAGCACCGCCGACTGCGAACTGACAGACTGAGACGGACAACGGGCCGAAGGGCCCACACGGCGGCGACATTCCGAAACGGGAGTGTCGCCGCTTCTTTTTATGTATGAGTGCGTCTACGCAGGGCCGGGCTCTCCCGAACGGGGCAGGCACACGGCGCATCACACATGCAGGCCAACCGCGGCCGCATCCCGATGAAGCGCATCCGCACCGGTGGAATCGGACGCGACAGACAAAAAAACGCTTTGAAAGGCCCGTTTGCGGCCCGCAGAACGATTTTCACTAAGTAGACGGTAACTTCTCCGGACGGCACACTCGCGTCCCGTATGGCCGCAAAAAAGCGAGCGGCGAAAAACCGCCGCCCGCCCATAGGGAATGAAATCGAGGTCGAAAGCCCGCCGTCCCGGCCGGAAGCCTCACACGGGGTCTCCGACGGGAATCGGAAAGAATCAATGCTTTACGTTGCCAAGCGCCTCGGGGTTGTGCCTGTACTTGAAGACCAGTGCGAAGACCACGCCCACGACAAGGGCATAGCCGGCAAAGATGAGCCACGTGGCGGACCAGCCCCCGGCCACACCTTCGCGGGCGACCAGGAAGCCGCCCTGCCAGTCGCAATAGTGCGAGACGATCTTGCCGGCGATCCAGGTGCCGACCGAGGCGCCGATGCCGTTGGTCATCAGCATGAAGAGCCCCTGCGCACTGGCCTGCATGGGCTTTGCGGCCTCCTGCTCGACAAAGAGTGCACCGGAGACGTTGAAGAAGTCAAACGCCACGCCGTAGACGATGCAGGAGAGGAAGAGCAGGACGATGCCCACGATGCTCTCCGTGGAGCCGATTCCGAAGAAGCCGAAGCGCAGCACCCAGGCGAACATGGCCATCAGCATGACGATCTTGATGCCGAAGCGCTTGAGGCAGAACGGAATCAGCAGGATGCACAACGCCTCGGAGACCTGCGAGACGGAGACCAGCAGGGTCGGGTTTTCGGCAAACCAGCTTTCGGACGTCGCGGCAAAGCTGTTGATATAAGGGGTGGCATATCCGTTCGTGATCTGCAGCGACACGCCCAGCAACATCGAGAAGAGGAAGAAGAGGGCCATCTTGCGTTGCTTGAACAGCACGAAGGCATCCAGACCGAGGCGCTGGGCGAGGGACTTTTGCCCGGCAGCGGCCGAACGGTCGATGGGGCACGACGGAAGGCTGAAGGCATAGAGACCGAGCACCAGGCCGAGGACTCCGCAGACGATCAGCTGCATGTAGGTGAACTGCGAGGCCATGGGGACGAGTTCGAGCACCTGCACTCCGTCGCGGAGTTCGGTCTGAACGCCCGAACCGCCGAAACCGACGAAGTTGACGAGCCACATGGCGGCGATAAAGCCGACGGTGCCGAAGACACGGATCGGCGGGAAGTCCCGGACGGTATCGAATCCGCGGTTTTTCAGAATCGAGAAGGCCACGGTATTCGAGAGGGCGATCGTCGGCATGTAGAAGGCCACGCTCAGGCAGTAGGCTGCAAAGATCGGGCCGATGGAGGTCGCCTCACCGGCGAGGGTCAGTTCCGTGGCCTGGAAACCGAACCAGGCGGCCACCAGCATGAAGACGGCGGCTGTCAGGTGTGAGATACCGAGCAGCCGCTGCGGCTCGATGAACTTGTCGGCAATGGCCCCGATGATCGCGGGCATGAAGATCGAGACGACCCCCTGCGCGACATAGAACCAGGAGATATACTCTCCCAGCCCCACGCGGCCGAGGAAATTGCCGATACAGACAAGATAGGATCCCCAAATGGCGAATTGGAGAAAGTTCATGATGATGAGACGAGATTTGATTCCCATAAATCCTTGTTTTAGTGTACGTTTCAGGTTCAGCAGGGTTCCCTTTCGGAACGATTAGAACAAATGTACGAAATTTTTTTTTGATTTTTCTTTGTAATTGCAAAATAAAGTTCTACATTTGCATCACCAAAACGTCATTGAGCTATGGTGTAATGGTAACACAACAGATTCTGGTCCTGTTATTCTTGGTTCGAATCCAGGTAGCTCAACACCGAAAACCCGCAGTCAGCCGATTGCGGGTTTTTCGTTTGCGGGCGTCTTCTGGTATTTTCAGGCGTCATCAAGCCCCAGACAGCCCCCCCCCAAGTTTCCCCACCCCAGATTCTTTCCCTCCGTTTGCAGGCCTCGCCCTACACCGGCCGCCGACCTTCCGAGCGGTGGCAGGATGAAAAAAGTGGCGGGGCAAACTGCAACAGGAGTGACAGGCGGGACCGACGGGACAGGCGTTAGGAAAAGACCGGGCGGGACAGAGAAGGCCGGGCGGGACAGAGAAGGCCGGACGGGACAGAGAAGGCCGGACGGGACGAATAGACGAATAGCAAAAGGGGGCGGCCCGACCGAAAAGCCGGCCGCGAAGGACCGCACCGGGCGGAACAAACTGACCGGACTGGCCGGGCTGTCCGAACTGACAAAAGCCGGACAGGCAAAAACCGAACAACTCTGAACAACCGGACAAGCCGGACAAGCCGGGCAAATCTGACACAGACCGGACAAATCGGGCACGCAAGACCGGACAACCCCGAACGACCGGACAAGCCGGGCAGCCCGGGCAGGCGACAATCAACCGACCCTCTCGGCTGAACACATCGGTCCGGACCGGCAATGCCGGCGCAAACAACCTGCCCAACAAATCCGCCCAACATCTCGCACCGGCCGGAACTCCCGACAGCACTCCGGTCCGGGACCGAACAACCAAAGGAGGGCACACTCCGCCCGCCGCACATTGTACGGGAGGTGGTGCGTGTCACGCGAAGCCCCGACATTCCTCCACCGCGATACGCTCCTGACACTCCGGCATCCGGCGCCTCGCAACCCTGTCCGCCCGACAGAGGGAACCAGGCATTCCATCCTTCGGAAGCTGCCGTGCGACAGAGCGCAAAGACCCCCGGAACCCGTTCCCGGGGAGGGAACGCCCCAAAACCGATCCGACCGTACAAACAGCCACAAACGTCCACCCGACACGCATCTTTCAATCGGGTCAGCCCCTCAAACCGGGCGTTTTCGGCTATTATTCCCTCTTTTTTGACAAAAAATCCGGGTCGGCGCATCAAAGAAAGAGTACCTTTGCAGCCGAATTTTATATAGGTTAAAAAAGTTACCATCATGCAAACCGCTACCAAACAGATGAACCTCCGCATGGGGGGGGGAGACCTTCTGCAGCGGATGCCGTATGAAGCACCCGACATGCAGATCGTGCACGTACAAATCGAAAAAGGCTTTGCCCAGAGCACCACGGCAGGAACCGTTGAAGCCGTATCGTGGGAAGACACCGACTGGCCCGAATAGCAAACCGTCAAAAAACCGCATGACCATGAAACAGCTTATATTTCTGCTTGGAGTTCTGACCGCCTTCTCGTGTACCAAGAATCCGGACGTAACGCCCGAAGGTCCCGAACAGAAGGGCACGCCCATCACCGTAACGGCCCACAACGCGGGCTACGACACCTCCAGTCCGTCGAGCCGTGCCGAGTTTGCCGGCGACAACTTCGGAGCCCTCACATGGAAGGGAACGGAGCAGCTCGGCGTCTATTACCACCAGGCAACCGGCGACAACTGGGGCATTTTTCATTATGGCAGCACCACCGAGAACGGTGGCGCCATCTTCAACTCTCCGGAAGACTTCGTGTGGAACGAGAGCGTCGAGACCCACGACTTCCGCACCTACTATCCCTACAACGAGGTATACCACGCCTTCCGCCAGAGCAACAACTCGGAGGCAGTGACCTTCACGCTGCCGGTCAACCAGAACGAGTCCTCCTACGCCGAAAGCCAGCTCTGCATCGCCGAGACGACCGGCCTTACCCGGGACAGCGAGGTTCACTTCCAGTTCCAGCCGGTGCTTGCCTACCTGCAGCTGAAGCTCTACACGACGGATCAGGTGGCCGAGGGCGAGAAGATCTACCTCTCGCAGCTGAAGATGTACACCGAGGATCAGGACGGTCCCATCGCAGGCAACTACACCGTCAACATGGGTACGGGAGCGATCATCGACGGCTCGTCGCACACGATCAACTTCCAGCTGGGCAGCAGCTCTTCGAGCGGCCTCGACATCACCGGCTACACCTCGAAGGAGAACGCCTGCAAGTTCTACGCCGTCATGCTGCCGGTCGATCTGAGCAACCGTCCGCTGCGTTTCCGCGGTCTGGTCACGCATGAGAAGGACAACGGCGACGGGACCAAAAGCTACACCTCCTATTCGATGGTCGCACGTGCCAAGGCCGGTACGGCCTTCCAGTCCGGCAAGGGCTATGCCATGACCATCGAGGTCAAGTCCGATGATTTGATGGTATTCCCGGCCGACGCCGACTTTGCCGTCCGTCTGGGTGACCGCTGGGTCGATTTCAAGGACATCTACACCGAAGATACAGAGGGGAACATCACGATTACGATGAGCCCGGAGGATCTCATGAGCATGGGCAGCGACCTCTACTTCGCGGCCAACGCAACCAAGGACGTCTCGTTCGACAAGGACGGCGGACAGCTGGCCGTCATCGACGCCCTCGTTGAGAGCATGTACGCCGCACAGGACGGCACGGACCCCATCGACGTCGATCTCTCGAACATCAGCTTCGACGGTGAGTTCGGTCTGGGAGGAATTTTCGAGGACAACGTCGCACTGGGCAGCATCATCCTCCCCTCGGGCATGACGAAGATCAACAACCCTGGATTTGCCGGCTGCACGAATCTGACTTCGGTCACCCTGCCCGAAACGCTCGAGACCATCGGCGGCAAGGCCTTCAAGGGCTGCTCGTCACTCAAGAGCATCATCATCCCGAACAGCGTCACCACCATCTCGGACAGCGCCTTTGACAGCTGCACGGCCCTGACCTATGTGAAGCTCCCGGACGGCATCAAGACACTCGACGCTTCGACCTTCCGCGACTGCACGGCCCTGCCCACCGTCACGGTACCCGCATCCGTTGCGACCATCGACAAGACGTGCTTCCAGAATTGCACGGCGCTGGCCGAAATCACGCTGCTCAACCCCGACGCGGTCGTTGAAATCAGCGGCGACACCCTGGAGAATGTCGGCACGTCCGTAGCCGAAGGCACGACGAAGAAGCTGCGCGTACCGGCCGCTCTCGCAGAGCAGTACCGAAGCGACTCGAACTGGAGCGAACTGCTCAATGCCGGCTTCGTACTGGAGACCTTCTGATCCGGGAGATCCGAATCCGCATACGAAAAAACCGTCTGCCTCCGCAGACGGTTTTTTCATGCACACGGCGAGTGCACCATCACCTCCTAAAACGGCGGCAGAAGGAACTGCTCCGCAACAAGCCGGCATAGATGGGGCGGGTATTCCCCACCTTCCCGAACGGCGGCACCCAAAACCGGCTACCGGCCTGCCCCACCGACACATCGACACACCTACATGCCGGACACACCGCACTGCCGACACTCCGGCACACAAACACACGAACACACCGGCGCAAAAATACACCGGCACACAGACATTCCGGCACAAAAAAAGAAGAGGCTGCTCCCGACGGGGCAGCCTCTTTGACGGTGCAATCCGGAAACCGTCCGATCCGTTACTTGCCGAGACCCATCTTCTCGATCAGGGCGCGCGTCTCGGGCTTGTGGCCGCGGAAGGCGACGTAGAGCTTCATCGGGTGCTCCGTTCCGCCCTTCGAGAGGATGTTCTTGCGGAACGAGTCGGCCACCTCGCGGTTGAAGATACCCTTCTCCTTGAAGAGCGAGAAGGCATCGGCCTCGAGCACCTCGGCCCACTTGTAGCCGTAGTAACCCGCGGCATAGCCGCCCGAGAAGATGTGGCCGAAGGCCGGCGCCATGGCCGTGCCCGGCACGACGGGCAGCACCTGCGTCGGGGCCATCGAGGCAACCTCGAACTGCTCGACATCCCCCTCGAAGGGTTCGGTCAGCGTATGCCAGGCCATGTCGGTCATGCCGAACGAGAGCTGGCGCACGTTGGCATAGGCCGCCAGGTAGTTCTTCGCGGCAACGATCCGCTCGACGAGCTCGGCGGGAATCTGCTCGCCCGTCTCGTAATGGACGGCCCACAGGTCGAGGAACTCCTTTTCGGTGGCCCAGTTCTCCATGATCTGCGACGGCAGCTCCACGAAGTCGCGGTAGACGTTCGTTCCGTTCAGCGACTCGTACTTGCCCTCGGCGAGCATGCCGTGCAGCGAGTGTCCGAACTCGTGGAGGAAGGTCTCCACCTCGTCGAAGGTCAGCAGCGAGGGGGTCTGCTCCGTGGGCTTCGTGAAGTTCATCACCAGCGACACGAGCGGGCGCGTCTCCACGCCGTCGACGGTCTTCGTGCCGCGGAACTCGGTCATCCACGCTCCGCCGCGCTTCGACTCGCGCGGGAAGAAGTCGAGGTAGAGCACCGCCATGAAGCGCCCCTTCTCGTCGGTCACCTCGTAGGCCGTCACGTCGGGATGGTAGACCTCGATCGCCGGATTGGGCGTGAAGTTCAGCCCGTAGAGCTTGTTCGCCAGCAGGAAGACCCCCTTGCGGACATTCTCCAGCTGGAAATAGGGCTTGACTGCCTCGTCGTTCAGGGCGTACTTCTCGTCCTTGTACTTCTCCGAATAGTAGGACCAGTCCCACGGCATGAGCTCGCCGCGGAAGCCCTTGGAGGCGGCGTACTCGCTCACGGTGCGGTAGTCGGCATCGGCATACTCCTTCGTCGCGTCGAGCAGCTCGTCGAGGAAGGCCGTCACCGTCGGGGTATTCTCGGCCATGCGCTCCTCGAGCACGTAGTCGGCATAACACTTGTAGCCGAGCAGGTTGGCGATCTTCAGCCGCGTGTTGGCAATCTGCTTGACGATCTCCGTATTGTCGAACTCACCGCCCAGCGCCCGCGCGTTGTAGGCCTTCCAGAGGCGCTCCTTCAGGGCTCGGTTCGACGAGTAGCGCAGGAAGGGGGCGTAGCTCGGCGCCTGGAGCGTCACCGTCCACCCCTTCTCGCCGCGGGCCCTGGCATCGGCGGCCATGCCCTCGCGCACGAAGGCCGGCAGCTCGGCCACGACCTTCGGATCGGTGATGTTGATCGTAAAGGCGTTCGTCGCCGAGAGGGCGTTCTGCCCGAATTGCAGCGTCAGCGCCGAGAGTTCGGTGGTGTACTTGCGGTAGAGCTCCTTGTCGGCATCCGACAGCGCCGCGCCGTTGCGGGCAAAGCTCTTGTAGGTATTCTCGAGCAGCTTCCGATCCACGGCATCCAGACCGCGGCCCGGATGTTCGTAAACCTGCTTCACGCGGGCGAAGAGCTCGGGGTTGAGCATGATGTCGTTCGACAGCTCGGTGAGCTTGGGCTGCACGCGCAGGGCGATCTGCTGCATCTCGTCCGACGTGTCGGCCTCGAGCAGGTTGAAGAAGAGGCCCGCAATGCGGGTCAGCAGCGCCCCCCGGGCCGC
>ENA-OPJW01000093-OPJW01000093.1-human-gut-metagenome-genome-assembly--contig:-NODE-93-length-19490-cov-1.873218_pt1 | contig 19490 bp, 10 predicted proteins | sample MGYA00241776_ERZ501677 | MGnify/ENA primary metagenome ERZ501677 (study PRJEB25962, sample SAMEA2042298) | human gut metagenome | biome: human gut; feature: human-associated habitat; material: faeces...
CGACTACGATGGTGAAGGTCTGTCTATTGACGGTCGTGAGAAAGGCTTGCGCAAACTCATGGCCACTAACCTGTTGAAACGTCTGGAAAGTTCGGTCAATTCTTTCCGACTGACGCTTAACCGCATCCATGAGTACATTCGGCAGACAATGGAACTGATAGATGCATATGACAAGAAACATTCCGGTGCAACCATTGATGTATCTTCTTTCACTGATGATATGGATTCATCCGAAGGCGACACCGATCCATTTGCTACCAAGAAGTCGAAGATTTCATTGGCTGACATGGACTATGTGAGTTGGCGACGCGATCTTGAAGCCGATTTTGAACGGTTAGACCTGCTCTTGCTGATGTTGAAGGATATTACGCCTGAACATGACAGCAAGTTGCAGATGCTTATTGAGGATTTGAAACATAAGTTCAGTAACCCGATAAATGGAGAAAACAAGAAAGTGCTTATATTTACGGCATTTGCCGACACAGCCAATTATCTTTATGAGCAGTTATCCACGAAGATAAAGGAAACCTGCGGACTCGATACAGCTCTCATCACCGGCTCTACCGATGGCAGATGCACATTGCCGAAGTTTCCTATGTCGTTCAATAATGTGCTGACTTATTTTTCACCTTTGTCGAAAGACCGTTTAGCCCTCTCTCCCAATGCCACGGATGAGATTGATGTACTTATAGCTACTGATTGTATCAGCGAAGGTCAAAACTTGCAGGATTGCGACTACCTCATCAATTACGACATCCATTGGAATCCCGTACGCATCATCCAGCGTTTCGGGCGTATCGACCGTATCGGTAGCCGGAACAAGCAAATCCAGCTTGTCAACTACTGGCCGGATATGGAACTTGACGACTATATTCAGCTCAAAGGACGTGTCGAAAGCCGAATGAAAGCCACCATCCTTACCGCAGCAGGTACCGGCAATCCGCTTTCTATGGGCGAAGAAGCCGATTTGGAATATCGTCTTGGGCAACTAAAAAAGTTGCAGAATGAAGTGGTGGATATTGAAGATATGGACACCGGTATCAACATCATGGATTTGGGATTGAACGAGTTTCGGCTTGACCTCCTGCAATATGTCAAGGAACATCCGGATATTGAACATGCACCTTTCGGATTGAATGCGGTGGTTGCCGGTTCCGAATTGGCGAAACCGGGCGTGATGTTTGTGTTGAAGAACCGCAACAATGCCGTTAATATTGACCGTAAAAATCAACTGCATCCGTTCTACATGGTATATTTGGCAGATGATGGAGAGGTTATTTGTGACCATCTGCACCCTAAACAACTGCTCGACATCATGCGTGCACTTTGTAAAAATCAAAACGATTATGACCGTGCGCTCTGTGCTGCAGTCAACCGTGAAACGCAAGACGGCCGCCGTATGACCAAGTACAACACGTTGCTCCAAACAGCTATTGACAGCATCGTAAGTATTAAGGAAGAGACAGACATTGAGAGCCTTTTCTCTGTAGGTGAGACAACAGCCTTGCATGGGGAGATTAAAGGTTTGGATGACTTTGAGTTGATAACCTTCTTAATAATTAAAGAGAAATGAAATTATCTGATATAGAAATAGGTACTATAGTCAACTTCTTAAATGAAGGAGGTTATGTCCTGGACTTTAGTACAGCTGATTTTGATGCTTTTACCTATAAAAGTATAGGCGTTCCGCTTTGTGAAACATATAGACTTTCAAAAGGCAAATCTCTGATAGCATATATCAACGATGCAAAGTATGAAGATAAAATAAAGCTACTTAGCGATTTAATTAAATACTACGAACTTTCTTCAATGAAGGAACATGATGAAGAAAATCGTAAAAACCGTGCGGTTGCTTACAAAAAATGCCGTGGCATACTTGATAAAGCAGGTGGTACAATGGTTATGACCGCTACGGCTGAAACTTTGAAAGAAGCTTTTGACAGCGATTACATATCAGCTCAAATTGATTTAATGCTCAATCTGAAAGATGAAAATCCAACAGAAGCAATTGGTAAGGCTAAAGAACTAATTGAAAGTTGTTGTAAAACAATACTTGAACTTGAAGGCTGTACTGTAGATAAAGATTGGGAAGTTCCACGTCTTGTTGATGAAACTTTCAAACACTTTCATCTGATGCCTAAAAACATTCCTGATGATGTTAAAGGAGCTAAGTCTATAAAGGCTATTCTCGGTAATCTTAAAGCTATTGCACAAGGCGTTGCAGAACTGAGAAATCTGTATGGTAGTGGACATGGCAAGTCCAGCTCATATAAAGGGCTTGGATCTCGTCATGCTAGTTTAGCGATTGGAAGTAGTACAACTCTCGTGCGCTTTTTATGGGATTCGTATGAACGGCATCATAATAATGAGGTTAATTAGATGAGACAAAATGGACAATATACTTAACTTCCCCACCTCCACGCACGTGGACAGATTGGTGCCCAAGACAGCTTTCTACAAGCATTTGGAGATTAACACCCGCTTGAAGACGCGATTTGTGGAAGATGTGGAACGCATACAATGGCTCTATAAGTTAGTTCCATCCACCATGAATGTGGACGAGGGTAAGGCGGTGCATGAAATCGTGGTGTTCTTGGTGACGCTCAAAGTGGAAGATACGCTGGATGATGTGTTTCTGGCCATTGACCGCCAGATGCCGCGCCATGTGGTGTTTGTGTTGCAATATGCCAATCGTGGTAGATTGTTGCTCAACTACAAGGAATGGGCAGATGCGGACAAAACACGATTCAACATTTTGAAGACTTTCCGCACGGAATGGATGCCATTGGCAGAGGTGAAGTTGGAACTGGCAGGGTCGTCCCTGGATAATATCTACGAAGCGTTTGCCGGTCAGATTTCCGGATTTGGTACGACCAATGCCACCGACACGAAACATATTATGGCATTGCAAGATGAATTAGCCTGTAAACGACGGACAGCGGAAGCCTTGCAGAAGCGTGTACGGAATGAAAGGCAGTTTGCCAAACAGATGGAACTCAACAGTGAGGCTCGCGCCTTGAAGCGTGAGATTGCTAAGTTGGAAGAGGCTTTAAAAACATTAGAAAACAATTAAGAAACAACATATATGGCTGACATATTAAAACATTTGGACTTGAACTCCGCAGACGGAACGCAACTCAATCTTGATGCGCTCTATCAGATTGCACCTTCGGCATTTACAGAAGTACGTGACGACAAGACGGGGGTAATTTCCCGAAAGGTAAACTTTGAGGTGCTTCGCCGGTTGCTTGGCGACCATGCCACAGATGGCGATGGCGAGATGTATCAGTTTACATGGGTAGGCAAGAATGCCGCTCGTGCGGAGGCTGCCAAACCTACCGATAAGACATTACGCCCGGTGGTGGAAGATTCCGTGGATTGGGACAACACGAAGAATATCTATATCGAGGGCGATAACCTTGAAGTGCTCAAACTCCTGCAACGCTCGTATATGGGCAAGGTGAAGATGATTTATATCGACCCGCCTTATAATACGGGTAATGACTTTGTGTATCACGATGACTTTGCCCGCACCGCCGCTGAAGAGGATATCGAAGCTGGCAATGTGGATGAACTAGGCAACCGCTTCCGCAAGAATACCGATACGAATGGTAAGTTTCATTCGGACTGGTGTTCGATGATTTATAGTCGTCTGCTGGTGGCTCGTTCTCTGCTCACGGAGGATGGGGTTGTTTATATTTCGATTGATGATAATGAGGTTGAGAATCTGAAAAAGATTTGTAATGAGGTATTTGGAGAAAATAATTTTATTGCTGATATAATTTGGAAGCATACTCAGCAAAGCAAAAATGATGAATTACATTTTTCTCGCCAATACAATCACACACTTTGCTATGCAAAATGTAAAAGTGAATTAGGAAACTTTTACTTCGAGAGGACCGAAGAAGATAATGTGAATTATAAAAATCCCGATAATGACCCCAAAGGCCTATGGCGCAGCGGTGATGTTCGTAGCCCAAACTATCGCAAAACACTTTGTTTTGACATCGTTGCGCCCAATGGAAATATCATTAAGGCACCCGATAACGGATGGCGTTGGTCCAAGGAAAGTGTCGAAGAAAAAATCAAGACTGGAGAAATAAAATTCAAAGATGATTATTCTGGTATTATCAGAAAAATACACCTATGTAATCAAAAAGGGCGCACTCCTGAAAATTTATGGGAGGGACTGCGTTTTGGTACAACAAGACAAGCTGCTGCAACAATTAAAGAACTATTTGGCGGAAAACAAGTTTTTGATACTCCTAAGCCACAGGAATTAATTATGAGGATGTTGGAAATATCATCTGCAAAGGAATCTCTTGTTCTTGACTTCTTCTCTGGTAGTGCCACAACCGCCCACGCCGTGATGCAACTCAACGCTGAAGACGGAGGCAATAGAAGATACATCTGTGTTCAACTTCCCGAAGAAACACCTGAAGATAGCGAAGCACGAAAAGCAGGCTATGCCACTATCCCCGAAATAGCCAAAGAGCGTATCCGTCGTGCCGGTGCAAAAATCAAAGCTGATTCTCCGCTTACTACACAAAATCTAGATACCGGCTTCCGTGTCTATCGCCTTGATGAAAGCAACTACGAGAAAGTATCAATTTCGCCCAAGGAATACAAGCAAGATCAGCTCGACCTCTTTGCCAATAATATCAAGGCGGACCGTACCGACCTCGACCTGCTCTATGGCTCTATGCTGGCATGGGGTGTTCGCTTGGACTTACCTTTGCAGACAGAAACCGTGGACGGTTGTACCATTTACACCGTCAATGAAGGCGACCTCGTGGCTTGTTTTTCTCCAGACATTACCGATAAGGTAGTAGCTGCGATGACAGACAAAAGTCCCTTGCGTGTACTCTTCCGTGATGCTTGCTTTAAGGAAGATGCTCAGAAAATCAACATCTACGAGCAATTCAAGCAAGCCTTGGACTGGGCAGATAATGATGCGTTTAATAATATCAGAGTAATATAAGGCTTATGACAGACAATTTTGAACCCAAAGAAATGCAGTCGCCATTTGATGCTATTAAACAGACTGACGAGCAAGGCAATGAATGGTGGAACTCCCGAGCATTGGCCAGAGAGCTGGGATATGCCAAATATTGGAACTTTGAGCGACTCATTGATAAGATTCGAAGTGCTTTGCAGATAGAGAAAGGACTCAATCCTGCAGAACACATCAAGAAAATAGAAGAAATGGCGCTATTGGGCAATGGTACCAGCCGAAAGGTAACAAGCATGTTGCTCTCGCGCACAGCATGTATGGCATTGGTAGCTAATGCCGACAAGAAAAAACCAATGGTGGAAATTGCCTTGGCCTATTTTCAGAATAATCTCAGCATCACCGAACTTTCCAAAGGGATAGAAGCGAACATCTTGCTCTATCGCTCAGCCAAAGGCAAAGTGAATGTAGCGGTGATGTTCAATCAAGACACTTTTTGGCTATCGCAACGACGCATGGCCGAACTGTTTGGCACAGCCGTTTCTACCATCAATTATCACCTAAAGCAGATAGAAGAAGCAGGTGAAATGGATATGTCCGAAGCAGTTCGAAAATTTCGAATTCCTGCGGAACAATGGGATGAACAGGGCGTATTGCTCTATAATTTGGATGCCGTCATAGCCGTGGGCTATCGCGTGAATAGCTACGAAGCTACGCAGTTTCGCATTTGGGCTACAAGAGTGCTTAAAGAGTTCATCGTGAAAGGCTTTGCGCTGGATGATGAACGACTGAAGCAAAACAATGCTTTCGGCAGAGATTATTTCGAGGAGTTGCTGGAACGCATCCGAGAGATACGCACCTCAGAGCGAAGGTATTATCAGAAAATTACGGATATCTATGCCGAGTGCAGTAGCGATTATGACAAGAACAGCGAAATAACGCTCTTGTTTTATAAGACCGTACAAAACATGATGCATTATGCCGTGACGCACCAAACCGCAGCTGAAATCGTGTATCATCGTTGTGATGCAGGTAAACCATACATGGGGCTGACCTCATGGAAGAATGCACCCGATGGAAGAGTGGTTAAAAGCGACGTGACCATTGCCAAAAACTATCTGACGGAAAACGAAGTCGGACAATTGGAACGCCTGTCTACTGCATTTGTTGACTTGGCGGAATTGAAAGCTCAAAAGCATGTCCTCATGACGATGAACGATTGGAAAGAGCAATTGTCAAAATACTTAGCGCTTGGCGACTATGATATCTTGCAGCATGCAGGTTCCGTTTCTCATCAAGAAGCAAAAGATAGGGCGTTGAGCGAATATGACAAGTATAAAAAGATTCAAGATAAGAATCATCTGTCTGATTTTGACAAATTATTAGAGCTCTTAAAATGATTATCAGTTATGAAGATACGATATAAACATCAACGCTTTCAAGCTGAAGCCACCAAATGCGTGAGCGACGTGTTTCGGGGACAACCCAAACACGATGGCAGCCGCACTTTCTTGAACAAGTTTGGCGCGCTCAACTTCGACGGCTTCGGCAATCTGCCCCTTGTACTTGACAATGAAAGCATTTGCGAGAATGTGCGTGGCATACAGATGGCAGAAGGATTGAAGCCGGTGGAACACTTGGAAGGCGACGGACGCACCTTTACTATCGAGATGGAAACAGGTACGGGTAAGACCTATACCTACATCAAGACCTTGTACGAGCTGAGTGCCCGCTATGGCTGGTCGAAATTTGTGATTGTAGTGCCCAGTATTGCCATCCGCGAAGGCGTGTTCAAGAGTTTTGAGAGTATGGCGGAACATTTTGCCGAAGAGTACGGCAAGCGTATGCAATACTTCATTTACAACTCCAAGCAGCTCGCCAAGATTGATGCTTTTGCCTCGGACAACGGCATCCATGTGATGATAATCAACACGCAGGCCTTTAATGCCTCGCTCAACGAAGACAAGAACAAAGAAGGACGTGCCGGTGATGCAGCTGCCCGTATCATCTTCTCACGCCGTGATGAGTTCGGCTCGCGAAAGCCGATTGACATCTTGGCAAAGACGAATCCCATCCTAATCATTGACGAGCCGCAAAGCGTGCTGGGCACGGACAAAGGCAATGCCACACGAAAGGGTATCAAACTGTTTAACCCTCTCTTTACCTTGCTATATAGTGCCACACATCGTGAGATATTCAACCAAGTATATCGCCTCGATGCCATCGACGCTTACAACAAGAAGTTGGTCAAGAAGATAGAAGTACGCAGTGTGCATCAAGTGGGTTCTACAGCCACCAATGGCTATGTCTATTTGGATGAAATCGTCATTAGTAAAGGTAATCCACAAGCTCGATTGGGCTTCGATGTCAAGACTACCAGTGGCACACGCCAGACCATTCGCTTGGTCGACGAAGGATTCGATCTCAAAGAGCAAAGCGGCGGTTTGCAGGAGTATGCCGACAATTTCAAAGTGGAGCGCATAGACGGACTGACCAATACCGTGCATTTCCTCAACGGACTCACGCTTCATCCCGGTGAGGTGGTGGGCAGCGTGAACGAGGACATTCTCCGCCGCAACCAGATACGAGAAACCATCAAAACCCACTTGGAGCGAGAACGCCAACTTTTCGCTCGCGGTATCAAAGTGCTGTCATTGTTCTTTATCGACCACGTGGATAGCTACCGCATCTACGATAAAGACAACGTGGAAAAGGGTAAGTTCGCACGGATGTTTGAAGAGGAGTACCAACGTGCCTTGCAGGAGTTTATGCCTACCTTTACGGATGCCTCTTACACACGCTTTCTTTCCGACCCGAAGAATGCGCCCGAAAACATTCACGATGGTTACTTCTCTATCGATAAAAAAGGGAAGAGTGTGGAATCGAAGAATAAGGAAGGCGAAAACGAAGAACGCGGTTTCGACCTTATCATGAAGGATAAGGAGCATTTGCTTAGCCAAAGTTGCCCCGTTCGCTTCATCTTCTCTCACTCGGCCTTGAAGGAAGGTTGGGACAATCCTAACGTGTTCCAGATTTGCACACTGAAAGACACCTCCAACGAAATCAAGAAACGTCAGGAGGTGGGGCGTGGTATGCGCCTATGTGTTAACGATAAAGGCGAACGCCAAGATGCCGATGTATTAGGCGATCGTGTATTTGATACCAATATATTGACCGTTATCGCCAGCGAAAGCTATGACGACTTTGCCAAGAAGCTGCAAACCGACATGGCGGAAGCCTGCGGCAACCGTCCGATGGTTGTAACACCTACGTTGTTTACCGACCAGCAGACGCAAACTGAAGACGGACATAACATAAAGATAACCACTGAACAGGCTGTGGAAATCAACGATGAGTTGGTACTACAAGGTTACATCAAGAAAGGCAAACTCACGCAAAAATACTTTGACGATAAAAAGGCGTATACGCTAGACTTTGGAGAACAAGAGCATCTACACACATTCATTATCAAGCAACTGGATAAGGTATTCAATCCCGATGCGTTCAAACCAGCTAACGGGCGCAACAAAATGGAGGCTCACTTCGTGAAGGACAACTTCTACAAAAAAGAGTGGCAAGAGTTGTGGCGGCGCATCAATACACGTACCTACTATAACGTGAGTTTTGAAACGCCGAAACTCATCAAGAGTGCCATTGACGCGCTCGACAAGCATCTGAATGTGACAGAAATCCGCATCGTTGTGGAAAGTGGCGGCATGGAAAGCATCCGTGACCGAGAGGAGTTGGAAGCCGGAACTGCTATGAGCGCAGCCACTGTGAAGACTATTCGTGTGACGGAAGCCATTGGTGCAGAGGTAACGTATGACCTTGTGGGCGAACTGGTACAGGCTACGGGTCTTACTCGCCGTACTATTGTGGAAATGCTGAAAGGTATCAATCCAGCTACTTTTCATCTGTTCAAGCTCAACCCTGAGGAGTTTATCATCAAGGCTGGTCGCATTATCAATGACTGTAAGGCAATTTCCCTCATCCAACATATCCAATACGAAAAACGTACCGGTACTTTTGGCACATACATCTTTGAGGAAGCTACACTGCGCGGTACGCTCGGTAGGGATGCCATCGAAAGCACCAAGTCGCTCTACGACCTTGTAGTGGTGGATAGCGAAGGCATCGAAAAGAACTTTGCCGAATCACTGGAAGCCGAGGATGATGTGGTGGTGTATAGCAAACTGCCGGGAGGTTTCTACATCAACACCCCAATGGGTAAATACAATCCCGATTGGGCTGTAGCTTTCCGGGAAGGCACTGTGAAGCACATCTATTTCGTAGCGGAAACCAAAGGCAACGACATCGAAGTGTCACAACTCCGTCATTCCGAAGATGCCAAGATAGAGTGTGCCCGTCGTCACTTTGCAGCTATCAGTACTGGTGATGTGGTGTATAGTGTGGTGAAGACCTATCGGGATTTGTATAATGCGGTAACAAAATAAATCTTAGGGAAAGAATGAAAACTGTATGTGTAATGTTACACAATATCATTGCTTAAATTAATACAATAACATTGCTTAAAACAAATGATGTTCAATAATATAGGTAATATGCAGTTCGAAGCCGAACAAATTGCAAAATCATGGGAAGGTCAATTTCGTTTTCTGAAAGAAACCGAAACGACATCTGGACTTCGTTCTCCACAGATAGGAGCACTTCATGCATTAATGGCTCATGTTGAATGTAGTGAAGAACGTGCGATAGTAGTTATGCCTACAGGTACAGGTAAAACTGAAACAATGTTGGCATTTCTCGTTGCTAATGTGTGCCATAAAGTTTTTGTAATTGTTCCTTCTGATGCACTAAGAAATCAGACTTATAAAAAATTTAAGACACTCGGACTACTCCCTAAATTAGGATTGGTTCCTTCTGATATTAAATTACCCATTGTCACAAAAATTACGCATAATTTAGATGATGACGAATGGAAACAAATGATAGATTCATCTAATGTCATTGTCACGACAATGACATTGGCTGCTGGTATATCCAATAAAATTAGACAATACATTAGAGAAAAGGTATCATTCGCATTTATTGATGAAGCTCATCATTCCAAAGCCGAAACATGGAATGATTTTATTGGCATTTTCCCTCCTTCCAAAGTTATTATGTTTACAGCTACTCCTTTTAGGAATGATGGGCAAAAATTGACAGGTAAAATCGTATTTAACTTTTCACTAAAAAAAGCTCAGGAACAACATTATTACGAAACAATTAATAATTATCAAATAGCAAAGTATAATACCTCTGATGCAGACAAAGCTATTGCTGCAAAAGCAGTTGAAATACTTCATGCAGATTTAGAAAAAGGATATGATCACATAGTAATGGCTAGGTGTAAAAGCATAGCCAGAGCCAAAGAAGTTTACAAAATTTATAAGCAACACGAAGATTATAATCCTATTATTGTATATAGCGGTATGCCAAATGCTGTTAGTACACTAAAGGCAATTAAGGAGAAAAAACACCGGATTATTGTTTGTGTAAATATGTTAGGTGAAGGTTATGATTTGCCCCAACTTAAAATAGCTGCCATTCACGATGATAGACAAAGTTTAGCTGTTACATTACAATTTATTGGACGATTTACAAGAACCAGTGATATAAAGTTAGGAAAAGCCAGTTTTATCACAAATATTGCTTATCCTCCAATTAAAGAAGAAATAAACAGTCTGTATCAACTTGATGCTGATTGGAATTATATATTACCACGTATCAATGAAGATGCTGCTACTCAACAACAATCTCTTTCGGATTTTTTGGAAGGTTTTCGGGGTGATCTAAAAGATGAAATATCATTGGAAGATATTCGTCCTGCTTTAAGCGCAGAAATTTACACAACCAAATCGACAACGACTTCATTCAATAATTGGAAAACAGGTATTAACCGAGTCAATAAATATGACTATGTATTACATAGTATCTCTGAAAATACTCTTGTTATTGTATTGGGTAAAAAATCTTGCGTCTTGTGGGGTGATACTAAAACTGTACAGAACCTCACGTGGGATATTATTATCGTGTATTTTGATGCAAAAACAAAAAGAATATATCTAAATTCATCAATCAAACTAAAAGGTGAAACTTTTTTGAAACATATATTTTCAAATCCAATCCAAGTACAAAATGATAGTTTATTTCGAGTCTTTGCTAATGTTCAACGACTCCGCCTTTTTAATGTTGGTGCTCGGCTACCACAAGGAAAGGATATTTCATTCCAATCATATTATGGAAGAAGTGTGCAAGATGGTATAGATTTACTCTCACAAGGTAAACTATTGAAAAATAATTTATTTGGTGTAGGTTATAAAATGGGCAATCCTACAAGTATTGGATGTTCTAGTAAAGGTAAAATATGGTCACGAGAGCGATGTGATTTACAACATTACCAAGAATGGTGCAATGAAATCGGTAGGATTGTATTCAACGAAAGTATAGATACTAATGTTGTATTACAAAATATGCTTTCATTTGAAATACTCAAAAAATGGCCCAACGCTTATCCTATTAACATGGACTGGAATCCGGAATTATATGAACATTATACGCAGTTGGTTCATTTTGGTGAAAGCCTAATACCATTTGATGAAATTGAAATGACAATTGAAGAGGATACGATTGTGGGTAACAATATAATAATGAGTCTTAAGACTGATGATTATTGCTGCAAATATCGAATAGATATATTGTCAGATGGCAAGAACAAAAACTATAATATGTATTATACTTTAGTTAATGGAGATTCTATCAAATTTATACAAGGAAATCAGGAAATTACTCTAGAGGAGTTTTTTGCTGATTATCCTCCTACCATATTTTATGCTGATAATAGTATATCATATGGATTGAAATTTTGTAAACCAAAACGCAAAGCTGAGGAAATTCCCAATAGTATGATTAGTACACTTACATGGGATGGAGTGGATCTTAGAAAAGAATCTCAAAAATCAGCGCCATATCGTACAGATTCGATACAGTATTATATGGCACAAGCTATTATTGGTAAACACGATTATTTGATTGATGATGATGGGTGCGGCGAAGTAGCAGATTTAGTCGCAATAGATAATTCTGAACATCATATAGATATTACTTTATATCATTTGAAATATGCAAAAGGAGGAAAAGTAACAGAACAAATAACTAACCTTTATGAAGTTTGCGGTCAAGCGCAAAAGTCTATTCGTTGGAAATATGTAGGTGGTAATAAAATATTTCAACATATTCTAAAAAGAGATGAGAAAAAGGTAGCAAAAGGAAAAAGCAGTGGTCTATTAAAAGGTGAAATACATGAAATTATAAAACTTAGAGAGGAGGCTTCTAATAAAAAAGAACTTCGTTATCATATTGTAATTGTTCAACCAGGCATGAGTAAATCAAAATGTTCTAGTGAAATGAAAATATTATTAGGTAACACAGTGCAAGTTCTTCATGAAATGGCAAATATTGACTGTCAGGTCATCTGCAGCGAATAAAAAGGTACATTATGGACACAAGACAATATATGATAGTAGATTTAGAGCGACGTGGCGATAAGCGTATGTTTATCACCGAACAAGTCTCCTTTATCAGCGAGAACAAGAACGGTCTTTGGGCTGTTCGGTTCTCGTCATCTACTCGTGTGTTCAATTACAACAAAGCCCGTCTGTTATATTTTACCGATCCAGAGACCATGGATTTCAGCGAAAAAGGATTGTATATCAAGAATAAGCACATCAATAATGTGGCAGAAGTATTGCGATTTTCTGACACTTGTCATACATTCTATCGAGTGACCTATACCAATGGTTACTATGAGAACTTTGAGGGGAATGATATCTATATCACTCGTACTCCCATTGACAAAAATGGTGGCTCTACTTGGGAATATCTTCGTAAATTGGCTGCTGAAACAGGTCTGATGACAGAGGATGAAGATAACATCCTATCCAAGCAGTATGAATTGGTAGATACAATGCGCGACAATGTTCCTTTGGCTCAATATCTTGGTGACAAGTCAAAACTAGCAACATATCGCTTGCCCAAGCAGGTTTATTATCCTTTCGGATGTAATGCCAGCCAAAAGTCTGCGGTGGAGAAGGCATTGACGCATCAAGTAAGCATCATACAAGGGCCTCCGGGAACAGGTAAAACGCAAACGATTCTCAACATCATAGCCAATTTGCTTGTGGCAGGAAAAACAGTGCTTGTTGTGTCTAATAACAATTCTGCCGTAGAGAATGTGGCAGAAAAAATGGAAAGCGAAGGACTTGGTTTTATAGTAGCCAAACTCGGTAGTACGAAAAATAAAGAGGCGTTCATTGTCAATCAAGTGGGTTATCCTGATATGACAGATTGGAATATTGAGGACAAATCAACAATATATCAGTTGGCGAATGATTCTCTCCAAAACGTTTCTAAAGGATTTGACGGACAGTTACATCAAGCTCAACTAAAGACGGAATATGATGCGTTGCTGAAAGAGAGCAAATATAATGCGCTATTAGGAACAAACAATACTGATAACAACTGGCTTCATTGTAAATCATCTTCCAAACTGATGACTCTGCTCAACCTTTACCGAATGGTGGTAGAGAAAGAACAAAAGCCCGGTTTCTGGTTCCGTCTGAAGTGGTCATTTGCTATGGGAATGAAGACATTCTTGTTCCTTAACGGTAAAGTTACCGAAGTGATAGCCGGATTGGAAGAAGCCTACTATTTCTCTCGTAAGGTTGAAATCGAGCAAGAATTGAGTTCCATAACCCATACGCTTCAATCCATTGACATTAACCGGTCTGTAAAAGACCTGCGTTCCTCTTCCTTGCAAATTTTGAAGGATAAGATTGCCAAACGATATGGAACCGGCGAAAGAAAAAGGTTCTCTATTAGAGACATCAAATCAAGAACCGAGGAGTTCTTGAAAGAGTATCCTGTCGTACTCAGCACTACCTATTCCGCCAAGAGTTGCATCAACAAGGATATGGTTTTCGATTATGTAATCATGGATGAAGCGTCGCAAGTGGACATTAAGACCGGGGCATTGGCACTCTCGTGTGCGATGAATGCTGTGATTGTAGGCGATGACAAGCAATTGCCAAATGTTGTGAACCGAGAAGAATCACTTGCTCTAAATGCCATTCAGACAGCCTATAATGTTGATGATAGATACAATGCCGTTACACATAGTTTTTTACAATCATGTGCAGAGATATTCACGGAAGCCCCTGTCACGTTGTTGCGTGAGCACTATCGTTGCCATCCCAAGATTATCGAATTCTGCAATCAACGATTTTATAATGGGGAATTGGTGGCTATGACCACCGACAACGGTGAAGAGAATGTGTTGCAAGTAGTCCGTACAGCTAAAGGCAATCATGCGCGAGCACATTTTAATCAGCGAGAGATTGATGTCATCACCCAGGAAGTGATGACAGAATGTAAGGATATGGATAGCGTTGGTATTATTACTCCATATCGTAATCAAGCGGAAGAAGTAAATAAGGTTTTAGGGCAAGATATAGCCAGTACGGTACATAAATATCAAGGTAGAGAGTGCGATACCATCATCATAAGCACAGTTGATAATGAACCAACGGAGTTTTCCGATGATGCAAACTTGCTCAATGTTGCTATATCACGTGCTAAGACTCGTTTGCGTATTGTGACTAATGGTAATGAGATGCCGGAAGAATCGAATCTAGCCCAACTCATTGCCTATGTACAATACAACAACTTTGAGGTTAAGGAAAGTAAACTCCACTCTGTGTTTGATTTGCTCTATAAGCAATACACCGCAGAGCGTTTGGCGCATGAAGCCACCCATCCTTCGGTATCGAACCATCTATCTGAAAACCTCGTTTATGAGGTTCTGGTAAAAGCTATTGCAGATTTGAATTTGATTAATGCGGAAGTATTATGTCATTATCCGCTCTCTCGACTAATTGGCGATTGGAGTTTGCTTAGTGAAGAAGAAAAGGTTTTCGCAGAAAGTCCGTTTTCTCATGTGGATTTTCTTATCTACAATTCACTCACCAAGCAACCACTCCAAACAATTGAGGTTGATGGCTGGCATTTTCACCAGAAAAGCGATGTACAGAAATCACGAGATATCCTCAAAGATCAATTACTCACAAAGTTTGGTCTTTGTCCACATCGTATTTCTACCACAGATACGATGAATTTAGAAACAATAAAGAAAATCATAAATATAAAGGAATAGATTATGGCAGTAGAATCACATGATAAAAAACTTGACGACCTTCTGAAGATGGTTGAGGAAGGTAAGGCTCAATTGCCGGATTTTCAGCGTAGCTGGGTTTGGGATGATACGAAGATATGTAAACTTATAGAAAGCATTACATCTGGTTTCCCAATGGGAGCAGCTATGTTTTTGGCGAATGGTGGTGAGCATATTCGTTTTAAATATCGTAAGTTTGAAGGGGTGTATTCAACAAAAGAAGTTGCACCTGAATGGCTTGTGCTTGATGGACAGCAGAGGCTTACAACGTTGTATCAGGTTTTGAAGAGTAAGAATGCAACTAACACTCGACTGGAGACTAATAGGGATATAACAATAAAACGCTATTACTATCTTGATATTCGCAAATGTCTTAATCCTGAGGTTGACAGGTTGGAAGCGATAGTATCTGTATCCGAGAAGAAACAACGTACAACGGATATAGGTCGCACAGTAACTTTGGATTTATCCACAAGAGAAAAGGAATTTGAAAATTTGATGTTTCCATTGAACATTACGTTCTCTCATAACGATACAGAAGATTGGCATTATGATATGGAGGACTATTATAAAAATGATAAAGAATACCGCAATTTATTCCGTGACTTTTCACAACAAATACTTCGTCCTATTTTGGAGTATAATATGCCTGTAATTCAGCTTGATAAAGATACCCCAAAGGAAGCTGTCTGTCAGATTTTCGAGAATGTAAATACAGGAGGTGTACCTTTGACTGTTTTTGAACTTGTCACAGCAACTTTTGCTGCTGATGGTCACGAACTGAGAAAAGACTGGGAAATCATTCGCAATATGTTTGCGCAAAAAGTGAATGGCGAACTTCTAAAAGAAATTACTGGAGCCAATTTTTTGGCAGCAATGACTCTGTTGGTATCATATTATAAAAGAGTTGTTTCTGGTGATGATGAACGTGTGGCGGTTACGTGTAAGAAAAGAGATATTCTTAAACTTGAATTACAGGATTATCTGAAATACCACGATGCTTTAGTTAAAGGTTTTTGCGATGCAGCGGATTTCTTGGTGCATCAGGGCATATTTCGTTCTAGAGATCTACCTTACTCTTCGCAGCTCATTCCTCTTGCAGCAATTTTTGCATACGATAATGAAAGCAAAAGGATGCTACATCTTGGATGCAATCAAAGTTTATTATCTCGTTGGTATTGGTGTGGCGTGATGGGTGAATTATATGGTGGAGCCAATGAAGCCCGGTTTGCAACAGATATAATTGGAATATTTCGTTGGATGGAAGGAGGCGAAATGCCAGAAACTGTATATCGTTCCAGTATACAGCCCACTCGTTTATTGACAATGCAGACAAGAAACAGTGCTGCATACAAGGGGATTATGGCACTTATTCTTCAAGATTCACCTCTTGACTTTATGACAGGTCATCGTATGGATATAGCATCTTATATTGATGAGGATGCTGATATTCATCATATATTTCCTCAAACCTATTGTGAAAGAAAAAATCTTCCACGTATAAAATGGAATTCCGTTATAAATAAGACTCCAATATATGCTTCCTCCAACCGTTCAATTGGAGGACACGCACCAAGTATTTATATTGGTACTATGGCTAATAAAGGATTAATGCAAGTTCAAATTCAGGAAGCAATAGAATCTCATAAGATAAATTATGCTCATCTTGTATCAGATGATTTCAACGCTTACTTCATTGATAGAGCAAAACAATTGCTTGATAGAATAGAAATAGCAACGGGTAAATCTGTATCAGGAAGAGATAGCGAAGAAACTATTCGTGAATTTGGGGGCAGTTTAGGATGAGGAAACTCCAATGGTAGTTTTCGGTGCTTAATATTGACGGAGAGAGGGAATAGGCTACTTATTATTACGAACAAGAAGAATAATTTATGATAAATTTTGACGAATATATACAGCAAGGCGAGCCGGAGCGAAAAGAGAAAGCTCAGGCATGGCAAACGGCTATCGGACTGCAAGATGTCGATGGGCTGAAAGTATCATCCTATCTGATAGAATCTGCAAGAAAGCATATCGAGGGCGAAATGTCTATTGATGAAGTACGCCGAGATTTGAAAGAATATTATGAAACAAAGTCTGCACATGACGACCAAAGTGCCGAACAGGAGGAAGCTGACTGCGTATCCTCAAATATCGTCAAACTGCTAAACGAGAAGACTTTTTCGTTTTCTTTGGCAGGCCTGATGGCAATTCATCGTCGGGTATTTGAGGGCGTATTCAAGTTTGCCGGTCAGTTACGAACTGTGAATATCACTAAAAAGGAATGGGTACTTGAAGGTGATACAGTGTGTTATGTGTCGGCAGATGAAATCCGTCAGACCATAGAATACGATATGAGTCAGGAAAAGCAGGTTGATTATACGCAACTTAGTATGGAGGCTGCCATTTTGCAGTTGGCAAAGTTTACTTCCGGAATATGGCAGATCCATCCGTTCCGGGAAGGTAATACTCGGACAACGGCAGTATTTGTCATCAAGTATCTCCGTTCGATGGGCTTTAATGTAACCAATGATTTATTTGCTGAAAAATCGTGGTATTTTCGTAATGCTCTTGTTCGTGCCAATTATCAGAACATCCCTAAAGGTATTGCATACGACAATTCCTTTTTAGTCTTGTTTTTCAGAAATTTGATTCTCGGTGAACAAAATGAACTTCATAATCGAGATATGCATATTTCTAAAATAGGGGTCAAAAGTGCAAGAGTAGAAGTTTCAAAGAGCAAAATTTGCACTTTGAATTGCACTTTAGAAGAGAGTGCTGTATTGCGTTGTATTGAAGATAATCCCAAAACTACGCAGAAAGACATAGCAACAGCCATTGGCAAATCAGAACGCACCGTGAAAAATATCACATCCTGTCTTGTAGAAAAGGGAATCCTTATTCGTGTCAATGGTCGCCGTAACGGTTGGTGGCAGATAAAATGTGGTCAATAAGTTTACATATCCTCCATTGTCCAAAGGCAAGTCTCGATGTCGTAATTTGAGAGAATGGCGTTTTTGAGATGCTCAACCTTTTCTATGAACAGTTTGTGGTCATAGTTGCGTTGTTGACGCTTGACTTCGGCTACCAATGCCTTTTTGCCGTCAGCACAGATACCTACAATGTCTATTTCGTTGGCTTCTTTACCTTTCTTGCGTTCCCACCACGAGCCGATGGCTGAATATTGATGGCTTTCTATCATTTTCAGACGGAAATACCGTTCGAGCATCAGTCCGGAGAATGTAGGATAATCCGATTCGATTATCTGCCGAAGAAGCACGAAATTCCGTATTTCGACGATGGATTGGTTCTTGTCGTAGTACCTGAACCAGAATTTCAGGAAATTGTCGTTGATTTCGTAGCGGATGGCTTGTGTGCGCTCTTTCGACATTATCGGTCGCTGACGAGTGATAAGAGAGTAGTCATCAATCAGACGACGGAGTTGTCCGCCGATACTTATTCCTCCCAACGCAGTTTCAATATCTGACTGATTGTTTATGCCAGAGGCAATGCAACTGAGTATTGAGAAGTAGATGCCATAGTCTTTGCCAAACTCTTCAATCAGAATATTCTTGCCTTCATCTGTGAATGGAGAATTATCACGCACGATGTAGTCAAACATTCCGGAGATGGACAAGTCGGTATTCTCACACAACAATTCTATGTATTTCGGGACACCACCGGTGATTGAATACAGTGCAAGCAGTTCATCGTTATCATGACCGGGACGGTAGTCGTTCATTATCTCTTTAAGAGTATCCGTGCCAAACCCGGTAAGACGGATGATGTTGTCAGCCCTGCCGAATAGCGGTTCTTTTGCTCCTTCAAAAATACGGTGCATCATCGAAAACACCGAACCCATTAGTATCAGGTTTACACAAGTCTCCTTGCGGTATTGGTCCCAAATATTCTGCACATCGCTGAAAACTGAGGGATTTATTTTCTCGAACTCTTGAAATTCATCGATTATGAGATTGAATTTTTGTGCCTTTGCCAATTCCATAATCATCTGGAAAAGTGAGCGAAAACTCTTTATCTCCGCAGGTATATAACAGCCTAAAACAGAGACAATCAGTTGCGAGAACTCCGCACACAGAGCAGCCTCATTCTTGCGGCTTACAAACAGATATACAGTAGGGTAGTCTCCTTTGGTGGCTTCCACTGCAAGCGATGTCTTGCCAATGCGACGCCGACCTGTAATCACTGTCATGCGTGAATGGCTGTCAAACGAGAGCTTTTGAATGCGATGCAGCTCCTGCAATTCAGATGTACGATTATAAAACTTCATAGTAAATCCTCTGTTGTTTG
>ENA-OPJW01000106-OPJW01000106.1-human-gut-metagenome-genome-assembly--contig:-NODE-106-length-18702-cov-2.619510_pt1 | contig 18702 bp, 16 predicted proteins | sample MGYA00241776_ERZ501677 | MGnify/ENA primary metagenome ERZ501677 (study PRJEB25962, sample SAMEA2042298) | human gut metagenome | biome: human gut; feature: human-associated habitat; material: faeces...
CGAGCCGCCGCCGAAGCCGCCGCCTCCGAATGAACCGCCGCCAAAGCCACCGCCACCGAAGCCGCCGATGATCGGGCCGCCGCCACCGCCGCCGAAATGGTCGTCGCGCAGGCTGCGGACACGTCGCCGCACCACCTCGCCGCAGTACGTACATACATAGGTATACTCGACGATGCGGGCGTTGCGCGTCAGACCGACCACCTGCTGCGAGCGCCGCTCGAGCTTCAGCCGGTGGCAGCGCGGGCAGCGCCGACGGGCATAGTAGCTTCCCGCGGAGGAGAGCACCGAAACCAGAACGATGCCTCCGACAACCAGCAGGATCAGCCACGTCGGCGTCTCGCCGTCGGAGGAATCGGGCAGGGTCAGGTCCACGTCGCTGCCCTCGAGCAGCTGCGCGACGGCCTGCAGTCCGGCCGTCATGCCGGCGTCGTAGTTCTCCTCGCGGAAGTACGGCAGCATGTATTTCATCTGGATGCGCTTGCAGAGGGCATCGGTCAGCACGCCCTCGAGGCCGCCGCCCGTGACGAAGCGGATTTCATGCAGGTCGCGCACGAGCAGTACGCCCAGTCCGTTGTCCGTACCGGCGCGCCCCACGCCCCAGCGGCGGAAGAGGTCGATGGCAAACGAGAAGGTGTCGCCTCCGGCGATGTCGTCCACGGCCACGACGGCGACCTGCGCAATGCCCCGCTCACGCAAAGCCCCGCACAGCGAGTCGAGCCGCGCGACCGTCCGTTCGGAGAGGATTCCGTCGGGATTGGAGACGTAGCGTCGCCGGTCCGCCTGTTGGACGTTGGGGACCTCCTCCACGCGGTACGTGGCGGCCAGGACGCCCGACGTGCAGGCGAGCAGAAGTGCGATGATTGCAAGTTTTCTCATAACCTCGGGCAAAGATAGAAAAAATTGCGCCGTTTCCTCCGTCCGGCAGGACGCGGGCGGATTTTTTCCGCCCGGTCGGGAAACAGCAGGAGGGCTACCACCGGCGGGTCAGAATTCGGTAGCTCCACGGTGCCAACACCTCGCCGACGTGCTCCGCAAGGCGGTACGGTTCGCCCGTCATGGCATCGACATACTCCCCGGCATAGATGCCGGTGCGGTAGTCGGCGTGGATGGCGTAGGGCGAGAGGTTCATCACCGCGATGACGCGGCTGCCCGGCACTTCGCGCACCATCGTCAGCAGGCAATCCTCGGCGTTGTTGCAGATTTCGATCATCCCGCCGCCCCGCTCGCCCGCGGCAAGGGCCGGATGGTTGTGGCGCAGGGCTGTCAGCCGCCGGTAGAACTCCGTAAAGGCATTGGCCTCGTAGTGCGGGATGGGATCGCGGTCGAAAAAGGCGAACGCATGGTCGTAGCCGATCTCCTGTCCGGTATAGATCAGCGGCAGGCCGCGCGGCACGACGAAGGTGAAGGCGGCCATGATCTCGCGGGCAGCCCCCAGGCGCGTGAACTCCGTGCCGTTCCACGAATTCTCATCGTGGTTCGACGTGAAGGCCAGCCGCATGGCCGACTGCGGATAACTCTCTCGATCGGAGTAAAGGTAGTCGCGCAGGGCCGTCAGGCGGACCCGCTGCTGCGCCACGTCGTTGAGCAGGTGGTGCATCTGCCAGGCATAGCAGGCATCGAAGGCATGGTGGTCGAACAGGTAGCGCTCCTCGGCCTCGGCCAGCATGAAGAGGTCGGGCTTCACGGCCCGCAGGCGGGCGATCGTCTCGTACCAGAACTCCGCCGGCACGAGCATCGCCATGTCGCAACGGAAGCCGTCCACGGCATGCCGCGTCACCCAGAATTCCATGGCGTCGGCCTGGGCCCGCCACACGTCACGGTTGGCATAGTTGAGCTTCGCCGTATCGGTCCAGTCCCACGGCACGGCCGGGGCTCCGGTATCGTCGCGTTCGTACCAGTCGGCGGGCCGCTCCGCAATCCAGCGGGCGTCGCGCGCCGTATGGTTGGCCACCCAGTCGAGCAGCACCTTCATGCCCAGGCGATGCGCCTCCTCAACGAAGGCGTCGAAGTCGGCCATGTCGCCCATCTCGGGATTCACGGCACAATAGTCGCTGATCGAGTAGTAGGAGCCCAGCGAGCCCTTGCGGTTGGTGCGTCCGATCGGGTAGACCGGCATGAGCCACACGGCATCGACACCCAGATCGCGCAGGAACGCCAGACGCGCCGCGGCGGCCCGCAGCGTCCCCTCCGCCGTCAACTGGCGCACGTTCATCTCATACAGCACGGCCCCGTAGCTCCATTCGGGATGCAGTTGCTTCTCCATATTTTTTTCGATTTTCGATTTCCGGGAGGTCAAAGATACGATTTTTTCACAAAAAAAGTGCCTCCGAAACCCCTCGCAACTACACATTCGTGAAGCCTCCCTACAAATAAGGACCGGAGAGGTTTTTTTTCGGGGATTTTTTACTAACTTTGCCCACGATATTACAAACGCCTTTTTCTCACATGAATCAACTTCGACTATCAGCGGTTGCGCTCATCGTCCTGCTGCTCACCTCGTGTGCAGCCCAGAAACGTGTCTGGTACCTCCAGGATGCGCGCCCCTACACACCCGAACAGATCGCCGAGCAGGGCCAGATCCGCATCAAGCCCTTCGACCGGCTGACCGTCGTGGTCAACAGCAAGGACCCCGAACTCGCCGTACCGTTCAACTCCGCCACCTCGTACAACTCGCTCACGGGTGGGCAGGTGGCTTCCGCATCGACCTCCCAGTCGCTGCAGGTCCGCACGGTGGACGAGGCGGGCTTTCTCGAAATGCCCATCATCGGGAAGGTGCAGTGCAACGGTCTCACGCGCCACGAGCTGGCCGAAGCCATTGCCGGCAAGATCCGGGAGGGCGGATACATCAACGACCCCACGGTCAACGTGCAGTTCGACGACATGAAGATCTCGGTCATCGGCGAGGTGGCCCGCCCCGGACAGTACAACGTCACGCGCGACAAGATTTCGATCTTCGACGCCCTGGCCATGGCCGGCGACATGACCGTCTTCGGTATCCGCACCGAAGTGGCCGTGCAGCGCGAGGTGAACGGGGTCCGTTCGATCGAATACCTCGACCTCACGTCGAAGGATATCTTCAACTCCCCGGCCTTCTACATTCAGCAGAACGACGTGATCTACGTGAAACCCAACAAATACAAGGCGCAGACGGGTGAGTTCAACCAGAACCGGAGTTTCTACCTCTCGCTCGTAAGTACGGCCATCTCCGTCGCCACGCTCATCGTAACCCTCACAAGATAACAAACAGTCATGATGGAAAATCATACACCCCAGCAGCCGGTACAGGCACAGGAGTCCGACACCTCGGCGGCCAATATCTCCCTGCACGACATCATCCGCATGGTGATCGACAACTGGTACTGGTTCGCGCTTTCGGTCGTATTCTGCCTCTGCATCGCCTACTACTACCTGGCCAGCACGCCGAAGGTCTACAGCCGCACGGCCACGATCCTCGTGAAGGACAGCCGCAAGGGCGGAGACGTCGAGTTGCAGGCCTTCAGCGATCTGGCCGGATTCCAGTCGCGCCGCAACGTCGACAACGAGGTCTACATCCTCCAGTCGCGCCGGCTGATGGAGGAGGTCGTCAAGCGCCTTAACCTGACCACGAACTACACCGTCCGCGAGCGGCTGCGCACGCGGGCGCTCTATACGCAGAGCCCCATCGACGTGCAGTTTGTCGACAACAACGACAAGCTCTCCTGCTCGATGGAGATCACCCCGCTCGAAGGAGACAGGATCCGTCTGACCCGATTCGATGACGAGTTCATTACCAAACAGGAGAGCAAGCAAGTCCTGACCGCCTCCTACGGCGACACGATCGCCACCCCCGTGGGCCGCATCGTGGTGAACAAGACGCTCTACATGGACGACGAGAAGTACCTCGACGAGCCGATCCACGTCGGCAAAAGCTCCCTGGCCGCGGCGACGAGCGCCTATCGGGCTGCCGTAAAGTGTGACGTGGTCAGCAAGGACGCCTCGATCGTCACCATCTCGATGAACAACTCCGTACCCAAGCGGGCCGAAGATGTCATCAACACGCTGATCACCGCCTACAACGACGACGCCATCGAGGACAAGCGTCAGATATCGATCCGCACGGCGGAGTTCATCCAGGCCCGTCTGGAGGTGATCGGCCGCGAACTGGGAGACGTGGACCGCAGCATCGAGGACATCAAGAAGGACAACAACATGATTGACATCTCGTCGGAGGCGGCCCGTACCGTGACGGAGAGTTCCCGCTACAAGGCCGAGGGCCTTTCGCTGGACAACCAGATCAACGTGGCGGAGTTCATCCGAACCTACCTCACCGACTCGGCCAATGCCGGCATGCTGATCCCCGTCCTGGCGACGCTCGACAACACGGCCGTCTCGACACAGATCGACAAGTACAACACCGTCGTGCTGCGCCGTGACAAGCTGGCGGAGAACAGTACCGACAACAGCCCCGTAATCCAGGAGCTGGACAACGTGCTCTCGTCGCTGCGCCACTCGATCCTCGCATCGCTCGACTCGCACATCTCGGCCCTCGAGATCCAGCGCAAAGCGCTGCGCGAAGAGGAGGAGCAGGCCAACCGCCGCATCTCGACCATGCCTTCGCAGGAGAAGGTCATTCTCGGCATCACGCGTCAGCAGAAGATCAAGGAGGAGCTCTTCCTCTACCTGCTCAACAAGCAGGAGGAGACCCAGCTCAACTACGCCATCGCCGAGTCGAACTCCCGCACGATCGACATGGCCTACGGCAGCGCAGCACCCGTGGCTCCGCGGTCGATGATCATCTTGTGCATGGCACTGATCGCCGGTCTGGCCATTCCGTTCGGACTGCTCTTCCTGATCGGCATGCTCGATACGACGATCCGCGGCCGCAAGGACATCGAGGACAACCTCAGCGTCCCCTTCCTGGGCGACATTCCGACCTTCGAGGGAGAGACCAAGAACGGCATCGTCGTCCGCGAAACGGGTCGCGACCCGCTCTCGGAGGCCTTCCGTATCCTGCGCTCGAACATGACCTTCATGAACGTCTCCTCGGGCAAGACGGTCCAGAGCGTCCACTTCACCTCCTCCGACCCGCACGCCGGCAAGACGTTCGTGGCGATGAACCTCGCCATGAGCCTGGCCATGGCCGGCAAGCGCGTCGTGCTGGTCGACCTCGACCTGCGCCGCCACGCACTCTCCTCGCAACTCGGGCAGGGTAACAACAAGCGCGGCATCACGGGATACCTCGCCGGCACGATCACCGATATCAACGAGCTGATCTACAACCCGGGCATCCACAAGAACCTCGACGTGATTCTGGCCGGCATCCAGCCGCCCAACCCCACCGAGATGCTCCTCTCGGAGAAGCTGGACCAGCTCATTGCCGAGCTGCGCACACGCTACGACTACATCTTCCTCGACAGCACGCCGGCCATGTCTGTCGCCGATGCCGTCATCACGGACCGCTTGTCGGACCTCTGCCTCTACATCGTGCGCGAGGGTGTGCTCGACCGTCGCCAGCTGCCTGACATCGAGCGGCTCTACCGGGAGAAGAAGCTCCACAACATGAGCATCGTGCTGAACGGCACCCGCACACACCGCCACGGATACGGATACGGATATGGCTACGGCTACGGCTACGGGTATGGATACGGCTACGACGACAAGAAGGACGACAGCTACCGCAAGCGGATCATGCTCTTCCTGCGCAAAATGGCCCGCAAGATCAGACGGTAAACCATGGCCATCCGAAACGCAACCATCGCGCTCGACTTCGACGGAACGGTCGTCACGCACGAATACCCCCACATCGGGGAGGACGCCGGAGCCGTACCGGTCCTCAAGGAGCTTGTCGCGAACGGGTACCGGCTCATCCTCCACACGATGCGCCACGGCGCACTGCTGGAGCAGGCGGTCGACTGGTTCCGCAGCCGCGGCATTCCGCTCTATGCGATCAACGAGAACCCCTCGCAACGCAAATGGACGGCTTCACCGAAGGTCTATGCCGATCTCTACATCGACGACAGCAGCCTCGGCATTCCGCTGCGCTTCGTCGACGGATGCAGCCGGCCGGTCGTAGACTGGACACGGGTCAGAGAGATGCTTGTCGATCAGGGCTTTCTGGACTGACCGAAAAAAAATTCCGATACAGTCAAAAGGCGGGACACGCAATGTGCCCCGCCTTTTCCGTACTTGCAAGGAAAGAATGCCAGCCAGCACAGCCACAGCGAGCGCGCCCACCCGGCCGCACAACTGCCCGACAGGGCCTCTCCCCGACAGACCGTTCTCACGACAGAAGGTCAGCCCGCAGAGAACTCGCCCGATTATCCGTTAGATCGCGGGGCTTCCCCCTCCATCAGTCAGCCCGCAGAGAGCCCGCCCGACAGGGACCACTACCCCGCTCCCTCAGACAAGCACGGGTCGGACAGGGCCGAGCTGGGCAGGGCCAGGCTGGGCTAAACTGGACTGGGACGGGACGGGACGGGACCGGCGGGGCGGGAATGGGCTGGACAGGACGGACGGGACGGAGCCGGACCGGACCGGGCTGGGCTGGACCGGACTGGACCGGGACGGGAATAGAATAGAATAGAATGGACCGGAATGGACCGGAATGGACCGGAATGGACCGGAATGGACCGGAATGGACCGGAATAGACCGGAATGGACCGGAATAGACTGGAATAGACTGGAATGGACTGGAATGGACTGGAATGGACACAATAAAACAAAACCGGGCAGGACCGGCCCGCAACCAATCCAGCCCGAATACGGCAAAACTGGCCCCGGCCGTACAGAACCGAATGCCGACCGCAACCACCCGGAAGGCTCGAACAGAAAAAATCCGGGCCGCATGTCCATCGACATACGGCCCGGCAAGGATCAAGGCTCCGTCCGATCCGATCTGCGCAGAGGTCCGCACCGGTCGGATCGGCAGCCCGGATGACTATTTCCAGAGGTCGCGCGGATACTTGCCTTCGGCAATCATCTTCTCGATGGCCGCCATCAGGGCCGGTTTGTCCTCCTTGTAGGTGACGCCGTGCCACTGCGCCGTCGAGCGCAGCACACGCAGTTCGGCCGTTCCGTCGCCGATGAGCTTGTTGACCATCGTCGGGATGTAGAACTCGCTCTTCAGATTCTCACGGTTCTGTGCGTACCACGTGCCGAAATACTCCTTTGAATAGGTGAAATAGTCGGGCGTGAAGCCGAAGAGATTCATCGAGACGGGCGTATCCTCGGCCAGCTCCTCGTCGGCGCCGCCGTCGTGGAAGACGATCCGGCCGTCGGCCATGCGCTCGATCTGCGTCCGCTCGACCATCGAAGCGAGATTCCCCTTCGCGTCGACCGTGCAGACGCCGCGCGAGACGGTGCCGTTCTCCGAGAGGGTCCGGTTCAGGTCGTAGGCCACCATGCAGTAGCGGTTCCGGCTGCCGTCGAGCTGCGAGAGATAGTCGCCGATCACCCGGTAGGCCTCGGCTCCGTAGAAATCGTCGGCATTGATGACGGCGAACGGCTCGTGAATCGCCCCGGCCGCCATCATCACGGCGTGGTTCGTACCCCAGGGCTTCACGCGGCCTTCAGGCACGGAGAGCCCTTCGGGCAGGTTTTCAAGCTCCTGATAGACCACCTCCACGGCGATCCGGCCGCCGAAACGATCGGCCGAGAAGACCTCCAGGAACTCCTTGGCGAAGGAGTGGCGGATGACGAAGACCACCTTGCCGAAACCGGCGCGGATGGCGTCATAGATCGAATAGTCGATGATCGCCTCGTTGTTGGGGCCGACACCGTCCATCTGCTTGAGCGATCCGTAGCGGGAACCCATGCCCGCCGCAAGGACCAGTAATGTGGGTTTTACCATACTTTTTATCTCTTTTTGACGTTGATTCTCAACAGATGCAAAGTTAAACATTTTCGGCCCGATCCGCAAGCGTTTTTCTCTTTTTCGGCGCCCCACCGCACCGGAGGCTCCGCAGGGCGGACGACCAAATAAATTTGGCATTCCGCGCGGGTTATGTTATCTTTGTAGCTGCTAAATTCCGCCCGGCCGGGCACGCCGACCGCCGAAGCGCTCCGCTTCCGGCAAGCCGGCACCCACGGGCAACCCGATACGATTCGACACATGGCCCTGTTCAAGAAAATACGCTCCTGGTGGCGCGGACTCTTCCGCAAGCGGCGCTTCAACATGCTCAACGCCACGGACAACTCCGAGGAGTGGCACATCCACCTCTCGCCCGCGAGCATCTTCGCCGCACTGGTGGCCTTCCTGCTGCTGCTCTTCATCCTGATTCTCTCGCTGGTGGCCTACACGCCCGTACTGGAGTTTCTGCCCGGCTACCGCACCGAGGCCGACCGTTCGCGCGAGAGCCTTGTGCAGAACATCATCCGCCTCGACTCGATGGAGCGCATGCTCAACGACATGATGACCTACAACGAGAACATCTCGCTGATTCTGGACGGCAAGACCCCCGTGGCGCGGTCGCTTCCCGCCTCGGACAGCACGCGCGCGAGCAAGCTGCTCGTCATGCCGTCGCACGAGGATTCGCTCCTGCGCGCCGAGATGGAGGGCAACGGCCCCTACTCGCTTGCCGGAGACGGCACCGCCTCGCGCCGGCAGGTCCGCGAGGCCATCCAGCTGGCACCGCCCGTTGACGGCATCATCACCGACCGCTTCGACATCGCGGCGGGCCGCCTCGGCGTGAAGATCGCCGCCACGGCCGGCGACCGCGTGACGGCCATCGACAACGGCACGGTGGTCATGAGCCTCTGGAGCCCCGAAACGGGGTATGTCGTCTGCGTGCAGCACGCCGGCAACCTGATCTCGGTCTACCGCCACCTCTCGCAGTCGCTCGTCAGCACGGGCCAGACCCTGCGTGCCGGCGATCAGATCGGCTACAACGCCGAAGCGGTGGACGGGGAGGTGCCGCGCTTTGAATTTGAACTCTGGAGCAACGGCAAGCCCGTGGACCCGGAATCATACATCGTCTTCTGACTACAACCCATGAAACAACGACTTGCCATCCTGGGGTCGACCGGTTCGATCGGCGTACAGACGCTCGACATCGTGCGTGAGAACCCCGACCGTTTCGAGGTCCGCACGCTGACGGCCCACCGCAACTGGCAGCAACTGGCCGCGCAGGCCCGGGAGTTCGACGCCGACACCGCGGTCATCGCCGACAGGGAGTGCTACGCGGCCCTGCGCGACGCGCTGGCCGACACCGACACGAAGGTCTACGCGGGCGACGAGGCCGTGGCGCAGGTTGCCGCCGCGGGCAACGTCGACGTCGTGGTGAACGCCCTGGTCGGCTATGCCGGCCTGGCCCCCACGGTCGCGGCGCTCGAGGCGGGCAAGAAACTGGCGCTGGCCAACAAGGAGTCGCTCGTCGTGGGCGGCTCGTATGTCATGCCCCTTGCCCGCCGCCACAAGGCCCCCATCCTGCCGATCGACTCCGAGCACTCGGCCATCTTCCAGTGCCTCGCGGGCGAACGGGCCCCGATCCGGCGGCTGATCATCACCTGCAGCGGCGGCGCCTTCCGCGACCTGCGGCGCGAAGAGCTCGCCTCGGTCACCGTGGAGCAGGCCCTGCACCATCCCCAGTGGAACATGGGCGCGAAGATCACGATCGACTCCTCGACGCTCGTCAACAAGGGCTTCGAGGTCATCGAGGCCCACTGGCTCTTCGGCACGCCCGCGGAGAAAATCGCGGTCGTGATGCACCCGCAGTCGATCGTCCACTCGATGGTCGAATTCGAGGACGGCGCCATCAAGGCGCAGCTCGGCACGCCCGACATGCACATGCCGATCAGCCTGGCGCTGATGTACCCCGACCGGGCCTGCCGTCCGGGCGAGCGCTTCAGCTTCCTCGAGCATCCGCAGCTGACCTTCGCCGAGGTCGACCGCGTGAAATACCCCGCCCTCGACATCGCCTACGACTGTCTGCGGCGCGGCGGCACGGCGGCCTGCACGATGAACGGCGCGAACGAGGCGGCCGTCGCGGCCTTCCTCTCCCGCCGCTGCGCATGGCTCGACATCGTGCGTGCGATCGAATACGCCCTGACGCGCGCGACGTTCGTCTCTTCGCCCGACCTTGCGGCCTTCGCCGCCTCGGACGCCGAGGCCCGGGCGCTGGCCGCGGAATACCTCAACAAGTAAACACCTTCCCATGGAACTTATCATCAAGATTCTTCAATTCTTCCTCTGCTTCACGATCCTCGTGGGTATCCACGAGTTGGGACACTTCATCATGGCGCGCGTCTTCCGCATCCGCGTCGAGAAGTTCTACATCTTCTTCGACCCGTGGTTCTCGCTCTTCAAGTTCCGCCGCGGGAACACCGAATACGGACTGGGCTGGCTGCCGCTGGGCGGCTACGTCAAGATCGCGGGCATGATCGACGAGTCGATGGACAAGGAGTACCAGCAGCGCGAGGTGCAGCCCTGGGAGTTCCGGGCCAAGCCCGCCTGGCAGCGCTTTCTGGTGATGATCGCCGGCGTGGTGATGAACGTCCTGCTGGCCATCACGATCTACATCGGCATCTGCTACACGTGGGGCGAGACCTACTTTCCGAACGACGAGGCCCGCTGGGGCTACAACTTCAACGAGGCGGGCCACCGGATGGGATTCCGCGACGGCGACCGCTTCGTCTCGATCGACGGCGAGAAGGTCGACGACGTCTCCATGCTGCTCAACCAGCTGCTCATCACGGAGAGCGACCGCGAGGTGGTCGTGCTGCGCGACGGGAAGCAGGTGACGCTCCACCTGACCCTCGATGAGCTGATCGACATGCGCCGCGAAAAGGGCTACGAAAACCTCTTCACGCTGCGCATGCCCTTCCTGATCGACAGCGTCGCGGCACCGACGGCCGCCGCCCTGCAGCGGGGTGACGAGATCGTCGCGATCGACGGCGTGCACGACGCCACCTACACGGAATACCGCCGCTACCTCCAGTCGAAGGCCGGAGACACGGTGTCGGTCACCGTCCTGCGCGGCGGCGAGCGCATCGCCGGGCTCGGCATTCCGATCTCGGCCGAGGGGACCCTCGGCGTCTTTGCCGACCCGCAGCCCTTCGAGCTGCGCACGCAGCACTACACCTTCTGGCAGGCCATCCCGGCCGGCATCCACAAGACCGGCAAGGTGATCGCCTCCTACTGGGAGCAGCTCAAGCTGATCGTGCAGCCCAAGACGAAGATGTACGAGGAGCTGGGCGGATTCATCGCCATCGGCAGCATCTTCCCCGGCAGCTGGGACTGGCAGGACTTCTGGCTCAAGACCGCCTTCCTGTCGATCATCCTCGCCGTGATGAACATCCTGCCCATCCCGGGGCTGGACGGCGGGCATGCGATCTTCACCTTCTGGGAGATGATCTCCGGGCGCAAGGTCAGCGACCGCGTGCTCGAGGCGGCGCAGTACGTGGGACTCATCATCATCCTCTTCCTGCTGCTCTACGCCAACGGAAACGACGTCTACCGCTTCTTCATCAAATAACGAAACGACACCATGACCGAGCTCGAAAAGATGATGCGCGGGGAGCTGTACGACTACAGCGACCCGGAAGCCCTGGAGCTGAACATCCGGGCACACGAACGCCTCGAACGGCTCAACTCGACCCCCTACCGCGACACGGCGGCTTACCGCGCCGCCCTGCGGGAGCTCATCCCGGGATTCCCCGAGACGAGTTACCTGATCGCCCCCTTCTTCTGCGACTTCGGGTTCCGCACGCAGGTGGGCGAAGGGGTCGTCATCAACTACAACTGCACGTTCCTCGACAGCGGGGGCATCACGATCGGCAACCACACGCTCATCGGCCCCAACTGCCAGCTCTACACGCCGCAGCACCCCATTGACTACGTCGAGCGCCGCCTTCCCGTCGAACGGGGACTGCGCATCGAGATCGGGGACGACTGCTGGCTGGGCGGCGGCGTGATCGTATGCCCGGGCGTGCGCATCGGCAACCGCTGCATCATCGCGGCCGGAAGCGTCGTGACACGCGACATACCCGACGACTCGCTGGCGGCCGGGAATCCCGCCGTCGTGAAACGCAAACTGCAATAAAAACCGCAAAAAAGAGAACGAGATGGAACAGACTACGGATCGCATCGCCGCCTGTGCCGCCGCGCTGCGCCGCCACCGTTTCGAGGTCGAGACGGTCGCCACGCCCGAAGAGGCCTTCGAGATCATGAAACGCACCATCGGCGAGGAGAAGCCGCAGCTCGTGTCGTTCGGCGACTCGATGACCATGCGCGCAACGGGCATCATCGAGTGGCTGCGCGGGCAGACCGGCATGACGCTGCTCGACGGATTCGACTCGTCGATGCCCCGCCCCGAGCGGCTCGAAATACGCCGGCAGGCCCTGCTGTCGGACCTCTTCGTCACGGGCATCAACGCCGTGACGACGGAGGGAACGCTCCACTGGCTCGACATGGTGGGCAACCGCATCGCTCCGGTGGCCTTCGGACCCCGCAAGGTGATCCTCGTGGCGGGCCGCAACAAGATCGTCGCCGACCGCACCGAGGCCGAGGAGCGCATCCGCCGCATCGCGGCCCCGCAGAACATCGCCCGCCACCCGGGCTTCCGCACGCCCTGCGCCAAGACGGGCGTCTGCATGGACTGCAACTCGGAGGACCGCATCTGCAACACCCGCATGGAGATGCTGCGCAGCCACCCCGCCGGGCGCGTGCTCGTCATACTGATCGACCAGGAGCTCGGATTATGAATGCCCGAATACGATACGGACTCGGCACGCTGACGGTCGCCGCGCTGATGCTGCTGGCCGGAGGCTGCGACGATGCATCGGAGTACTACTACACGACCTCCTACCCCGTCGTGCGGATCGAGGTGTCGGTCACGGTCGAGGAGGAGACGCCCGAGCCGCAGCCCGAACCCGAACCGCAGCCCGGTGAGGGAGAAGGCGAAGGGGGAACCGAAACCGACGACGGGACGGGCACCGGGACTGACACCGGGACAGGCTCCGGGACAGGCTCCGACGACGGCACCGGGACAAGCTCCGACGACGGGACGGTCGAGGAGCCGGAGAATCCCCTCGTGACACAGCTCCGCGAGGAGGTGCTGGCCGCCGCACCCGTACAGGCGGGCGGCGTCTACACGCTCGACTTCAAATATGCCGACAGCGGACGGCTCACGGTGCGCCCCGCCGCCGGTGCGGAGACCGTTTCGGGGGGCTTCATGAAGCAGCCCGGGGCGACGGCCATCAGCTTCTACTTCGGAGAGCAGGCCTACACGTGCACCGTCACGGCCTACACGAGCGAGGAGGGGTTGCGGCAGGCGCTGCTGACCGTCGACCTCACGGCCGAATACCAGGCGCGCTACCCCGACGCGAAGATCACGCAGGTGCTGCGCAAGGAGTACACCTCGCACCGGCAATAAACCGAACGACACGACGATGGCAAAGGTCAAGAAGGCATTTTTCTGCCGCAACTGCGGTTTCGAGGCCCCGAAGTGGCTGGGGCGGTGTCCCTCGTGCGGCGAGTGGAACACCTTTACCGAGGAGATCATCGCCCGCGAGAGCGGGTCGGTCGCCGCGACGGTCGCCGGACCCCTGCCCGCGTCGCGGCCGCAGCGCGTGCGCGACATCCGCGAGAGCGAGCACCGCCGCATCGACCTGGGCAACGCGGAGGTGAACCGCGTGCTGGGTGGCGGACTGGTGCCGGGGTCGCTCGTGCTGCTGGGCGGCGAGCCGGGCATCGGCAAGTCGACCCTCTCGCTGCAGATCGCCCTCACGGACAACGGCCTCAAGACGCTCTACGTCTCGGGCGAGGAGTCGGCCGAGCAGATCAAGATGCGCGCCGCACGCATCGGCATCGGCAACGACGAGTGCCTGATCTACCCCGAGACGCTGCTCGAAAACATCGTGGCGCAGATCACCGAGCAGCAGCCCGACATCGTGGTCATCGACTCGATCCAGACGATCTACACCGAGCTGATCGACTCCTCGGCCGGCAGCGTGTCGCAAATCCGCGAGTGCGCCGCCACGCTGCTCAAATATGCCAAGTCGACCGGCACGTCGATCTTCCTCATCGGCCACATCACCAAGGACGGCACGATTGCCGGGCCGAAGATTCTGGAGCACATCGTCGACGTCGTGCTCCAGTTCGAGGGCGACAGCAACAACATCTACCGCATCCTGCGCGGCATCAAGAACCGTTTCGGCGCGACGTTCGAGATCGGCGTCTTCGAGATGCTCGACGCGGGGCTGCGCGCCGTGGACAACCCCTCGGAGATCCTGCTGACCCACTACGAGGAGCCGTTGAGCGGCATCGCCGTGGGGGCTGCGGCCGATGGCGTGCGCCCCTACCTGATCGAGGTGCAGGCGCTCGTGTGCGGCGCAGCCTACGGTACGCCCCAGCGCACGGCCACGGGATTCGACACGCGCCGCATGAACATGCTGCTGGCCGTGCTGGAGAAGCGCGTGGGGATGAAGATGTCCCAGAAGGATGTCTTCCTGAACTTCGCCGGAGGTTTCAAGGTCTCCGACCCGGGGCTTGACCTCGCGGTTGCCGCCACCGTGATCTCCTCCTACTACGACCGGCCGGTCGGTGAGGGCATCTGCTGCGCGGGCGAGATCGGCCTCTCGGGCGAGGTGCGCCCCGCTCCGCGCACGGAGCAGCGCATCAGCGAGGCCGCCCGCCTCGGCTTCCGCCGCATCGTCGTTTCGGGCTACCTCTCCAAGGGGACGAAACGTCCCAAGGGGATCGAAGTCGTCACAATCAACAGCATCGACCAGCTGCCGCGCGCCCTCTTCACGGAGTAGGCGCCGGCGAATCTGCTGCGGAGAGGGCGAGCAACAGGGAAAGCCCCGGACGGCAAGAAGGGTTCCGGACGGCAAAAGAAAAAACCGGACAAGGCCGGGTGACAAGACGAAAAAAAACCGGACACAAGAATGAGACCGGCGGCATAAAGCCGGAAGACATACCGGGCGGCGGAGAGATACATTCTCTTCGCCGCCCGGTGCGTTACGGAGGGCACGGACGGACGGGAGAGTGCGGACAGGCGAGGGCAGACGGAAAGGTGCGGACGGAATTATATCCGGAACGGGCCGAACGATTGCAATCCGCGACATTTCTCGCCACAGCGGGGCGACCCACGGCACCCGGCCGCCATTTTCGGAACGGATCTTGCAACGGGATATCACGCTGCCGCAAGGGTGCGAGACACATCGCGCCGTCCCGGCAGCCGGAGACCTCCGACCGAAAAGGCCGCGAAACGACGAACCGGACCCGCGGACGATTCACGGCATCCGGTTCGGAGACAAATCGGGCTGAAGAGACGGGGTCACGGCTCCAGACGCCAGGCGAGCTCCTCGTGGACGCAGTCTTCGGCAGGGAGCTTGCCCAGAGAACCGGCCTTGCGGTGCACCGCGAGCCGGTTCTCTTCGTTTTGGCTTCCGACGGCCACACACAGCGCCACGGCTCCCTGTGCCACCAGACGGGCCGCACGCGCGGCGAAGGAGGCCGAAGCAGCCTGCCCCGCCGCTCCGGCAATCCCGGCGGCAGGCGCCGCGGAGGTATCCGCCGCGGCGACACTTCGGGCTGCGGCAACAAGCGCCTCCGCCTCGACGGCATTGCGGTGTACGGCCTCCAGCGCCGCATCGACCCACGCAAGCGAAGCCTGCGGCGAGCGGGCGGCAGCCAGCAGCGCCGCATACTGCAACAGCGGCGAGGCCGTTATCCAGCTTCGGAAAAGTTCCGGCAGCACACCGACACGTGACAGCAGGACGAAGGAGGCCTCCTCGGCCACCTCGGAGTTGATGATCCCCGCGGCCCAAAACGCCGCTTCGTCCATCGTCACGCGCTCCGGCTGCGCAATGTACAGCGCCGCGAGGCGCAGTTCGCGCACATCCTGCACATAGAGGTAGCGGGCAAAATCATGGTCGGGCGTCTCGGCCCGGGCAATCCGCCGCAGGGTCGGGAGACTCACCCCGTAGTTGAGTCCGTAGGGTTTGCCGCACAGGCACATGGCATCGGCCACGGCACCGTTGCGCTCGCGGCGCAGCTCGCCGAGGAGCGCCACCATGCGTGAAGTGAAATCCATCGTGCGGATCGGTTAGCGGGCAGCCGGCAGGAGCACATTGACCGTGCGGCCGAACTCGAAGACGGGCAGCACCGAGCGGGCATATTCGCGGCCGCCGCAGAGGACCGTGCAGGTGGCGGGATCGGCCACGCGGCACTGGAAGACGCGCTTCTCCTTGGCCGGAGCCTCGATCGCCGCAGCGACGGGAGCGCCCGAGGGTTCGATCTGCAACAGCACGATGTCACCCGAGAGGTCGGTGTCGGGCAGCAGTCCCGATGCCGCACTGAAGCGGCAGAGGATATACTGCTGCTTGTCGGCCTGCGGATAGACGACATAGCGGCGCGTCGAGGTCGAGACGACCCGCTTGCCGAGGAAGAGCTCCAGATAGGCCTGTTCGAGGCGGTCGATCTCGCGCAGGGCGGCATTCAGCCCCTCGCCGAAGACATTCTCGCCGGCTTCGCCCGTGATGAGCTCCAGGCGGTGGCGGCGCAGCGAATAGATGCGGTTGGCCGCATCGCGGGCGGCATCCTCCAGGGCGGGGGTGGACATGTCGGTCTTGTCGGGCTGCAGCCGCGCGAACTCCTCGTCCGATCCGGCGTGCGACACGACGCGGGTCTCGGGTGCGGCCGGAGCCGCGGCATTGAGGTAGGTCGCGCCGTCGAGCAGCGCGATACGCGCCCCAGTAATGCTCCAGACGGTCCGGTCGCTGAGCGGGGCCCGCACGCCGAGGAACTTCTGCGCATAGCGCGCATAGGGGCCGCAGAGCGTCAGGTCGCGCTCGACGGTGACGTCCACGGCAAGGATCGTCCGCGGATTCGAGACCGTGATGCCGTCGGCGCTCTCCACGGCGCCCTGAACGGCTATGTAGGGATTCTGGGCCGCAGCAGCGCCGCAGACCAGCAGCGCAAGGGCCAAAAGTTGTGCTTTCATACGCGCAGGTTTTTTATCCATAGATGCAAATGTAACGTATTTTCGCGTTTCGTCAAAATTTCAGGTAGAAATCGCGGGTCAGCGTCCGGTACTCCTCCGTGTAGCACTCGTGTTCGCCCGTGCCGATGACCAGTTCGTCGCGGCGGCAGGCGGGCGGCGCCGCAGGATCGGGCACGGCGTCGAACAGGCGGAACTCCATGAGCACGCGCCGGGTCTCGCGGCGCGGCGTGGTGCGCACGTCCGTGCGGCGGCAGAGCACGAGCCGTCCGCGGCACTCCGCCAGAAAACGCGCCGCCTCGGCCGTCGGCAGGATCACGGCGAAGCGTCCTCCGGGAGCCAGCAGCCGCACGACGGCATCGCACAACTCCCCGTAGCGGAGCGTCACGGCATGACGCGCCGTCGTGCGCCCCGCATCGGGGCAGGTGAGTGAATCGACGAAATAGGGCGGATTGGAGACGATGCGGTCGAAGCGCTCGCCGGGGCGGTACTCCTGCACGGGGCACTGCACGAACTCCACGCGCGCGGCCCAAGGCGAGGCGGCGGCATTCTCGCACGCCTGCGACACGTCGTCGACATCGACCCCCGTGATGCGCACGCCAGGCAGCGCAGCGGTGCGCTGGGCCAGCATCAGGGCGATGAGGCCCGTGCCGGTCCCCACATCGAGGATGCGCCGCGCATCGGCTCCCGCGTCGGCCCAGGCGCCGAGCAGCACGCCGTCGGTCCCGACCTTCATCGGGCAGCGGTCCTGGCGGATGGAGAACTGTTTGAACTGGAACATCGTCTATCCGTTATCATGCGGGCAGCCGTCGATCCCGGCGCCGAAAAGTGCATAGTCGAAGCGCACGGGGTCCACGGCATCGAACTCCCGCAGCCGGGCGGTGATCTCCTCGACGGCCCGCCAGTCGTTCTGCCGACGGCCGAGCAGCCCCAGCAGGCGGCCCACCTCGCCGACATGCACGTCGAGTGGCAGGCGGAGCGCCGACATCGGGATGCCGGTCCAGAGGCCGAAATCCACGCCGCGGTCGTCGCGCCGGACCATCCAGCGCAGGAACATGCAGAGCCGCTTGCAGGCGGCACCCCGCCCGATGTCGGAGAGGTGCTTCTCGCAATGCGGCGCATGCTCGGCGGCGAGAAACTCCCGACGGAAAGCCGCCAGCACGGCGGGCAGGCTCTCCGTCGCCGCATACTGCGTCTCGAAGAAGGCGCCGAGGCCTCCGTACTGCTGCTCCATGCGGCGCAGCGCCAGCACGAAGTCGCGCAGGTCCGCGCCGTTGAAGGTGCGGTGCACGAATCCGTCGAGGCCGGCAAGCTCCCGCTCCGAGGCATTGCGCACGAAGTCGGCCGGGGCGTCGTCCAGGAAGTGCATCAGGCGGTGCCCGTTGCGGACGATCGTCCGGCGGTTGCCCCAGGCGATCGTCGCGGCCAGAAAGCCCGCAATCTCACGGTCGGCACGCTCCGTAAAGCGGTGCGGCACGGCGATCGGGTCGCAGTCGATGAACTCGGGCCGGTTGTAGCGGTCGTGGAGCCGTTCGAGCAGCTCCCGCACCCCGTCGTCACACGATCCGGCCATCGGACATCGTAATCTTCCGGTCGGCCATCGCCGCAAGCCCCTCGTCGTGGGTGACGATGACGACGGTCTGACCCAGTTTGTCGCGCAGCTCGAAGAAGAGGCGGTGGATCTCGTCGCGGTTGTGCGTGTCGAGGTTGCCCGACGGTTCGTCGGCCAGCAGCACCGCCGGGGAGTTGATGAGCGCCCGGGCGATGGCCACGCGCTGCTGCT